>Ga0256828_1000854_pt1 | contig 19772 bp, 10 predicted proteins | sample CV88metaG_FD_185993 | JGI IMG/M metagenome (GOLD analysis project Ga0256828, IMG submission 185993) | Hydrothermal vent microbial communities from East Pacific Rise, Pacific Ocean - CV88 | ecosystem: Environmental > Aquatic > Marine > Hydrothermal vents | place: Pacific Ocean: East Pacific Rise...
TCTGGAATAACAGAAACACACTCTACAGCATCACCGTTTCTATCCCACTGCTTACCACCTTCACGAACAACTACAGGCATAGAGGCATCGATAATTACATCATTTGAAGCGTTAAAGTTTGTTTGACCTTTGTCAGAATCAACCATAGCAATTTTTGGAGCATCTGATTCAACTACTGCTTGGAATGCAGCTTTGATTTCAGCTTCTTTTGGATGACCAGCGATTTTTTTCTCTAAGTCGCTCATACCAAGTTTAGGGTTTACACCTAATTCTGCAAAAAGATCTGCATATTTATCAAATACTTCTTTAAAGAATACTTCAAAAGCGTGACCGAACATGATAGGGTCAGAAATTTTCATCATAGTCGCTTTAAGGTGAATAGACCATAAAACACCTTTTTCTTTTGCTTCATCAATGGATTTTTGAATAAATTCACGTAGTGCTTTAACAGACATGAAAGTACCATCTAAAATCTCACCATCAAGTGCATCAATAGTTTTTAACTCTTTACCATTCAAAGCAATTGTTACTTTTTGACCTTTTTCTAATGTAATAGACTTTTCATTTTCAAAGAAATCACCATGAGTCATATGCGCAACATATGCTTTAGAATTTTCAGCAAACGGCTTAAGTCTGTGTGGATGCTCTTGAGCATATTTTTTAACAGCTTTTGCAGCACGTCTGTCAGAGTTACCTTCACGTAAAACTGGGTTAACCGCAGAACCTAAACAAGTACTGTATTTTGCTTGAAGAGCTTTCTCTTCATCAGTAGTAGGGTTCTCAGGATAGTTAGGAATGTCATACCCTTGAGACTGAAGTTCAGCAATACAGTCTTTAAGCTGTCCAACAGAAGCAGAGATGTTTGGAAGCTTAATAATGTTGGCTTCAGGTTTGAGAACTAACTCACCAAGTTTTGCAAGTTCATTTTCACCAAGACCCATAGCAGCTAAAACTCTACCTGCAAGTGAGATGTCAGAAGTAACTACTTCAACACCAGCAGCCTGCGTAAACTTGTTTACGATTGGCAGAAGTGAATATGTAGCGAGAGCCGGAGCTTCATCAATTTTTGACCAAATAATTTTTGACATTGTGTGTCCTCTATATATAAATTTTACAAGTTTAATAATAACACTAAGATAGGTAATATCTACTTCTCTACTGAAAACATTTCACTATATTTTCATTTTGTTTCATTTGGTAGCACGCCTTATATTGCGTAAATGTGTAGAATAGTTACATGTAAAATCGTGTACTCCTTTTTTGTTTTTCATAAAGTAAAGATAGTTACTCTTGGCAGGGAAGATAGCTGCACGAATTGCTTCAAAACTGACGTTACAAATCGGAACACTTGGAACACCCTTATATATGTAAGTGTTAAATTGGCTTTTATCCTCTTTGATTCTACGAGCTGTCACTTTTACATGAGAGTATTTTCCATAGTTGAGTGTTCCATCCATCTGTAACTTCATACCTTTTTTCAATCTATTATATATAACAGAACTCACAAGTGGCATCTCTTCATTATCTGCCGATTCTTTTTGAATAATAGAAGCTATTGCTACATATCGAAACCATTTTTTTTCACTATATGTTCCAAAGAACTTCTTTGAAAGTGCTAACATTCTTTTGTGAGAACTTTGCAGTAAAAGACGAATGAGCTCTTTTTCGCTAATACCTTTTGGAATTTTATAAGTATCTGGTACAAAAACACCTTCAGACAAAGGTGCTTGCGTATCAAATGCTTTTTGTAACTTGTGACGATCCAGGTCTAACTTATCTGCGAGCTGATTTAAGAAAATATAGGTCGTCTCACCAGGGATGAGTGTAATAGTAATAAGTGGTGCTTTTGCACGTGTAAGTTTATAGAGAAAATCAAAACGAGTATTATGTGTATTTTCTAAATTTATCCATCCACTTTGAGGAGAACCTATAAAGCGTAAAAGAAGAGCATCTAGTTTACAAACATCATAATTTTCTCTCTGCAAATATGTTATAATCTGATTTATAGAACCCTTCGGTATATACAGGACTTTAGGGGTTATTACAGTTTGATTTAGGTAAAAAATGAAAGATAAAATAATTATGAGTGCTATCTCAAAAATATATTTCACTATAGTGAGTTTTTTTATCTTCATTTTCTCTCTTTTTACCATTGGCTTTTTTCTTCTGCAAAATGGATTATATCTTGATAAGCTTTCTTTTTCAAATATTTTTGCAAAACAACTCTCCTTACGCTGGGAAAACGGTCTAAACGTAGCAGTAAAAGAGATAATAATTAAAGATTCGACAAATAAAGAACACTCAGCAAAGCCAAATCTTAAAGAGTATCTTGCAAAGTTTTCAAAGTTTCTACCACTCTTTCACTCCATATCAGTTGAAAAAATAAGCTATGAACAACTTCATGCAAAGTTCAACTATAATGAAGGTAGCACTAGCTTTCTAGAGCTTAAAGCACCTACACAAACACTTCATGCCACTTTTACAATCGCACAACCCTACTTTAAGATAAATGTAGATGAGTATAACAATACAAAAGAGTCTATCTATGCTCACGGAGATATCATTTTAGATATAGATAAAGTTCATCTCTATACAAAGATAGATCTCGATATACAAAAAAGTGCATCATTGACACTCTACGCACTTACTGATACACAAAAAGTTACATATAGTGTAAAATCCCAAAAGCCTATCACTCATCTCAATAAGCTCTTAAGTATGCTGCCAATGCCTAAAGAGATAGACTTTTGGGCAAACAAAGCAATCGATGCACAAAGTGCAGATCTTAAACAACTGTATGGATTTGTAACATTTGACAAACCAGAAGGTGCCTATAAAAATCTTTATGCCAAAATCATCCTCAATAAACTCAACTATACATATAATACCAAACTCGATGCAATCCATACACAAACAACAGATCTTGAATTTAAAGACGGTATACTCTACATCTACCCACGTAAAGCATATTCTTATGGAATGTATCTAGATAAAAGCTGGCTAAAGATCAACCTCACACCTAAAAAAGAGTACTTGACACTTTATCTTGACTTTGATGGAAAGCTTAACAAAGATGTACTGCATATCTTACAAACATATAAAATCAAAGTTCCATTTTTACAAAAAACCGGTAAGACAAAAACAGACCTTACTATCGGTGTCAACCTAAGAACAATAGCTATTGATGCACATGGAGAGTTTTATACAAAAAAAGCCCTCTTTGAGTACCTTGGTCTAAATATCAACATCAAAGATGCTCTTATCAAACTCGATAATTATGATGTCAACATTCCAAAGATGCATGCTGCATATAAACAAATAGCACTCGCAGATGTAAAAGCACACTATAATGCAAAAAAAGGCAAAGGGGACATTGATTTTAGGGTTAAAAAACTACAAATCAACAAAGAAACAAAACTTGTTACAAAAAACCCCTTTCATGTACACTATCTCATAGATCCAAAAGGTGACAAGCTTGTTTTAGATAAATCATACTGGAATATCAAAGGCTTTGAGCTTTATATCGAACCTAGTGAACTAGCACTTAACCTTCAAACGCTACATCTGACACTAGAGCCTACTGCGTATCAGTTTACAAATATTGCCAATGGATATATAGAAGGCTCTTTTGATCTTAAAAAGATGCAACTACACGCAAGTGTTGATCTTTTACACTTTGCTTATCAAGGAATTGCATCAACACAGACAGATACGGAGTTTCAAATTATATTTGATAAGCAACTTTCAATAAAATCCTTTGATGATATCTACTTTACTATCAATGGCTCACCATACAAAATAGAAAAACTCGAAGCACTGCTTGATAAAGAGACAATCTCTATAAAACATACTATGCTCTATATCGGAGAATATATTCAAGCTAAAATCTATGCAAAACACAAGTTCAATACAAATAATGCTTATATAACACTCAATAAGTTTATCCTCAAAAATCCAGAGACTCAGCATATTCTGTATAAAAACAACAAGATTCCGCTTGTACTTACTTTTAATGATGATAATATACAACTTGATGCAAAAGAGCTCAGAGCACACTTCCTCTCTAATGAACAACAATGGAAACTGGAACTTGACTCTTTAAATATTCTCTCAAAAAAATCTGACTTTCTTAAAAAATACAGTTTAAACAATGGTACTATTGTCTTTACAAAGAAAAACAATGACAATATCATAAAGTTCAAAGGCAAAACAAAATACAAGTATGCACTCTTAACAACAAATACAAAAAAAGATATTCATAACTACACACTTAATGGATATATCTCCAAAAGTCTTAATGTCTATATTGATGTCAATAATAAAGTCAATGTAAAGATTGCCAATCCTATCAAAATAAGCTTGCATAATGCAGGAATAAATCTAAACGAAACTCTAGCCTTTATTGAAAGTTTACAGACAACAGCGACTAATCAAAAAGATAAAATTTTTCTCTTTTTCAAAGGGAAAGATACCTTTATAAAACTCGATGATGAAAGAGTAGTCTTATGTGATAAGATCAATCTCCAATACTTCAATGAGATCGTAACAGCACAGATAGTTCACAAAAATGGAAAAGCAGGCTTCAAACTAGAACAAAATCGTTTCCATCTCTATGGCTATGGTTTTAGTGATCTATTTATGCAAAAACTTTTTACTATTTCTAAGTTTAAAGGTGGAATACTTGACTTCTCAATCAGTGGTTCATTAAAAAACTACAATGGCATCTTCTTTGTAAAAAACACAACTATGGTGGACTATGCTATCTTAAATAACGTACTTGCATTTATAAATACAGTACCTTCTCTTGCAACATTTTCACTTCCTGGATATCATAAAAATGGTCTCTTTGTAAACAATGCCTATATGCGCTTTGTAGCAAGGGAGAGACGCTTTACTATCTCAGACCTCTATATAGGTTCAAAAGAGCTTACAATGCTTGGAAAAGGGATTGTGGATTTAAATACAGACACAATAGATCTGACAATGAATCTAAAAACAGATCTTGGAAGTAACCTTTCTCAAGTACCTGTAGTGGGATATATTTTACTTGATGGAGAGAACATCTCAACGACACTGAAAGTATCTGGTCCACTTAAAGATCCAAAAGTAGAGACAATGCTGGCACAAGATATCGCTGTGGCACCACTTAACATAATACTACGAACACTTAAGCTGCCATACAAATTAATCAATGACTCGTTAGAGAACAACCAAAGTAAAAAAGCAACAAAGCAGTAAAAAGAACTTACTACTCGTTTCTCAAAACTGTAAGGATATCTACTTCACTTGCTTTTTTTGCAGGGTAATATGATGATGCTATAACAATAGCAAATGCCCCAACAATAATCATAGTAAAGTCCTGAATACTTAAATCAAGTGGTAGTGTTGATGTAGGGTATACATCTTTAGGGAGATGTACAATATCAAAAGTACCAAGTATCCAAATACCACTCAGACCCAGGAGCGCACCTGTTACAATCCCACTGATACCAATAACAATACCAAGATACAAAAAGACCTTTTTCACTTCAGCTTTTGTCGCACCTAAAGAGAGAAGCAGTGCAATTTCACCACGTCTATTCATTACAGTCATAAGCAGCGAGGAAATGATATTGATTGATGCAATTAAAATAATCAACATTAATACAATAAAAAGTGAAGTCTTCTCCATCTCTAAAGCAGCAAAGAAGTTGACATTATCCTGCCACCATCCTTTTATCACAACACCAATAGGAAGATCTCGCTTGATACGCTTAATATCTTCACGCGGATTTTTTGAAAAAACATGAATTCCGTCATATTGATTTAGAGGCATATGCAGCACTCTTCTAAGGGACTCCATTGTTGTATAACTGTATGCTTTGTCATATGCAGAAAGTCCTGAATCAAAGACAGAACGCACTTTAAATCGCTTTATCTTTGGAGTAACAGAAAGCCCGCCTGGCTCAACAGAAGTAAAGATGTAGATAAGCTTGTCGTCAATAGCAAGATCTAGCTCATCTTGTAAACTTTTTCCTACTAAAACATCATATCGTGAGAATGTAACACCATCGATTGCTTTTGCCAGTACTTCATTTACTTTTGCTTCATCCTTAAAGTTAACACCAAAGAGATAACCACCTTCAAGGTTGCTGCCACTCTTTACCATAACAGAAGATTGAATATAAGGACTAAAAGCAAGATTTGGGAATCTACTCTCAAGGTCGATTAAAAGATCTTCATTGACAGTACCATAAAATTTTGGAAGAATCGTCAGAGGATAGTTCATTACAGTGAGTTTCTTTTTAAACTCATTGTCAAAACCATTCATTAGTGCCATGGCAATAAGCAGTACCATAACACCGAGTGTAATACCTAAAAAAGCCAAAAGAGCAGAGATAAAGATAAATGGCTGCTCTTTGTCAAAACGAAGAAATCGTCTTACGAGATAAGGAACTACTGCTTGTTTCAAGAGGCAAATACACCTTTTTTTGGTCCACTTTTACCACAGCACTGTTTGTATTTTTTACCACTGCCACATGGACAAGGGTCATTACGTGCTACTTTTTTCTCACTTGTTCCTGCAATACGATCTTCTGAATCTTCATCACTCATATTGAAGTTCATTAAAGCCTCTTGCGCTTTTTTCTCTTCTTCAAGTTGTCTTGCCAGTCTTTCAGCCTCTTCTTCAGCTGACTCTACTTTAAACTGAATTGAGTGTAGTGTTTTGATAGTATTGAACTTAATCTCATCAATCAGTTCTGTAAAGAGATTAAAACTCTCTTTTTTGTACTCAACGAGTGGGTCTTTTTGATTATATGCACGTAGACGAATACCTGTTTTCATGTTGTCCATCGCATATAAGTGCTCACGCCATGCATCATCAAGCTCTTTTAGATAGAGCTCACGTTCTATCTCATGACGTAGGTTTTCATCTAAAACACTCATTTTTGCATCATATGAAGCTTTGAGTTTTTCTACTATCTTCTCAACAAGCTCAGGGTACTCTAAACCTTCAAGCTCTTTTACATCAAGAACTTCACCCATCTCTTCTTGAACAATTTTTACAAATTTCTCAAGATTAAAGTCTTCTGGTACACCACCTTCAAAGATACCTGCTTGAGAGAGTCTCTCATGTACATACTCTTCTCTGATCTCATCAATCTTAGCACCGATATCAAACTCAGGGTTTAAAAGCTCATTTCTAAACTTGTAAACAATTTTTCTCTGCTCATTAGCAACATCATCATACTCCACAATATGCTTTCTACCCTCGTAGTGCATGTTTTCAACTTTTTTCTGAGCCTTCTCAACTGCACGTGTAACCATTTTAGACTCGATGTACTCACCATCTTCAACGCCTAAACGCTCCATAATAGACTTGATCTTGTCACTTCCAAAAATACGAAGCAAATTGTCTTCTAGGGAAAGGTAAAACTGTGTTGTACCTGGATCACCCTGACGACCAGAACGGCCACGGAGCTGATTATCTATACGACGGTTTTCATGACGCTCTGTACCGATGATGTAAAGACCTCCCAGCTCTTTTACTTCATCACTTACTTTGATGTCAACACCACGCCCTGCCATATTAGTAGCGATAGTCACAGCACCCTTTGCACCTGCATGCTTGATGATCTCACCCTCTTGCTCATGGTTTTTCGCATTTAAAACCGTATGAGGAATCTTCTCTTTTTTAAGCAGTTCATGTAACTCTTCTGACTTCTCAATGGAAGCAGTACCTATTAAAATAGGCTGACCTGTCTTTTGCAGCTCTTTTACCTTCTCAATAACAGCACCAAACTTCTCAGCTTCTGTTTTATAGATAAGGTCATTGAGATCTTTTCTAGAGATCGGAATATTTGTAGGGATAGAGACAACATCAAGACCATAGATCTGTGCAAACTCTGTCGCTTCTGTCTCAGCCGTACCTGTCATACCTGCAAGTTTGTCATACATTCTAAAGTAGTTTTGAAATGTAATATCTGCAAGTGTCTGTGTCTCTTCTTTAATCTCAACACCCTCTTTTGCTTCGAGTGCTTGATGCAACCCTTCAGAAAAGCGTCTACCTTCACTAAGACGTCCGGTAAATTCATCTACGATAACAACTTCACCATCTTTTACAACATAATCAACATCTTTTTCAAAAAGGTAGTTTGCTTTAAGTGCCTGGTCAAGTACATGTGGCAATGAAGAGTTTTCAGGAGAGTAAAGATTTTCAACTTCAAAAAGTTCTTCTGCTTTTGTAATACCCTCTTCTGTAATAAGAACTACTTTATCTTTTTCATCAACAGTAAAGTCTTTGTCCTTCTCCAGCTCACGTGCTATACGATTTGCACGTAGATAGTCTTGCATATTTCTGTTTGTAGGACCAGAGATGATAAGTGGAGTTCTTGCTTCATCGATCAAAATCGAGTCAACTTCATCAACGATGACAAAGTTGTGTCCACGTTGAACCATATTCTCTTTTGAGTAGCTCATGTTATCACGAAGATAGTCAAAACCAAACTCATTGTTCGTACCATACGTGATATCTGCATCGTAAGCAGCTTTTTTCTCTTTGGGATCATGCATATCTTCAAGGAGTACACCAACAGTGTAACCTAAAAACTCATAAAGAGGTCCCATCTCACGTGCATCACGAGAAGCAAGATAGTCATTTACTGTTACAAGGTGCACCCCTTTCCCTGTCATTGCATTGAGTGCAATTGCAAGTGTAGCTACAAGAGTTTTCCCCTCACCTGTCTTCATCTCTGCAATCTTTCCATCATGCAGTACCATACCACCGATAAGCTGTACATCAAAATGGCGCATACCCAGTATACGCTTTGATGCTTCACGTGTTATGGCAAAAGAGTCATACAACACATCATCAAGAGTTTTTTCACCCTCTACTACACTTTTTTTGAGCTCCAAAAATGAATCTTTTAACTCCTCGTCGTTTAAAGACTCATATTTACTCTCTAACGCATTTATTTTTTCAACTTTTTTGAAATATTTTTTTAATTGACGGTCATTTGCTGTTCCAAATACCTTACCCATGAATGCCTGTAGCATTTTCCACCTTATGATTACTATATAGTAAACTATATAATTTTATTGAAGTTAGAGCTATTTTATCACATTAAATCTAATAAATAGTATAAATCAATTATTTGCTATAATTTTACCAATTAAGGAGTCACATGAAACGAACAATCATACTATCACTTTTGAGTGTTTCACTTTGGGCAGATATAGGAAATATTTTCTCATTTGAAGCAGATTTTGATCAAAAGATAACAGATGACCAAAATAAAACCATAGAGTATAAAGGTCATGTCATAGCAACCAAACCACAGTTTGCTGTATGGAGATATACATCACCGATAAAAAAAGAGGTCTATATCGCTTCTTATAAACTCATTATGATTGAACCAGATCTAGAACAGGTTATTATGAAACGAATAGACTCAAAGTTTGATATCTTTGCACTGATTAAAAATGCAAAAAAAGTAAAAGAGGATGAATACCTAGCACACTACAGAGATACAACATTTTTAATCAAACTGCAAAATGACAAAATCAGTGAAATATCTTACCGTGATGAATTTGATAATAAAGTAATCATTGATTTCTCACATCAAAAACAAAATCAAAAAGTTGACATGAAAAATTTTATTCCTGTGATACCTGATGATTATGATATTATAAGAGGATAATGGTTAGTTCAAGAAGTCTCACGCAAAAAACTTTGCGTGAGGAAGTGACTATAAGCTTAGTTAAGCTTGGCAAAAATGGATTTAGTCCATTTTTGCACTGCGAATTTAGTTCAGCTTGTAATCAGGGATAAGGTTGAAGTTAAGATATTTATAGATATCTTCTTCTTTACCTTGGATTTTCTTCGTAAGTTCAAGATACTCTTCTTTTGTTGGAATTTTTCCAAGAAGTGAACATACTGCTGCAAGCTCTGCAGAACCAAGATAAACTTGTGCACCTTTACCAAGACGGTTGTCAAAGTTACGAGTCGATGTTGAAAATACAATCGCATTATCAGCAACACGAGCCTGATTACCCATACATAAAGAACATCCAGGAATCTCAGTACGAGCACCTGCTGCACCATAGATAGAGTAGTAACCCTCTTCTGTAAGTTGTTTCTCATCCATTTTTGTCGGAGGACAAACCCATAGACGAGTTGGAACTGCACCCTCACCTTTGAGAACTTCACCAAGTGCACGGTAGTGACCGATATTTGTCATACAAGAACCAACGAATACTTCGTCAATTTTGTGTGGACGTTTAGGGTCGGCTAAGATCTCAGAAAGTGTAGCAACATCATCTGGATCGTTTGGACATGCTAAGATCGGCTCAGTGATCTCATTAAGGTCGATCTCAATTACTGCTGCATATTCTGCATCAGCATCTGGTTCCATTAGTTCTGGGTTCTCTAACCACTCTTCCATCTTAACAATACGACGAGCTAGAGTTCTGTGGTCTTCATAACCAGCATCAATCATAGACTGAAGAAGAACGATGTTCGATTTTAGGTACTCAATTACCGGCTCTTTGTTAAGTCTTACAGTACATGCTGCAGCTGAACGCTCAGCAGATGCATCACTAAGCTCAAACGCTTGCTCAGCTTTAAGGTCAGGTAAACCTTCGATCTCTAAGATACGACCAGCGAAGATATTTTTCTTACCTTTTTTCTCAACTGTTAAAAGTCCTTCTTTGATCGCTTGGTGAGGAATAGCATTTACAAGGTCACGAAGCGTGATACCTGGTTGCATTTCACCTTTGAATCTTACAAGAACAGACTCAGGCATAGTAAGTGGCATAGAACCTGTAACTGCAGCAAATGCAACGATTCCAGAACCACCAGGGAAAGAGATTCCGATAGGGAAACGAGTATGACTATCTGCACCAGTACCAACCGTATCTGGAAGAACCATTCTATTTAACCAAGAGTGAATAACACCATCACCTGGACGAAGAGCAACACCTGAACGGTTTGCGATAAAGTCAGGAAGTGTGTGGTGCATCTTAACATCACTTGGTTTTGGATACGCCGCAGTGTGACAGAAAGACTGAAGTACTAAATCAGCATTGAAACCTAGTGCTGCAAGCTCTTTGATCTCATCACGAGTCATTGGACCTGTTGTATCTTGAGAACCAACAGTACTCATCTCCGGCTCACAGTACATACCAGGTCTTACACCTTCCATACCACAAGCTTTACCAACCATTTTCTGTGCAAGAGTATACCCTTTACCGCTATCTTCTGGTTGGTCTGGAGTCAAGAACATATCAGCTGGTCCCATACCAAGAGTTGCACGAGCTTTTGAAGTAAGACCACGACCGATGATTAATGGAATACGTCCACCTGCACGCACTTCATCAGTGATAGTATTTGGACGAAGTTTAAATGTAGCGATTAGCTCACCATCTTTGTATGCTTCGCCTTTGTATGGATAGATATCAACAACATCACCCATCTCCATCTTTGTAACATCAAGCTCTAATGGAAGTGCACCAGAATCTTCTGCAGTTGCAAAGAAAATAGGAGCGATGATACCACCAAGAATGATACCACCAGTACGTTTGTTTGGAACACCTGGAATATCTTCACCCATATGCCATTGAACAGAGTTGATACCAGACTTACGAGAAGAACCAGTACCAACAACATCACCAACATATGCTACTGGATGACCTTTCTCTTTTAACTTTTTGATAGTACCGATTGGGTCATCCATCTTAGCAGCAAGCATAGAGTTCGCGTGAAGTGGAATATCTGAACGAGTAAACGCTTCAGATGCAGGAGAAAGGTCATCTGTATTTGTCTCACCAGGAACTTTAAATACAGTTACAGTGATTTTTTCCGGTAATGGTTTCTTATCAGAGAACCACTCAGCTTTTGCCCAAGACTCCATAACTTTAGTCGCTGCTTCGTTACCTTTTTTGTGTAACTCTTCAACATCATTAAATGCGTCATAAACAAGAAGTGTGTGTGAAAGCGCTTTAATAGCTGCTTCTACAACTTTTTCATTTTTAGAGCTAAGTGCATTTACTAATGGCTTAACATTGTAACCACCAAGCATCATACCAAGCATTCTTACAGCTTCTTCTGGAGCGATAGCCGCTACATGGTGCTCTTCAGAAGCTACTTCATTTAAAAATGCAGCTTTAACATATGCAGCATCATCAACACCCGGAGAAACACGGTTCTCTAGAAGATCTAACATCTCTTCTACATATTCACCTGTCTTAATAAACTCAATAACTTCTACAGTTTGCTCTGCAGAAAGTGGTAATGGAGGAACGCCTAACGCTTCTCTCTCTGCTACATGAGCAGCATATTCTTCTCTAAATCCCATAATCATTCCTGTTTGGTAAAATTTGCAGTATTATAACTAAAGAAATATAAGCTTTTTGGATTGTGTTACAAATGTAAACAGTAAAATTTTATTTTGTTGATTTTGTGTAGTAAAAAGTAACAGCTAAAGATTTCGGCGTTTTAGTTCTTTTGTAACAAGCTTTCTCTGATAACCATGATAGTTGTTTTTCAACCATAAAAGATAAGAGTCTGGCAGTTCAGTAAACAAAAGCCCCTTATACTGTCCAAAGCTGACTCTATCCGCTCTTTTTGTCTCTATGAACTTTTCTTGAACATCTGCATCTATTCCCAAGCTCTCAAGCAGCTTCACAAAACTCTCAAAATCAAGACGTTTTTGAATAACAAAAGAGTATCTCTCAAAGTCAAACAACCCTTTGCGCTGCTCTACAAACTTCTGTAGTTGTTGAATCTGCTCAACGCTAAGAGACTCCAAGTTTGGAATCTCTACCTTATATGAATTTTGAAATTGGGTAAAAAGAAGTTGTGGACGAGGCACTAGAGAATCTCTCGAATGCCTTTGGCATTTGGTGCAGAAAGGATCCCCTCTTGTTCAAGCTGCTCTATTACACGAGCTGAACGGTTGTAACCGATTTGGAGCTTTCTTTGGAGGTATGAGATAGATGTCTTTCTATCTTGCAGTACTACCTGTTTTGCCTCTTCAAAGAGAGGGTCTAGCTCTTCATAGCTCTCACCTGAAGAGGCACTACCACCCTCACTACTCTCTTCTACAAGAAAACTTTTGTCGTAGTTTGGCTCACGCTGCGCTTTGATGAACTCTACAATCTTCTCTATCTCCTCTTCTGTTGCCCATGGAGCATGCAGACGTACAAGTGCCGGAGCACCCGGAGGAGTAAAGAGCATATCGCCACGACCAAGAAGTGACTCTGCACCCATTTGATCTAAGATGATTTTACTGTCAACTTTCTGCCCTACTCTGTATGAGATACGAGAAGGCAAGTTGGCTTTAATAAGACCGGTCACAACATCCACAGATGGACGCTGCGTTGCAATAATAAGGTGAATACCACAAGCACGAGACTTTTGTGCAAGTCTTGCAATAGAGAGCTCCACATCTTTACCACTTGTCATCATCAAGTCTGCAAGCTCATCAATGATAACAACTATATATGGAAAGTGCTCTCCACCCTCACGCTTGACTTTTTCGTTGTAGTTTTCAATGTTTTTTGTACGACTCTCAGCCATTAGCTCATATCTGCGTTCCATCTCATTTACCATATTATTAAGCGCTATGATAGCCTGCTTTGGTTTGGTAATAACTGGAGTTAAAAGATGCGGAATATCATTATAGATAGAAAACTCCAACATCTTAGGGTCTATCATCAACAGCCGCAGCTGATCTGGCGAGTTTTTGTAAAGAAGTGAGAGTATCATCGCATTGATCCCAACACTTTTACCACTTCCCGTTGTTCCAGCAATGAGTAAGTGTGGTAGTTTTTTTAAGTCTGTTACAAAAGGCTTACCTACTATGTCTTTTCCAAGTGCAATGGTAAGTGGTGATGATGAGCTTTTAAAAAGTTTGTCTTCAAGCAGCTCACGCAGATAAATTGTCTCCACTGTTTCATTTGGTATCTCAATCCCTACGACATCTTTTCCAGGGATAGGTGCTTGAATACGGATAGTCTCAGCTGAGAGTGCCATTGCAAGGTCATCTTGCAGATTTAAGATCTTACTTACCTTAACATTTGCAGCAGGCTTAAACTCAAAAGTAGAAACAACAGGCCCTGCATAAGTACGTACTACATCACCCTCTATCTTAAAGTGCGCCAGTTTTTCTATAAGATACTTTATCTTATCATCAAGCTCATTTTCATCGATGCTTTTTGATGTTTTTGGCGGTTTTTGTAAGAAGTCTGTAGGTGGAAGTTTAAAGTTTTTTGGTTTGGCAACTTTTCCTGTTTCTATTGTCTCAAGTAACTTTTTATTCTCTTCGAGCTCATTGACTATAACTGTATTTTTATGTTCTTTAAGCTCTTTTGCAACTTCTACGATAGTTTTAGGTTTTTCTTTTTTTGTTTCTACATCTTTTGCACTTAGTTCCTCTGGAGTGATTTTCTTAATCTCAAAATCATCTTTTTTCTCTTCTTGGCGCAAATATGCAGGCTTATCTATCTCCTCTTCAAGCTCTTCTATCTCTTCAAGTTCTGGATCTTCTTCCTCTTCATCATCAGTTTCTTCTGCTTCATCAGAGACTCTTTGGCTTGACTTTTCAGTATCTTTCTCTGATGACGTACTTATCATCGACTTTATATCCATCAAAATTTCTGAAACACTTTTATCAAGAAGAATTACAATCGATACCATAGTAATGATCAACCAAAAAACCCATAACCCAAATACACCTATATAAGGAGCTAAAAAGTCTACAAAATCAGCACCAAACTTTCCACGTAAACTATCTGTTACCAAGAGAGCCTGTGCTAATAAAACAGATGAAAAGAGAAGAAAAACAGATACAAAAAGTTCTGTCTCACGCATACTAAAAGCACTCTTTTTCTTATAAAGAAAATAAAGAGGAATAAGCAGTAAAAAAAGATACAGATAAGAGACATACCCAAAGTATTCATGATTAAGTGCTGCAAAACTAGCACCATAACTTCCCATCAATGCACTTTGACCAAAAAGTGTTGCAAAACCTAAGTAGATAATAATACCGAAAATAATTATGAAAATAGTCTCTTTCAAACTGTTAAATCCTTACTAAAAATAGAGCTGAAAATAAAAAGAAGTATAGCCAAAAAATATTTGCATTACTATTTTTTGGCATTTTGAAAAGAAATTAGAGGTAATTAACCAAACTGAGCTGTGAAACTTTTCCAACTGTTGAGAGCATAGCCTGATAGTTTGTTGTCAACTGTTGCAGTCGCAAAGATGATTCTGCCAGATCAGTATCAATGACACTTGAACGCAAAGACATTGTACTGATACGTAAGATCTCTGTACGCTCCTGTGCAGTACTTAAAGTATTAGACTGTGCACCTATTTTTGAGTGCATTCTAAAAACATGATCCTGAAGATCATCCATTTTTGCAAGAGCATTTTCAATACCTACATTTCGTAAGTGACCACTTGATGCATCAGGATAAAGTTTATGATCTTCTACTGCAGTTATCATCTCATCTATCGTTTTAAAAAAGTCTGTCTTTGGATCTCTTATGGTAAGTGCATTGTTAGTATTAAAAGTCATCACGGAAGCTTCTTTACTGAAATCATCACTATTGGCATCATAAAGAGCAATCTCAGCCCGTGTACCATTTGTACCACTTGACTGTAAGTCGTGGAACTGAAGTTTTCCATCGTAGCTTAAAGAGGTGTTACCCTTTAATTGAGATTTTTTAATAGCAATATCATAATCATCAGGACTATTTGTAGTTGGATAGGTAGCTGTCGTTACCATATTCATAACATCCATCAACTGTTGATATGTCATCTTATCGGCATCAACAGCATCCCTACCATTTGGATCCATATTAAATATTTTATAGTTTGTTGCACCGCCATCAGGAGAAAAAGTAGATCCACCATTAGCACTACTTTTAAGATTGATAGTAACGTTAAAAGTATTGCCACCTGTATCAGTTCCAGAGAGAACAAAGTTTGTCCCATCAAGGGTATAAGTTTTTGGATCTGTAGGTGGAGTTATCTCTTTTTTGGGGTCTGCAACTTCTGAAAGCAATGTAGAAGGCTTAGCAAAAGCATTTTCTTTTTCAGGTGAAATGGTATCAATCACCATACCATTTTCTGTAATTAAATGCGTTTTTTTAAGTATTTGAGAAACATTTGAAGAGAGATGTGTACCACTCTTTTCAAATTTTGTTCTATCATAAACAAGCCCTTCAATATTATTGGCAGCACCAGATGCAGACTCAAGCCCCGACTTTACAAACTCTTTTACATAGAGGTTTCCTGTAGGTGGATATGTCGTCTCTCCACTATCTAAGTCATCTATATCTGTTTTATTTGCCGCTCCACCATTACTATAATCAATTGCTCCAACCATATGAAAATCAAGTTTTGAAGAGCCTTTTAATTTGTCTTCAACTATGATTTCTCCTGAATCACCTAAGCGAACATTTACAACATCTAAACTACCTGTATTTCCATAGGCTTTTCCTATCTCATCTAAGAGATCCTCAATAGTATTGTTTGAATTTAAAGTATCTATTTTTTTCTTAAACGTAGTACCATCACTTTGTGTTCCGCGTAGATAAAAGTAGGGAGTGTTTACTGTATTTGCATCATTATCCTTATCACCCATCAACTCTCGTAGGGTACTTGAAGGTGTTAACGAACTACTATTATCTAAAAGGTTTGAATTGACAACATTGGATGTCAACTCACGCGGACGTAGTTTCTCTTCACCCAAAAAGAGATCAGCGCCTGTAAGGTTATACTGTTGTTGGTTGCGTGAGCCGACAAAAGCATTCATAGCTTTATTATCACCATGATAGATTCCATCATCTGAGATTGGTCTTGTATCTACTTTTGAACCAGAAAACAAGAACTGTCCATTGATAGAAGTATTTGCCAGGCCTTTGAGGTTTTTTTCTATTCCACGTAGCTCATCTGCAATTGCATCAAGAGACGTTTCATCATTGGTACCGTTTGCAGCCTGTACCAAAAGTGTACGCATTCTATTCATACTATCCGTAAACTCATTTAAAACCTGATCTGTCTGATTTGCTACCTTAAAACCACTCTCAGTACTTTTTTTAATCTGATCTAAAACAACAACTTCATTATCAAGACGCATGGTCTCTGTGAAAGTACGAACACCATCTTTTGCATATTGAATCTTTAATCCGGAGGCTATTTGTTTATTTACATCAAAAAGTTCGCGATTAAGTTTTGAATTATTATTACCATAAATACTGTCATAGTACATACTTTGTGTAACACGCATGGTAAAGCCTCCAGTGTAAGTTTATCACTTTTAAAGCATATAGTAGCAATAAAAGTTCCATATATGATTAGAATATCGACAAATTTCAAAGATTTTTTAATCTTAGTTATGAAACTCTATCTCAAAAACTGCACCCTCTTTTTCATTATAAACATTCAAGCTGGCATTTGCGTGTTTTTGAATAATCAACTTAGACATATAAAGCCCCAAACCTGTACCATTTTTTTCTTCTTTTGTTGAAAAATAAGGATTAAATATCTTGTCTATAATATCATCTGGAATACCTCCGGCATTATCACATATACGTATTATCACACTATCTTCTTTTTTATACAAAAAGAGTTCTATCTGCCTCTGCTTTGTTTCTGACTCACACAAAGCATCTTTCGCGTTATATAAGATATTGAGCAAAGCTTGGGCTAACTCATTAGCATACCCTTTTATAAAAACTTTTTCTTCTGCTTTATACTGCAATGATATCTGTAAGTTTTCAAAAACAGGTTCTACAATACCAATAAGCTGTTCTAGCATATCATTCAGACAAAACAACTCAGTTGCTTTTTTAGGCTTAAAAAAATCTCGAAAATCATCTATGGTTTTTGACATTTGGTTTATAAGTTTTGCAGAGTTACTTTTAAACTCTTCCATATCTTTAGAGTTGATTTTCCCTTGACTCCTTTTATACTTTAAAACCAGTGTTTGATTTACCAACATTAAATTGTTTAAAGGTTGTCTCCACTGGTGTGCTATCATGTTAAGGACCTGACCCATTTGTGCCAGGCGTGCTTGATTTAACATCATCAACTCTTTTTCTCTGTTTTTTTCCACCTCTTGTATTACACGCTTTTCTAAAGTAACATTGAGTTCATTCAAGGATTTTTTTGCTTTACGAAGCTTTTGATTGAGACTAAAAAGATAAAGAGCAATAGCAACAATAAAGCTGACAAATAAAAGTATCTTCCAAAGTAATACTTTGTCAAAAAAAAGATCTTTCTCATATCCCCACTTTAGAGCTAAAGCCTTTTTTGTTTCAAGAGGTATCTGCTCAACTGCTTTATTGAGGATAATACTGAGTATTGGCAGATCATTTCTACTTGCGATGCGTAGTTTATACTCATACGGAAAATCACCTGCGATATAGAGATTGTCAATGTTATTTTTGTTGATATAGTAGCTCATTCGAACGGGTTCTGCAATCGTATAATCAACAGCTTGGTCTAAAAGCTTCTTTAAAGAGTCTGTCTCACTTGCAGTTGCAACTATCGTAATCTCTGGAAAATTTTTAATGATATAGTCATAAATAGCACTATCATTAACCACTGCCACCTTTTTACCAAAGAGATCTCCAACATTTGCATCCAAATGCTTTTGAGAGTTTGTAATAATCTTGTTGTGCTGTACTAAAACAATATCACTAAAGTTATAAAAAGTCATTCTTTGAGGTGTTTTTTGTGCTAAAAAGACGATATCTACTTTATCTTCTTTTCCGGCATTAAGCAGCTCCTGCCATGTATCATAGTAAATATATTGAAATTTTATACCTAATAACGAAGCTATCTTTTCAAACAGATCAATAGCATACCCCCGATATCCATTCTCTACTTTTAAAACCTGATTTGGAATTTGCGTAATCCCTACACGTAATGTATCTCTATGTTGTGATAACCAAATCTCTTCTGCTGTATTTAAAAATGGTATGTGGTAGTTTTTATTTTCATCTGCTTTGAGCAGAGAAAAAACCATACAGATAACAAGTAGAAACTTTACAAGCATACAACAATCCTCTTTTTATACATATTCAACCCTGGTTTAAGCGCTCTCTTACTATTTTTCATATAGAATCACACTCTCAAATGCCAGCGTGGTGGAATGGTAGACACGACGGATTCAAAATCCGTTGGCTTCGGCTGTGGGGGTTCAAGTCCCCCCGCTGGTACCACTTTTTTTATTTCAAATCCCTAACTTATTTTTTTTGATGATGTTTTTGTAAAAAAGCATTGAGTGCATTTGCAAAACTCTGTGCATCTTTTTGTGTGTATGGTTTTGGACCTTTTGTCATCTCACCCATCTCTCGTATCCTCTCCATAAGGTCTCGCATAGCAAGATGCTGTTTGATGTTCTCTTTTGTATAGAGCTCGCCTCTGTGGTCTATCGCGTGAGCATTTTTTGTGATGATACGATCAGCTAAGGGGATGTCTGCTGTAATGACCAAATCCCCCTCTCTTGCAAGTTCTACAATCTTGTGGTCAGCTTCATCCGCTCCGGCATCGACGATGATATACTCAATGTGCTTAGAGTTACCGATATTTATCTTTTTGTTTGCAACAACTACTGTTTTTATGGCAAGTTTTTCTATCTGCTTAAGCAGTATGGGTTTTAAGAGATTTACAAAAGCATCTCCATCTACAAAAATCGTCAGTTGTGCCACTATTTCAGCCTTTTGTCTTTTATGAAAGTAGTATAGCAAATTTGTAACACAAATCTTTTGTATAATAC
>Ga0256828_1000855_pt1 | contig 19764 bp, 13 predicted proteins | sample CV88metaG_FD_185993 | JGI IMG/M metagenome (GOLD analysis project Ga0256828, IMG submission 185993) | Hydrothermal vent microbial communities from East Pacific Rise, Pacific Ocean - CV88 | ecosystem: Environmental > Aquatic > Marine > Hydrothermal vents | place: Pacific Ocean: East Pacific Rise...
TCAAAAAATAAAATATGGCTTTTGGGCACTTTTTATCCTCTTGTCTCTCTTTAGTATATTTTCTCTTTTTTCCGATAACATTGTCTATAAAACAGACTATAGCAAAGATATAAATCAGACATTTACCATAGATAAAAATACTTTTTTAACCTCTATACACCTTAAAGTAAAAGGCAATGGTACAGCAAACAACCGTCTGTGGCTCTACCATGAGGGCAAAGAGGTTTTCTACATTGATAGTCAAACTGTTCGTTCAATCCATAATACGCTGTTAAACCCTTGGGATAGAGATGCCATTGGAGCAACGATCTATTTAAAACTAGAGAAAGGAAACTATATTATTCTTGCTAAAAAAGATACCAATAGTCTTGTTACTACCCTTACGATTAAGCAACATGTAATTCGGCTTAAATATATTATTCCTCTACTTCTTATCGTTGTATTGATACTTCTATCACCCTATTTCTATCTGCTCAATGGTTCTCTAGGATTTATTCTCTATAGCATCGTTGGTGGCGTTATTTTATATCTGCTTTTTGGTATCTTCTGGACACTAGGTATACTCTTTTTTCTATTTACCGTAGCAGATGGATATAAAAAGAAGGATAGTGATGTCTAAAACCATACTCATACTCTTTAGCCTACTCTCTGCTGGGGCTTTTTATGCTACCTACACAGGAGCAGGGCTACAAGGGGTTACCTCTGAACATAAAAAAACTGTACGAAGCCATAGTAGCTTTCATAGCAACCACTACTCTAGTGGTGGCTGGAGTTACGGTAAATAAACTAAACAAAAAAAGGAAATAACATGGAACAACTTACATCAACACTTATCTACGCATTTTTAGGCTTGGGGGTCTTTATGGTTGCCCTCTTTATTATGGAGGTAATAACCAAATTTTCTATTCGTAAGAAAGTCGTAGAAGAGGGAAACATCGCACTGGCTATTGTACTCGCTGCGATTATCGCTTCACTTGGTATGATTATCTCTTCTGCTATTCAATAGTATGGAGCATACAACAAAAGAGAATATCAAAGGTAAAGAGTTAGCCCTACTCTTTGGTACATTTATTATCGCCATTTGTGGTCTGGTTTATGAGCTTTTAGAGAGTACCCTCTCTTCATACCTTTTAGGTGACTCTATCTACCATTTTTCACTGATTATTGGGCTTTTTATGTCCTCTATGGGGGTGGGTGCATGGCTTTCACGCTTTATAGAGCAAAGGCTTGAACGTGCCTTTGTACTTCTTCAGATGAGTATTGCTCTTATTGGGGGTTTCTCTACCTTTATACTCTTCTACGCCTTTGCCTACATTGGTAACTATGAGGCATTTTTATACCTTATTACCCTACTACTTGGGAGTATGTTAGGGGTAGAGATTCCTCTGCTTATTCGTATTATGGAGCAGAGTTTTTCACTCAAAAGCAACATCTCCAACGTCTTTACCATGGACTACATTGGGGCTTTGTTTGCGGCACTGCTCTTTCCTTTGGTGTTGATGCCACAACTAGGGCTAATGCAAACAAGCTTTCTTTTTGGTGGGCTTAACCTTATGGTGGGCTCTATGGCTTGGTATATCTTTAGAGAAAATTTAACAAAAAGATACCTTATTGGACTCATACTTATTGCCCTACTTCTTCTTGGTGGATTTGTAAAATCTACCTCACTGACTACCTTTATAGAGAATAAGCTCTATCAAAACAACATTATTTATGCTAAGCAGACCCCCTACCAAAAGCTCATTGTCACCGCACACAATGGACGTATACAGTTTTACATCAATGGTGCGATACAGTTTGATAGTATAGATGAACACCGTTACCATGAGTCACTGATTCATCCGGTAATGAATATGGCAAAAAGCCATGAAAATATACTCATTATTGGGGGTGGTGATGGTATGGCTCTTCGTGAAGTACTTAAGTACAAAGATGTAGGGGAAGTTACATTGGTGGACTTGGACCCTGCTATTACGACACTCTTTAAAACAAACCCTACACTAAGTCAACTCAACCACCACGCTTACGACAACCCCAAAGTCACTGTAGTCAACCAAGATGCGTGGAAGTTTATAGAAAAAGCTCATAGCCTCTATGATGTCATTATTATTGATCTTCCTGACCCCAATAATATCTCTCTTTCACGGCTCTACTCTCAAACCTTTTATAGACTACTACGTAGCCATCTGTCACGCTTTGGTGCGATGGTAACACAAGCAACCTCTCCGATGTTTAGTCGTAACGCCTTTTGGTGTATTGAGGAGACAATGAGAGCATCAAACCTCTATACGCTTCCTTACCATACCTACATTCCTAGCTTTGGGGAGTGGGGGTTTGTACTAAGTTCTAAACACAAACTACCCTTAAACCATATTGAACCACTGAGTGATTTGAAGTTTATAGATACAAAGACGATGCAAAGCATGAAGTACTTTGATAAGGATATTTCAAAACCCAATATACAGAGCAATAAACTCAGTTCACATAGACTTATCTACTACTACAATGAGGGATGGAAGAAGTGGTATGAATAGGGCTATTTTTGTACTAGAAAAAGAGAAACTTCAAGCCAATTTGGCACATTTTTCTTACCTAGCAAAGCAGACAGGCATTGTTTGGCTCTATACCCTCAAAGCCTTTGACGCACCTGAGGGGCTAGAGATGATAGCCAACGTCTTTGAGGGCTTTAGCATCGGTAATGCCAATGAACATAGCAAAGTAGAAACCTATGCTACACATCTACATAGCTACGCTCCAGCCTTTTATGACGATGAAGTCCAGAGCTTAGCTAGGCAGAGTCATACGATGAGTTTTAACTCTCTTTCACAATGGCAACGTTATGCCAAAGCATCACAACAATACACCTCTCTTGGTTTACGTATTAACCCTCAACTAAGCCTCGAGCAACCTCGCTACTGTGACAGTAACCTCTCAAGACTTGGGGTACCTTATGAGGCATTTTTAGACGCTTACGCTCAGTTAGAAAAACTAGAGGGCTTACACTTTCATGCCCTGTGTCACCAGAGCCTACCTGCGTTAAAAAAGCTATTGAGCCACATAGAAACACACTACCAGAGTCTACTCCCTCAACTCAAATGGCTCAACCTTGGAGGGGGACAAAACTTTACACACAAGGGGTACGATACACTAGGGTTTATAGAAGCCATACAAAACTTTCAAGCAAAGTACCCTCATCTTACCCTCTACTTTGAACCAGCATCTGCTGTGGTCTATGGGTGTGGCTATTTGGAGTGTCAAATCTTAGACATACTCCCCTCTACACCCCCTACTGCCATACTCAACACCTCCATAGAGACAGATCTGCTTGATGTTGCCATTACAAAACATCCTCCAAAGGTAAAAGCTACTTCTACAAAAGGCTACACGTATGTACTAGCAGGTATGAGTTGTATTGCTGGAGATGTGATAGGAGAGTACCAGTTTAAAGAGAAGTTAACCATTGGGCAAAAGATTGTTTTTGAAGATATGTTAGGCTATAGCTTGGTAAAACAGACTACTTTTAATGGCTTAAAAGTAGCCTCCTTTTGTGTGAAGTAGTTGCCTACTTCAACTTTCTGTTACGTGCTGCGACAAGGGTAAGTACCAAGAGTCCTGCGACACCATAGTAGACCCATACAGGCATCGGGATAGGATCACCCGCTGCGTATGAGTGAAGTCCTGAGAGGTAGTAGTTTACCCCAAAGTAGGTCATAAGTACTGTAAAGTATGCCCATGTGGTTGCCACATTGTAGACAAACTTAGACTTCAAAGCAGGGATAAAACGAAGGTGTAGTACCCCAGCATAAATCAAGATAGTCACTGCTGCCCATGTCTCTTTACTGTCCCAACCCCAGTAGCGTCCCCAAGACTCATTTGCCCAGACACCCCCAAGGAAGTTTCCTACCGTAAAGAGGTAAAGCCCAATAATAAGAGCCATCTCAGAGAGGTTACTCAGCTCTTTTATAGAACGGTCAATATTGGCATTGCCCTCTTTCCCTCTTAAGATGTAGAGTATCAAAACAAGTAATGACAAGATAGAACCCAATCCAAAGAATCCATCACCAGAGATAATCCCTGCTACGTGGATCATAAGCCAATAGGACTTTAAGACAGGTACCAAGTTGGTAATCTCTGGGTTAATGAAGTTCATATGTGCTACCCCCATCGTTACCCCTGCTAAGATAGCTGTTCCTGCCAAGGCAAAAGGTGAACGACGTGCCAAGATGATCCCAGCAAAGACTGTAGAGGCAGCAATAAAGACAATAGACTCATACGCATTAGACCATGGGGCATGTCCAGCAATGTACCAACGGATGCCTAAGCCTATGATGTGTAGGGCAAACCCAATGCTTAAGAGTGTCCACGCGCCACGCATAATCCACTTCATAGAGAATGAGGGTTTAAGTACATTGATAAAAGCAAAGACCAAAAGAAGTAACCCTAAAAGTAAATAAAGTGGTACCAATTTACCAAAGAGCCCTAGTTTGTTATACCAAATCTCCATCTCAATATGTTTAGGAGAAGGTAAGACAGCAGCCCCATACTTCTGCTGATACTGCTGAATCCCTACCAATGCCTTGTCAGCATACTCCCAATCACCTGTTTTTACCCCTTGGGCTACCATCATAAAGTATGCCTTAATACGCATACCTACATCGGCTATCTCCTCTGGTGTAAAGGCTTTGAGTGCCTCCATTGGAGCATACCACTTGTTGTTGGCATCATTTGGTTTAGGGAAGATACGAAGAAGTGTTCCTTGATAGACCATATAAGAGACATTGACTCTCTCATCAATCTTTAAGAGCTCTTTATCGTACTTTGTCTTCTCTAGAGGCTTTTTACGACTCGCTTTTGTCACCACATCAAAGAGTTTATAGCTGTTATCTTTAGCATTAAAGAAGTCTGCAAAAGTAGCAAATTTCGCATCTTTTGGTAACCCAAGATCTAAAGCAATTTTTGGGTGTCCTATTTTAATCATCGCTATATTTTGGTACAACGATGGTTGCATCATCATCCCTAAGAAGATCTGTGAAGACTCCAACCCAAAGAGTGTTGATTTCCCACTAATTTTAGAGATAACATCATGTGCCACCGTATCCATAGGTTTCATACGACCAGCATGATCTTGTACTGCTAACATACTAAACTTTAACGCATGTTCTGGTGCGTACGCTTCCATCTGCTTTAGGGTTGCTTCATCTACTGTTGGCGTTGCTGCTTTTAGACCTTGTGGGGCGAAAGCTAAAAAGAGTGCTACAACGACAACAGCTGTTCCCTCTTGAAGTTTACGTGCTCCCTTAAGAAGTTTTTGAAAGCGTCCATAAGGAGAAAAGAGACTCCACAACATTCCAATCCCCATAAGAATATAGGCAATATAGGTTGGCCACGTTCCTGGGTCATGGTTGACTGAGAGTACGGTTCCTTTTTCATCTGGGTCATACGAGCTTTGGAAGAAACGGTAGTTTCTATGGTCTAAAATATGGTTCATGTAAATCCTGTAAGGCTTATTGATATTTTGCTCTTTGTCAATGAGTACCACTTCACTCGCATACGATGCTGGTGTCATAGAACCTGGGTAACGCTCTAGTTGGAAATCAACCAACTTAATAGAAAAAGGCAATTCAATAATCTTTGCGCCTAAACGTAGCGCAATATCTACACCATTAAGGTGAATATTGTGAAGCTTTCCTACTTTACCTTTTCTTGGTTCACACACAACCTCTTGGTGTACATCTCCTACTGCTACATCAAAAACAATCCACTCTGCTTTTCCTGACTTTGTTTTAAAATCATGAGAGACATGTAGAGTTTTCGCATGGGCATAGGTCGATTTAAGTACCACAGCATTCCCACCAAAACGGTACAACATACGACGTGTTAAAGGGTTCTTTCCTGCTTTTATCACGCCTGATGCTTTACTCTCCATATTGAGTGTAGCAACATCATAAGGGAAACTAAGCGTAAGGTTGTCTATGGGACCATCAATCTTAAAGACAGGCTTATCATTAGGTATATTTTTCGCATTATATGCCACATAGAAACCACCAAAGTCTTGGATCTCTCCACTTCTAAAATATTCAAGTTTTCCTTGTGCTCCTGCTGAAATTTTCATCTCTAGGAGTGCTGGAGATTGACTATCTTCTACTACTTTTGTCTCTACTGTAGGCAGATACTCTTTTAAGCGAACCTTCACACTTTTGTTACCCAAATCAAGACTCTCTGAGAGATGATTGGGTGTTAAGGTAGAGAAGTAAACCTCCTCTTCTACAGAGGCATTTGCCTCAGGTGTTTTGGCATAAATTTGTAAAATCTTGGCATCAGAGACCATAAGATTACTCTCTTGCCCCTCACGAATATGCATGATTCCCTCATAGCCCACATAACGAGTAATCAATGCCCCAATAGCCACTAGAAAGAAAGCAAAGTGAAAGAGAAATACAGAGAACTTCTTTGTGTAACTCTTGTATTGTAAAATCTGATAGAGTAATATGGCTGTAAAGTAGGCTAAAAATAGCTCAAACCATTTGGCTTTATAGATAAGCGCCCGTGCTGTCTGGGTACCATAATCATTTTCAATAAATGTAGCAGCCCCAATGAGGATACCAAAAAGAAATAGCATAAGTACTGCCATTTTCATAGAGAGTAGTCGTTTTAACATATAAAAAACACCTTTGCTTTGTAATTTGTGGCGATTGTAACGCATCTAGGTTAATGAGAAGATAAATAGGAGTAAATTTCTCCTATTTTAACTCGCCCCAGCTATCTCCCACACTCACAGAGCATGCTAAGGGAACATCTAACTCAAAAATCTTCTCCATAGTCTCTACGAAACGTGGGGTTATGGACTCAACCTCATCCTCTTTGACTTCAAAGATGAGTTCATCGTGTATCTGTAAGAGCATAAAGACATCGAGTTCTTCTTGGCGTATCATACTGTCAATACGGTTCATAGAGAGCTTAATGAGGTCAGCAGCACTTCCTTGAAAGACGGTATTGACCGACTCACGCATAAAGGCTGCTTTTTGCATCCCATTGGCTGACTCGTAGTCAAAGATACGACGTCTTTTAAGCAGCGTCTCCACGTAGCCATCCTCTTTGACCTGCTCTTGAATGCTACTTAAAAATGCTTTGACTGTTGGAAATGAGTCAAAGTAGTTCTTAATAATCGCTTTGGCTTCAACTTGTGAGATGCCAAGCTCTTCTGAGAGTTTTTTAGGACCCATACCGTAGAGTAGTCCAAAGTTTACCGACTTGGCAAAGCTTCGCTTCTTCTGGGCTTGCTCTTGCCCAAACAAAATGGTAGAGGTTGCTAGGTGGATATCTACCCCATTTTTAAACGCTTCAAGCAAAGCAGCATCTTGTGAGAAGTGTGCCAAGAGACGTAACTCAATTTGAGAGTAGTCAATGCTTACAAGCTTGTAGCCCTCTCTTGCTACAAATGCCTCACGTACCGATCGTCCTAGTGTAGAGCGTACTGGAATGTTTTGTAGGTTAGGGTCACGTGAACTGAGTCTTCCCGTAGCTGTACCTGTCTGTCCAAAACTGGTGTAGATACGTGCGTTTTCATCGGCTTTGGCAAGTTTTAACAGAGGGGTTACATAGGTAGAGAGTATCTTTTGGTACTCTCTGTACTCTAAAATTTTAGGGATAATCTCATGTGCCTCTTTGAGTGAAGTTAAGACTGCCTCATTGGTGCTGTAACCCGTTTTGGTCTTTTTGCCCCCTTGTAGCCCAAGTGTACCAAAAAGTACGTTTCCAAGCTGTTGGGTAGACTTGATGTTAAACTCACTCCCTGCTAGGGTGTAAATCTCTTGGGTTAATGTGGCTAAGTCATCGCTTAGTCTCTCTTTGAGTTGTAGCAATTTTGCCTCATCTACCTTAATGCCCAAACGCTCCATACGCATAAGCACCGTCATAAAGGGGTACTCTACCTCTTTTGCCTCTTTGAGTAAGTGTGTCAAAGAGGAGAGCTCCATCTTCTTCTTAATCGCCCCATAGAGTAAAAAGGTCATCCACGCATCTTCAGCAGCATAAAACGTCGCATCGCTTATGGCAACGGCTGAGAAGTCTTCCCCTTTTTTGACCATCTCTTTAAAAGGTTTCATCTCATACTTAAAGTACTGTTTTGCCAAAACATCTAGCCCTACTTTACTCCCTGGGTTACTCAGCCACGCAAGTATCATCGTATCGGCATAGGGGGTGATGGGTTCAAACTCATATTGGTTGTAGAGTAGCGACAAGTCAAACTTGAGGTTTTGCCCTACAATGTTAAACGTCAGCAACTTTGCCAACGCTTGTAAGGCATCTTCTAGCCCAACTTGTGCCTCTACCCCTAAGTAGCTGTGTGCTACGGGAACATAGTAGGCTCTCTCTTTGTCAAAACAGAACGAAAAGCCTACCATCTTGGCACTTTTTGTATCTAACCCCGTGGTTTCGGTGTCAAACGCAACAATAGCACTGCTAGGTATCTGCTCTAAAATGGCATTGAGCTTCTCTTTACTATCGAGGGTAATGGCTTCAAAAGTAAGGCTTGGTTTAGGTGGGGTAACCACTTCTCGCTCACAATCTACCTCTAGCCCCACTTTGGCTTTTGAGATGGCTTGTTTCATCTCATACTGCTCAAACTCTTCAAGCAGACACGAGAGGTAGTTTTTCTTCTCAAATACAAAACTCTCTACGTCCATATCGGCAAAGACATCGGTACGCATGGTGACAAGCTCACGTGACAAAAAGGCAAGCTCTTTACTCTCTAAAAGTAACTTCTGAATGCGTGGTGTACCACAGTTTTCTATGTCATCATAGATCGCTTCAAGGGTATGGTAGTTGTTGATGAGCTTAGATGCCCCCACCTTTCCGATGCCTTTGACACCTGGTACATTGTCGGAGCTGTCTCCTAAAATAGCTTGAAAGTTTACAAAGTCTTTGGGCTCTACCCCAAATTTATCGATACAGGTTTGTTCGTTGACAACGGCACGTTTAACAGAGTCATACATCTCTACTTTGCCATCTTCTATCATCTGGTACAAGTCTTTGTCGTGGGAGACAATGCGTACTTTAAGCCCCTTTGCTTTAGCAAACTTAGTCACCGTAGCGATGACATCATCTGCCTCATACCCCTCACGGCTTAAGTTGGCAAAGCCCATCTGCTCTATCCACTCAATCGCAACAGGTAGCTGTTTTTTCAAATCTTCAGGTGCCTCATCACGGTTGGCTTTGTACTCTGGATAGATCTCATTTCTAAAGGTATCGCCCTTGGCATCAAGGGCAAAGACAAGGTAGTCGGTACTGTGCTCACGACGTAAAGAGTCCACAAGGTTCGCAAACCCCGTCAAAAGCCCCGTAGGAAACCCCTCTGAGTTACGTAGAGGAGGAAGTGCAAAGTAAGAACGAAAGAAGAAGCCAAAGGTGTCAATGATTGTAATAGTTTTCAAAAGGTTAAGCCTGATTTTTCTTTTATTTTAGCCTATTTTGTGTTAGAGTTCTCCTGCTACTAAAGAGAGTTCTACCTTTACCTCTTGAAAACAAGCACTCTCGCCCTCTTCACTAAGGATGTCTGGTGTGAGTCGGTTTAAGCCTTTCACACTGCTTCGTACAACCACACAATCGTCTCGAATGTCATCATTGAGTTTTACACATAATGTAACACTCCCATAAGGAGAGGTCACACTAACCCTCTGGTTCTCCTTGTACCCTAACCAACTAGAGAGCTCAATCGTATCACTACGATGAAACTGTGTGTTTAACGACTTGGAAGACTTAGGAGAGAGTAGCCAAAATGCTTTTACTTCACTCTCTTTTTGACGCTCTTTTCTATGGCGTTTAAAGCGTTTAGTATTGATAAAATCATCGTCATACTCTTCAATAAATGTAAACATCTCCTCCCCCTCTTCTCCAAAACCATTAGCATAGGGGTGTGGTTCATAGGCAGGAGAGAGGTAGTACCCCTCCCTCTGCGTACATTGAGAGAGCCACATCTCAAGGTAGTCTGCTTCAGCCAACAACCCCTCAAACCCAAAAGCATCAAAAAGGTACCTAGTAAAGTCATACTCACTTATGCCTTCATCGCTAGGTTTCACACAACGCATGGGACGTACATAACTCTCCCCATAACTCAGGCGTATATCTTCTTTGGCTAAAAAGTGCTTCGCAGGAATGACAATATCGGCACGTGCCGATGTCTCATTTTCATACAAACCAAAATAGATAACACGCTTCACACCACGCAAACGCTCCTCTACCTTTTGGGTATGGGGCATGGATGCCATAGGGTTTCCCCCTTGTATCAACACCGTATCAAACTTTTCAAAAGGAGTAGCAACCTTAGAGACAGTAGGGCAAGTTACCTCAAAAGGGTTCTCAAATCCTAGTTTTGAGTTACCCAAATAGTGCACGCCACACCCCTCTTTTCCAAAGAGTCCCAACACAGCAGCTAAAGAGTCAATGGCATGAAGCGTAGAGGCACCAATAGAGTACTTTTGTACCCCTGTACCAACTAAAAAAACCACCTTTTTATTGCGTAGGTACTCCAACATATTGCCCATATCACCAAGGGTTACACCCATGTATGCCAAGATAGACTTAATGCGATGCTCTCTGGTGTAGTCATAAAACTCCTCATACTCAGGAGCAAACGCATCCATCCATGTTGTATCTTCACTATCTTCCATAAAGAGAAAACGTGACAACATAATAGCCATATAGTAGTCTGTACGAGGCGCAATTTGTAGGTGTAAGTCAGCCTTTTTGGCTATGGGGGTAGCAACTGGATCGATGACTACTATCTTTTTTCCTTCAATAAACGGCAAAATATGGGCATTGGTCACAGTAAGGTTTCTTCCCCAAACAACAATGGTATCGGCTTTTTCAATCTCCTCAAGAGGAAGGGTTTTGTTAACCCCTCTTCCTAGTACAATCCCAGCATCTCCTGCCCCATCACAAAGGCTACCATGAGTAAGTCTCCCTCCTACTTTCTGGATAAAAAGGTTTGTCACCTCTTGCATTACCCCTACATTGCCAGAGCCACGCCACAAGAGACTCTTTGGTGTACGAAAAGCCTCTACCACAGCCTCCATCGCCTCTTCTAAGCTTACCTCTTTACCATCAATCCGTGCCGATGTGATGTGAGGTGTCTGCTCTATGTGTTTGTAGAGGTGCGAACACAAGGCACCATTACCCGTAGGGTCCAAAGCATCGGCGTGTAGTTTTCCATCTATCACTTCTATGCCACACGCATCAAAACAGTCCAATCCACATGCTGTCTTTTTCACTATTTTATCTCCACTTGAATGAGTCTAGAGAAGGGAAATGCTTTCGCATCTATGTAGATCTCGGCACGATAAGAGGAGAGGTACTTCTCATCACTTACCTGCCACACCTTATTGACACGGTAGTCACTCTTTTTACCATTGAGGTAGAGTGTAGATGCCGATAGCCTCTCTACTACTTCTGGCTCTAAAAAGAGCACCAATTTTGCACGACTTAGGTCTTGTACCACTGCCAAAGGTGTACCTGGAGCCACAAAATCACCCTTATGTACCATAAGCTTATAGAGGTAACGATGGGTAGAATGGAGCTGTTTTTTTGCGATTTGGTCTTCAAGTTGGGCTTGCCTATCTTCCAAATCTAACTGCTGTTGTTGTAGGGTTAAAATCTTCTCTTTGGTGTTGAGGTATTGTGTCTCTTTGGAGACATAGCCCCCATAGGCATTGTCTTTTTGGGTTTGAGAGCTTGTAGAGAGTTTTGAGAGACGCTGATAGTAACGTTTCTGACGCTTTTTAGACTCTAGAAGTTTCTCCAGACTCTCTTGGTTGACAAGAAGACGCGACTGAAGAATCTTAAGACGTGCTTTGGTGGAAGTAAGGTTCACCTTATCGAGCCTATCATCAATCCAGACGATGGTTCTGTTATCATCAAGCATTTTCCCCTCTTGTTCTAGGGCTACATCTAGCACCTCTCCAGAGACAGCTGACTTTACTGTTGTGGTTAAAAAGGGTTCTACCTTTGCGTAATAGACATTGGCACACAGCATCAATGGAAAAGAGAGTGTCAGTAATATTCGTTTCATAGTGCTTCTCATTTTTACACGCATTATAGCAAAATGGCTGTTAATCCTTTGTTGTATTTCAGATATTTTCACTCTCTTATTTTTATTATAATCTAAGCTTTTCGTCCTATAATAGAGCTATATAAGGAGTTGGAAACCATGAAAACATACAGTACTTACTTTCACTCTGCTGAGATTTTTCAACTATTTTTAGAGGATGCTTCTCTCAAAGACAACCCTAAACTACTCATACAAATCTTTACAGGACTGACGCAAAAAGAGGAGATTGTTTCGCTACGAGACACCATCCATCACCTACTTCCTCAAGCCACTATTATTGGGTCAACTACCGATGGAGAGATATGCTCTGGTCGTGTCTCCACGGAGCAAAGTGTTATTGCCTTAACACAATTTGAACAGACCTCTTTAGAGACGATGCTTGTAGAGGCGTGTAGCCAGGCTACCCATGCTGGAGAACAGGTAGCACAAAAGCTTATTGGACCTCATACCAAACTCCTCATTACCTTTACCGATGGGCTACACTGTAACGCACAAGAGTACCTTCAAGCCCTCTACCACCATAGCCCAAACACTCCTATTGCTGGAGGCTTAGCAGGAGACAATGCGCACTTTCAAGAGACCTATATCTTTGATGCGACCTCCATAAGTGCTAGAGGGGTGGTGGCTGTTGCTTTAAACAGTAGACAACTTAACATCTCTACAGACTACAGTTTTAACTGGCTTGCTATTGGAAAAGAGATGACCATTACCAAAGTAGAAAAGAACCGTGTCTATGAGATTAACCACCATTCAGCCTATGCTATCTATCGGCACTATTTGGGAGAAGATATCGCTAACAATCTACCTGCCTTGGGAGCAGAGTTTCCTCTTATTATTCAGACTTCGTATGGTCCTATTGCTCGTGCTATTTTAGAGAGACACCCTGATGGTTCTCTCTCTTTTGGTGGCAACTTCAAAGAGGGAGACCGTGTAAACTTTGGGTATGGTGATGCTGAGATGATTCTCAATAAATCTATTGAGACACAATATAGTATGAAAGAGAAGCCTCTAGAGAGTATCTTTATCTACTCATGTATGGCACGAAGACGTTTTATGCCAAACCTTATTGAGAGAGAGATAGCTCCCTTTAAAGCACTCACAGAGGTTACAGGGTTCTTTACCTATGGAGAGTTCTTCTCCTACCCAAACAAAAATGAACTCCTCAACCAATCGATGACACTTGTTGGTCTAAGTGAGTCCTCAACCTCTAAAACAAAAGCCTTCATAGAGCAACCCTCCTCCATAAAACTCAACGCCTACCAAACCTCTATTAAGGCACTTTCACACCTGCTCAACATTACCACAAAAGAGCTCTCAGAAGAGAACAAGCTCCTCCTTGAAGAGAAGCGAAGACTCAGTGCAAAAGAGGCTTCACTCAAACAGACACAAGAGGTAGGACACTTTGGAAGCTGGGAGATAGACCTCCATACAAAAAAAGCACTATGGTCAAAAGAGAGCTACCGTATCTACCAGCTTGACCCAAAAACCACACAACCTACACTTGATACCTTCATCTCAATGGTCATACCAGAGGATCAATACAAACTAGAAGAGACACTCAAAGAAGCGTATGATGGAGAGGTTAAAACATTTGAAGTACGCGTACGCCGTAAAGATGGTACACTTATCCATCTTCTACTCAATGGTAAAATGCTCTTTGATGCCAAAGGAAAACCAAACAAACTCATTGGTACCACCCTTGACATTACAGAGCAGGTCTCACTCAAACAGCAAAACCAAGCTTTGGCTACTATTTTAGAAAACTCAAACAGTGAAATCTACATTTTAGACCGATTGACCTACACCTATATCTATGCGAACCATGAAGCGACACAAAAACTCGGATATAGTAAAAAAGAGTTTCAACACCTCTCTTATCTTGATATCAATCAATCCATAGACTTTGACACACTCAAAGCGTTAGAGGAGAGGTCGCACAAAGAGCACTCTCTCTTTTTACGTACCATCCATACTACAAAAGAGGGGGCTACCTACCCAGTAGACTCTTACATTCAGTTTCTTACCCTCCAATCCAAAGAGGTTATTGTTATCTTCGATAGAGACATTACTGACTTAGTACTCGCAGAGGAGAAACAAAAAGAGCAAGAGGCACAACTCAACTTTCAAGCCTACCATGACCCACTCACACGTCTTCCAAATAGAGCTCTCTTTGATGACAGACTAGAACACACCTTAAGCAATGCCCATCGTAACCATGAGAAGTTTGCCCTACTCTTCATAGATTTGGACAACTTCAAACAGATTAATGACACTTTAGGACACGATATTGGAGACAAAGTCCTTCAAGAAACAGCCCAAAGAGTCTCACAATGTATACGAGAAGAGGATACCCTTGCCCGTATAGGAGGGGATGAGTTTACTATTATTGTAGAGAAAATCCATACTAGCCATGATGCTATTTATGTTGCGAAACATATTTTAGAGGTACTCCACCCTACCCTTACCATCGGCACCTCAACCATACAACTCTCAGCGAGTATCGGCATTAGCCTCTACCCTCAAGATGCGAAAACAAAAAAAGAGCTTCTCAAACACGCCGATAGTGCGATGTATGAGACAAAACAAGCTGGACGAAATGGCTATACCCTCTATGGGAGCTAAAGCCCCAGCTCTTTTACCAAGTACTCACCCGTATATGAGCCCGTCTCTTTGTGGGTACGTGCTACCTCTTCAGGGCTACCAGTAGCGACAATAAGCCCTCCCTTATTACCCCCTTCAGGACCCATATCGATGATATAGTCGGCATTTTTCACCATGTCTAGGTTGTGTTCTATGACAACAACAGAGTTTCCTAACTCTACGAGATGGTGTAGCACACCTGTGAGTCTGTCAACATCGGCAAAGTGTAACCCAGTCGTTGGTTCATCTAAAATGTAGAGGGTTTTTCCTGTGTCTTTACGGCTTAGCTCTTTACTGAGCTTAATACGCTGTGCCTCACCCCCTGAGAGGGTGGTAGCATTTTGTCCTAAAGTAATGTAGTCTAACCCTACATCGGTGAGGGTTTTGAGGCGTACAGCAATGTTTGGTATGGCTTTAAAAAATGCTAAGGCTTCAGCTACACTCATGGCTAAGACATCAGAGATGGACTTTCCTTTGTAGAGTACCTCTCTGGTTTGGGCATTGTAGCGTGTCCCTTCACACACATCACACTCCACCAAGACATCTGGCAAAAAGTGCATCTCTATTTTGAGCTGCCCATCGCCTTGACAGGTTTCACATCGTCCCCCTTTGACGTTAAAAGAGAAACGCCCCATCTTGTAACCACGAAGCTCTGCCTCTTTGGTTTGTGCAAAGAGTTTACGAATCTCATCCATAATCCCTGTGTAGGTTGCTGGGTTAGAGCGTGGGGTACGCCCAATGGGGCTTTGGTCTAGGTAGATGACCTTGTCCACCATCTCTAACCCCCTAATCTCTACCCCTTCAACTTTGTTGACTTTTTTCGCACGGTTAAGTAGCTCACGTGCCACAGGAAGTAGGGTTTGTAAAATAAGTGAAGATTTCCCAGAACCACTCACCCCAGTCACACAGACAAAGTTTTTCAGTGGTATTTTGGCATCTAGTGTTTCAATGTTGTTGAGTGTCACATTCTTAATCTCTATCCACTTCTCTTGCGCTCTCTCATGTGGGTAGGAGATGACACTCTTCCCATACATATAGTCTGCTGTCAAGGTGTTGGCTTTGGCAAGTTTTTTTGCTTCACCAGCAAAAACCACCTCACCCCCATACGCCCCAGCCCCAGGACCAATGTCTATGATGTAGTCTGCGGCTAAAATAGTCTCTTTGTCATGCTCCACCACAATGACAGAGTTCCCCTTGTCACGCAAAGAGTTCAGCGTACGTATGAGCTTCATCGTGTCACGCTCATGTAAGCCAATGCTTGGCTCATCTAAAACATACATCACCCCAGTAAGCCCTGAACCAATTTGTGAAGCAATACGAATACGCTGTGCCTCACCCCCTGAGATACTTCGTGCGTCACGGCTTAATGTGATGTACCCTAGCCCCACATCGTGTAAAAAATAGAGACGCTCATACAACTCTTTAAGAATAGACGCTGCTATCATCTTTTGCTGTTCGCTAAGGTGGGCAAAGCTCTCTTCTTTTGCAAAAAGCGCATAAGAGTCATCAATAGGCATATCGATAATATCGGCAATATTGTAGCCATCAATCTTTACTGCCAACGAGCGTGGACGTAGCCTATGCCCCTCACACGTGTCACACACCTTTTCTGTCATATACTCAGAGAGATCTTTCTCCTCTTTAAACATATCGTGGGCATACTTGACTACCCCCTCCCACTCACGGCTAAGCTTATGGCGTTTCCACAAGAAATCTACCTTGCTTCCATTGCCATACAAAATAGCCTTTTGTTCATGGTTTTCAAGTTCGGCATAAGGCTTTTTTATGTCAATACCATTTTGTTCACAAAAAGCATTCAAAAATTTGGTGTAGTAGCTCTTGTTAAATCCATACATAATCTTCACCGCACCCTTGTCGATGCTGAGTTCTGAGTTAATCACTTTTTTAAGGTCAATGGCGTAGCGAATCCCCAGTCCATCACACGAAGGACATGCCCCTTTAGGGGAGTTAAAAGAGAAACTTACAGGTTCAAGGGGTTCAAAACTCAACTTACAATCAAAACATGCCAAGTGCTCTGAGTAGTGCATATGCTCTCTGTCAAACCCAACCTCTTCGTGGTTGAGTACCTCAATTTCAAGCTCTCCATAGCTCTCTTTGAGTGCCTTTTCAACATCTTGCCCTATTCGGTCTCGGCTCTCCTCTTTGACCACCACACGGTCAATGACTACTTTAATGGTATGCTTTTTGGTTTTACTAAGCTCTATCTCATCATCTAAACGCACCATCACACCATCTATCATGGCACGAATGTAACCTTTGTGACGCAAAGACTCTAACAAATCGGCAAAGGTACCCTTCTTCTCTTTCACCAACGGTGCCATAATCACAAGCTTCGCACCATTGGGTAAACGTAACACCTCTTCAATAATATCTGACGCAGACATAGAGGAGATGGGCTTGCCACACTCATGACAATGCTGCTCTCCCACACGGGCAAAAAGCAGACGCAAATAGTCATAAATCTCTGTAATGGTTCCTACCGTAGAGCGAGGGTTTTTAGAGGTAGTCTTCTGGTCAATCGCAATCGCAGGCGTAAGCCCATCAATCTTGTCCACATCAGGCTTACCCACACGCCCCAAAAACTGTCTAGCATAACTTGAGAGAGACTCAATATAACGCCGTTGCCCCTCAGCATAAAGCGTAGAAAACGCCAAGGTAGATTTACCTGAGCCTGAAATGCCCGTGACCACTACAAGCTTATTTTTAGGAATAGAAATATCTATGTTTTTAAGGTTATTCTCTTTCGCACCGTAGACGTGAATCATATCTTCTTTTTTTGCCATCTTTTTGCTTTGCCTTGCGTAAAATTAATCAAAGATTATAACATAATTTAGAATAGTCATCTATTTATGCAAAAAATATCTTCTTCACTAACATCACAATGGCAAAGAGGTAGAGTGCCAAGAGTGCCATTTTGTGGTTTTTGGAGTTGACGTGGTCTTTGAGCCAGATGCCTAGGGCTACGCCCACTAGTGAAGCACCTGCTACTACAAGCCCATTGTTAAAGTCTATGCTACCATTGCTTAAACGGCTTATCATTCCAGCGATTGAGGAGAAGACTACAAAGAAGAGCCCTGCGCTGACAGCTTTTTTAAGTGGGTAGTGTAACACCCCTACTAAGAGTGGTGTCAAGATAATAGAGCCACCAATTCCTAAGGTAATAGAAAATACCCCTATAGCCAAACCAATACCAAAGAGTAAGCCCTTATTGAGTGCTTTTGTCTGGCTGTCATCTTCGTGGTTTTTAGAGAAAAAGAGTCGAAAAAGTGCGAACAAGAGCAAACCAAAAAAGGTAAATTGTAGCACCATATCGGGGATATACTCCGTCACAGAACCACCAATATAGCCTCCTACAAAGCCCCCTAACCCTACAAAAATACCCTCACCTACAATAAGTGAACCCTTTTTCCAGTTAAGGTAAGAGCCAAAAACAGAAGAGAATACCATCTGCACAATAGAGATACCAATGGCATCTTTTATCTCAAAACCAATAGCAAGTAAGATAGGGACAAGTATCATCCCCCCACCTATGCCAAAAAAACCTGACATTGTTCCAATAAACATACCAACCAAAAGCAATTCAACAAGCATACACTTCTCTCCTTATGTAGAATAAAAAGCGATTATAACAGAGTTCATCTCTTTTCTAGTTTCTTTGTAAACTTTTTAAGTAGTGAAACATTGCTATCTCTCCAAAATAGGAGCTAAAGAGATGTAACACAGGAATAAAGTTCAAAAGTGCCACCACAAAACTAATAAAAAAGAGAGCAACACGGTGTGATTGTATCTCTTTGGTATCAATCTTATCGTACACCAATGCTGCCGCATCATAGCTCATGGTATCTTTAATGAGCCACATCCACAATGCGATTTGTACAAAGATATTGACAATCGGCACAAAAAGAAGAGGCAAGACAACAACCGATGCCACCATAAAAATAAGGGCATCTTTAAGCGTATATTTAAGAGAGCTAAAGAGGTGGTCTCGTCTTACTTCATCTTCATGAAAATGGCGTTTTTCTACAGAAGTAATAAGGGGTTTACTAAAGAGGCTTGTGACAAAAAGCATCGTCACAACAATGGCATTGTAGATAAAGTAAAATCCTATGAGAAAGGCTATACTCTTCTCAATAGTCTCAAAAGGGAGCCATGTTAAGAGTTTAAGAAACTCCTGATAGATGTACTCTCCCTTCACAAACCATACCATACCCCAAAAGAGTGCGCTTCCTGCGATGACTACTAATGAGAAGGTGGTATATCTCTCTTTTGAGAGATGACGTAAAATAAGATTACCAAAAAAAGCAAAAATCAAAGCAAACGTTAACAAAACAACCTGAAGCCACAAGAAAGAAGAGAGCATCCATGCGCCATTGGCACGAATCATAGAGAAGGGTACAAGCTCAATAACATAGCTACTAAAGTGCATAAGCGTATCCCATAAAAGCATACCAATCCCTACCCAAAGTAGTGTCACTAACCCTCCACTCACGAGAGCATACTTCATTGTGTTCCAATCCAATAACTCTTTAAAACCAAATAAAATGGCATGTACTGTTTTTTTCATAATATTTCTCCTATATTGTTATGATAGCACTAAATAGATAACATTAGTATAGTAGTGCTATAATTTAAAAAATTTAAAGGAGTTATGATGACACCACAAGAGCAAGAGATAGAAAAAATAGCCTCAAGTATTGAGAAAGAGTTAAAGTTAGTCTTTGAAGCCAATATGAAAATATTTGATTGGGACATTCCAGAAAATGATGAAAAAAGTGCTGCGAAAATGATTATAGCACAGATGGAAGAAGCCTTAAAGAGACTCAAAGCAGCACAAAACCTTTAGCAACTGCTAAGGCTTTTGTAACAACACCATATTACGCCCATTGTCTGTTATGTACTTCATACCGTACTGCTGGGCTAAGCAGATAAAGCTCTTTGGAGTAAAAAAGACTATATGGGTAGGATCATTGGGGTAGTACCACGTTTTAAATGCCTCTACC
>Ga0256828_1000856_pt1 | contig 19760 bp, 12 predicted proteins | sample CV88metaG_FD_185993 | JGI IMG/M metagenome (GOLD analysis project Ga0256828, IMG submission 185993) | Hydrothermal vent microbial communities from East Pacific Rise, Pacific Ocean - CV88 | ecosystem: Environmental > Aquatic > Marine > Hydrothermal vents | place: Pacific Ocean: East Pacific Rise...
TATCTTCACTCATTTCGTCATCTCTCCATGCTTCTGGAATCATCATAGAGATAACATGAGGAAGAGAACGACCGGCAAGGGTAAGAAGCTCTATAACATTGTCCAGTACTGAACTGTCACTTCCTTTCGCTTCGTTTATGAGGTATGGGTAGATTTTGTCAAGTTCATCATCGGTAAAGAGTTTTGAATGCAATAAAGATTGTCTGGCTTTCATCCAGTTGATGTTCCCTTTGAGGGTATTTATTTCACCATTATGAGCAATGTATCTAAATGGTTGAGCCAAAGGCCATGAAGGGAAGGTGTTTGTAGAGAAACGGCTATGAACAAGCGTAATAGCAGACTCGTAATCTTCAGCACTTAAATCTGGAAAGTAGAGGGGGAGTTGCTCCGTAATGAGCTGACCTTTATAAGAGATGGTTTTATACGACATAGAGGGCATATAGAAGTAACCTGTCCCTCGAATAGGTGAAGCTGTTACCCTTGCTTGGGCATACTTTCTTATAACAAAAAGTTTTCTCTCAAAAGCATCACTGTCTATGTCGTCTGCTTTTTTTATAAAGACATGCTTCACAATAGGCTCTATGGCTTTTACTGTATCGCCTAATGATTCGTTAACTGTTGGAACACGTCTCCAACCTAAACACTCTTGACCAAGCTCTTCAATACACTGCTCTACAATACTTTGTGTTTCACTGTAAGCATCAGGGTCACGAGGAATAAAAACAACACCAACTCCATACTCACCAAATGGTGGTAGGTCAATGTTTGAAGCCTCTTTGGCTACTCTTCTCATAAATTTGTCTGGCATTTGAGTTAAAATACCAGCTCCATCACCAGAGTTTTTTTCGGCTCCCACAGCCCCTCTGTGTTCTAGGTTTGCTAAGAGTTCAAGCCCCTTACTCACAATATCGTGAGACTGTTGCCCTTTAAGGTGGGCAACAAAACCGACACCACAGGCATCGTGTTCAAATTCTGGGTCGTAGAGACCCTCTTTATCTGGATAGCATTTTAATTTCATCTATGACTTCTCCTTATAAATAGTAGTGGTTGAAATTATAACTATATTATCGAAATCACTTTATACTGTTATTAAATATTAGACTTCTTGCATATGCCTATTAAATAATGGCAGGAATTTCTAGGAGAGTAGCATTTGGTTTAAAATGAATATTTATATGATTTTTTAATGCAAGAAGTTCTAACTCTTTATCTTGACTGGCATCTCTGTTTTGACAAAGCAGTTGTAAAATAATAATAGAGTAACGTTTCTCTTTAACCACAATACGTTCTCCAATTTTAATTTTAATACTGATTTCTAAATCTTTAGAGTTTTCAAACTGGGCAAAAAGATTACGTAAAAGTAGTGAGAAGTTGTTTTGGTGTAGTTGAAAAGGAGGGATGTCATAATCGGTGAGGAGTTTGATTTTCCCTTCATAATTTATGTTAAAGAGTTCTATATTTGCTTGGAGTAGAACATTAATATCTGTTAGCATATAGCCTTCGAGAAGGGCATGGTCATCTACTTTTGCCATAGGCTTGTTGTAAAGGTGCATTCCTAAAACATCTTCATTTTCATAAAGTATGTTGATTCCATAAAATTCAAAAGAGCCAAAGGAGAGGTGAATAAGTGTTTTCTGGTAACCAAAACTTTTAGGTGCATGAGCAAGTGCTATTTTAAAGAGTTCTCTTGGTTGACATGATCCCATAAGCAGTTCTGCTGAGTTGTTGAGGTATTTTATTTTTCCTTTATTTGAAAAAAGTATAAAAGGATTGCTATCGTTTTCAATAAAAAATTTAAAATCAATCGAGTCCATGTTCTTGTATCTTCTTTCTTAAAGTGTTTCGGTTTAGACCGAGTATGTTGGAAAGTTTGAGCTGTGACTTATACTTCTGTAATCCAGCTTCTATAAGGGGCTTTTCATAAAGGTACAGATGTTCTCTGTAAGCGTTGTTCCCATCCATATGCTCCAATAGATATTCAAACAGTATAGACTCTATCTCTTCACTTGTGAGTGTTCTGTTCATAAGTTGTTTGTAGATAGATGCTTTAAGAGAGTGAATATTTTTAGAAAAGTTGAGTTTCTTTTTATCAATTATTATTTTATTGTCAAGCATTAACTCTTCTTGAATCTTAGCTTGAAAATGTTCAATAAGTAACTCTATATCTTCTCTCTCTTCTAGTGTTGGCATGTGGTAAATAAAAGCAAATTTCTTTTCGATTTTTGCTGTATTCTCTATATGATTTGCAATAGCAATAATACGTTTGTTTTCAAAGTTTAAGCTATCCAAATCTATAATTTTTTCAAAATTATAGATAATAATTTCATCATGATTCTCTAAGGCAGATGTTAGCTCTTCACTATTTGAAGCGTCAATATAGATTGAGTTTGGAAACAGTGTTTGTATAAGGGTTTTTTTCCCCGTATGTGCTTCACCTACAAGCAGAGATGAGACGAAAAGTGACTTTGTTAAAGTAAAGCCTTTAACAATATTGTCGATTTGAGGCGAATTGCTTAAAAATTGTACAGGTTCCATCTTGATATTATAGTTAAATCTGTTTAAAAATTAGGAGTTTGTACTTGTTGTGTATAAATTGTGAAATTATTGTGGTGATATTGTAACGATTTAAATACATTTTTGCTATATTAATAGAATGAAAAAAATACTACTACTTATTATTTTGATTTTAACCCTTCTTGCTGGACTCTTTTGGATAAACAAGCCTAAAATTCTTCCTTACTATCAACAATTGACACAAAACCGTGTGGGACTCACTAAAGACTTGCAACCTTCTGAACAGAAAAATGCACATTTTATTGGTTCTAAAAAGTGTCAAGAGTGTCATAAAGAGCAGTATCATGACTGGAACAACTCAATGCACTCTAAAATGATACAAAACATTAAAGAAGAGAGTTCTGTAGTCAAAGCAGACTTCTCCAAGTTACCTAAAGATGCAGACTTTACTTTAAAAGATGCTATCTATACGGTGGGAGGTAAATTTAAACAGCGTTACATGATACCTGCTGAAATTAATGGAACAGATGACTTTAGATTAGGAAACTACCAATGGAATGTAGAGACACAAAAGTGGCAACATTTTAAGCCTTATAAGTACTGGTATAAAGATGCTTATCCCCATAACAACAAAGAATTTCCTACTTCTAATACTTGTGATGGATGTCACTTTACAGGATATATGTCAACCCAGAAACGTGTAGAACGTGCTATTGCTTGTGAAAGTTGTCATGGACCGGGGAGTAACCATGCTAAAGATACAGCTTCACCTGTTTATAAAGCATCTCTCTCTGACCCCATACGTACAAATGAGGTCTGCTTACAGTGTCACATGCGAAATCGTGACAAACGTTTGGACAACAACATGAGCATGAAAGAGCTTTGGATGAAAGCCAAAGATTATCCATCGGGTTATGAGGCAGGAAAGCCACTGATAGACTATAAGAAAATAGCACCTTTTGAGCTGGGAAAAGAGAGCAAAGAGTTTTGGGCAAATGGAGCAGCCAAGAAGAACCGTACTCAAGGGAATGAATATGTTCACGATACGATGTATGCTCATGGGATTACTTGTATAAACTGTCATAATCCACATACACTAAGTAACAGAGCAGATAAGTCAGAGGGCAATAAAGCGTGTATGAAGTGTCACTCATTTGGTTCAGTTGTTGGTCCTCATCAGTCATCGCTTGAATCACATACACACCATAAGGCTAACTCTAAAGGCTCTTTATGTATAGAGTGTCATATGCCTAAAACAGCGAAACATACAGGGAAGTCACCTTTAACTGTACGTTCTCATAAGTTTAAGTTTACCTCTCCTGCTGAGACCATTAAATATAAAATGCCTCCCCAGACCAATGCATGTTTTGCTTGTCATAAAGAGAAACGTTTAGAAACACTTCAAGAGAGCCTTCAAAAATGGGGCATGGTAGAGTGGTAGATTTTATTAATATTTACTAATATAATAAAATAAAAAATATAGAGTTTTAATCTTCTATATTTTTTATTGACAATCCCTATATAACGGACTTTTAAAAGATTATTTTGTGATAATAAAGTACACGATTAGAACACATAAACTTGTTAAACTTATGCCATGAGAGAGATAAACTTTAGTCCTTTTTATACAAGCTCTCATACTTAGCTTTTACTTTATATTATTTTAACTCCTATGACCATATTGGTACAGTAAAAGCTTTTTTTCTCTTTTTTATTTTAATCTCATAAAAATATCACTTTTTTTGAATATACTCTTATTAAACTTGTTTAACAAACTTTATCTAGGAATATATACATGCATAAAATTATACCCCTTATATCTTTTTCAACATTTCTTTTAGCTCAAGGGGTAGTTGTTCCTGATGACTATTTAATCTCTGACGGTGATAAACTCTCTTATGTTTACTCTGGTGAAAATGCTAGTCTAATAGTCGATATGAAAACTTATCAAGAAAAGATTGTAGAAGCTTATGAAAAAGAGTATGGTTTTAAACTGGACGATAAACTCTATGTGGGTATAGCTTCACAGAACAACCAAATAGCCAATGGTTTCTCTACACAGTTTCCTTTTAATTCACAACTCTTTTATGGAGCAGGAGCTGGGCTTTCTGACTACTTTTGTGCTACATCATGGTTAAAAACTTTGGTTATTCATGAGACAGCACATAACTTTCAGTTAAATCCAAAAGAGAATGAGATTTCTCGTATAAGTCATAAGGTTTTTGGAAATACACCATTTACTATGCTTGGGATTCTCCCTCTTTTCCCTGTTCCTAATGTAACCGAGAGTTCATTTGTGTTGGAGGGTAATGCTGTTATGAATGAGTCTCGCTATGGCAATGGAGGGCGACTCTTCTCTGGTTATGCATTAGCCGAAGTGGTAGCCCTAGCAAAAGCAGGGGTGATAAGACCTGAACTGATGTACAACAGTACATTAGAGTTTCCATACGGTGAAAAGTTTTACTTGGTTGGTGGGTTTTTTCAGCAGTTCTTGGTTGAGAGGTATGGGGTAGAGAAGGTCAATGGTTACTTTAAAACTTATGCCACGCAGTCTTTTCCATTTTTTACCAACTGGATGTTTGAAGAGCAGTATGGAAAAAACTTTGAAGTACTTTTAGAAGAGTTTGTAGAAGAGGTAAAAAAAGAGCATCAGTCATTTAAAACATCAGAGGGTAAAGTAGTGGCAAGAAGTCAGTTCTTTACCCCTTTAAATGTAAAAGATGATGAGGTATATACACTTATAGGTGATAGAAAGTCTGCTCCTAAAATACTAAAGTTTGATAAAAAAAATAAAAAAATAACTTATAAATCTGGTTCATGGTTGGTGGGAGAGGTTTTTAAGATAGAAAATGAGTATTATGTTCAGAGCAGTGCAAAAACATCTCCTACAAAAATAGAGATGGGACTTTTTTCTGAAAATGCTAGGCTACTCAAAGGAGAAGGTTCTAAAGTTGTTCAAGGTTTTAAGCCCGATGGCAAAGAGGTCTACTTCGATGTAAAAGCGTCCATAGAGAACCCTCATGTCTATGTAGATGGTGAGTTTTATACTCAGAGTCACTCTTCGGTTTATGTTGATAAAAAAGGAGACCTATATTACTTTAAACAAGAGGGTGAAAAACGTATACTCTATAAAAACAAAACAGCACTTTTTGACTATGAGGGGCATTATGGTTTTGTAACAGATGTAGATGAGCGTGGGGCAGTTTATTTTATAGCTTCTACTAAGCACGGAAGCAGTGCTTATAAGTTTGCAGATGGGGCGTCTAAACGAGTAACAGAGGGTGATGATGTTATAGAGTTTAAGTTGGTAGGGGAGAAAGAAGCCTTGGTGGTTACTATTGGTTCTGAGGGGTATGCTTATAGGTTGATGTCGTTTGATAATTCTGTAAAGTCTGCTTTGCCGTATTATCCTCATTATGAAGGTGCGTTGGAAAACAGCACCCTCCAGAAGACGAATTTTACTGAAACTTCTGAATCTTTAAAATCAAAACCTTATAAGCCTTTAACTCAGTTACGGTATAGCTCTTTAAATCAAGCCATGAGCTATGGCTCTTATGAGGGTTTTGGATTGGATATTCAAGCCAATTTCTCAGACCCACTTCTACAAAACTCACTCTCTGCGATTCTTTCATATAATGAACAGAGAGTAGTTGGGGGTTTAAGATATGACAATCAAGCTCATCAGCTTGAGTTTGGTGGGGCTGCTTATGGAGTAAAACATGATGAGAATGATTTTCGAAGATATGAAGAGCGAGATTATGGTTATGAAGCTTATTTAAACTTACCATTCTTAGCCTCTGGATACTGGAGAGCCAATGCTTCTTTGGCATATACCAAGGCTTATGACAATATTTATAGAGAGCCGTTAACACTATCGTTAGATATTTATAACCATAAACAGTATGGTTTTAGTAAATATGCTAATGAGCTAAATGAACTTTCATTTTTTGCCACTAAAGATAGAGAGAGTACCATAGTAGGAGGAACATACGCTTTTAAACATGATTTGTTTTGGCAAAGTTATGTGGGGGCTAAGGGTACTTATATGAAAAGTGATGAGGTCAATGGTTTAGAGGAGAAAGGTATAGAAGTTAGTGATGGTTTTTCAGCTTTACAGTCAGACCAAGCCACACTAAATATGCCAAGTATTTCAAGAACCTACTATGCAAAAGAGGCAAAAATGGCAGAGTTGAGTTTGTCAAAAGTTTTTGATGCTTCACTTTACTTTTACTCTCTACCTCTCTCGTTACAGCGTGAGAGCCTTTATGTGAAACAGAGGTTTTATGACATAGACTTTACAGATAGTGTAAACAGACAATATAATGAAAGTACAATAGGGATGGAGTTTGATTTACTTTTTTTACATAATACTACTATTCCTTTAAAGGTAGAGTGGATTTACAATGAAGATGTTATAGATAAAGAACAAGTAAAATTTATGTTAGGTGTTCCTTTTTAAAATTTAGATATAACTTCTTTTAATTAAAAATTAGTATAATATTTTATGCTAAAATTTAAAAATAAAAAAATTACTATATTATCGGGTGGTTCTGCCATTAAAGATATAATGTTTGAGCTACTTAGATACGCAGAAAATATTACTCGTGTAGTGCCAAGTACAGATAATGGGGCTTCCTCTAAGGTACTTAGAGAGTGTTGTGATATTTTGTCTGTAGGTGACATACGACAATCTTTAGCCATGTCTATACCTCATACACCACAAAACAAGCAATTGGTCAAGTTTATAAACTGGCGATTTCCTGTAAAAAAATATATTTTTATAGATGAATTAGGAAAGTTAATTCTCAATAAGAGCAGTGTGCTTTATCAATTAAGTGATGGTTTGAGTATACAAAAAGAACTTTTTGATTATTTACGTCTGTTTTTAGATAAAGTAGACAGTATCAATCTTTCTAACGGAAGTATTGGAAATTTTATTTTGGTTGCTGCGTATTATAAACACAATCAAGATTGGAATGAAGCCATAGAAAAGCTAGAAGAACTTTTTAATTGTAGTTCAAAGGTTTTACCAATTTATTTAAATAACCAATACCACTTAAGAGCCAACTTTCATAATGGTACAGTTATTTGTGGAGAGAGTGAAATAAGTGAATTTGGAGCGAATAGTAAAAAAGATGTAAGCTCTTTAGAAATTTGTCAATTCCAAGATAAAAGGTTTTTAGATGTTGTTCCAAAAGTTAATCCTAAAGTACTAAAAAGTGTAGAAGAGTCTGAACTTATTATTTTTAGTCCTGGTAGTTTTTTTACCAGTATTTTACCTCATCTGATTAATGATGAGCTTCCTTTAGCTCTTGCTCATAATAAAAAGGCTAGAAAAGTATTTTTAGTTAATCTTGTACAAGACAGTGAAACCATGAGTTTTACAGTTGAAGATATTATGCAGATAATAGAGAGTGTTGCCAAAAGAAGAGGGTATGCGTTAAGTGATTTTATAACAGATATTATTATTAATAATCACTACAATCAAGTCTCATTTTTTAATAGTAAATATAAGAAGCAACGCTATATACAGATGGGTGATTTAGAGAAGTATGAAAATGAGGGAATTAATATTATTATTGGAAATTTAGAAGATCCTTGGAAAAGAGGGGAGTTTGATGCCCAAGAGGTAAGAAAAGTATTGTTAAGCCTCTAAGTACCTAGAGAGAAGAAATCCTTACGCTCTAGGTATAGATTAAAAGAGTTATACTTCAAAACCTTTAATAATAAAGAAGATAATAGCAGAAAGAGAAGCAGCAGCAGGAACGGTAATAACCCATGCAGCTATAATTTTCTTAACCATACCACGTTTAACGTAGTTTTCTTTCAACTCTTTTTTAATGGCTTTAGCAGCTTTTTTCTCTGCTTTAATAATCTCAAAAAGTTCAGCTTTTCTTTGGTAATTATCTCCAATATTTTCTAGCTCATGTTTATACTTATCAACAACATCAAGTTGTGCTTTAAGTGCAATATGCTTTTCATTTGCACCTTTTCTGTCCATCCATTCTCTAAGGAAACCAACACCAAATACCCCACCTACAGCAATATGTGTAGACGATACAGGAAGACCAAGTTGAGAAGCAATAACAACAGTAATGGCAGCAGCCATCATGATGGAAAAGGCTCTCATAGGGTCTAGGTCTGTGATTTCTGTTCCTACTGTTTTAATAAGTCTTGGACCAAAAAGTGCCAAACCAATAGAGATACCTAGTCCACCTGTAACCATTACCCATAATGGAATAGCAGCTTTTGCAGAGATGGTAGCATTGGTTACAGCATCAAAAATGGCAGCCAACGGTCCAACAGCATTGGCAACATCGTTTGCCCCATGAGCAAAAGAGAGCATGGCAGCAGCAAAAATAAGTGGAATGGTAAAGAGTGTATTAATGGCAGCTCTATCATTGGCAAGTGATGTAATTTTAGTGTTAATACGAGGTTTAACCAGTAAGTAGGTTATGATGGCACCAATAAGACCAAATGTTGCAGCCACACCGATGGTTGGTTTTTTTGTCTCTGGTAAGAATGGTAAAATATCTAAAACATCTTTCCAAATATGCTTAAATCCTTTAAGTGTTAAGTAGGTTAAAAATGCCCATGCCATCACTGAAACAAGAATTGGAACAATCTTTTTTGCAGCAGCTAATTTGTCCTCTTTATGTAAAATCCCTGATTTAATAATGTAGAGGAAACCAGCAGCGATGAGTCCCCCAAGAACAGGAGAGATGACCCATGAAGCAGCAATTTTACCCATGGTTCCCCATGATACAATGGCAAACCCACCAGCAGCAATACCAGCACCCATAACACCACCAACAATAGAGTGTGTAGTCGATACAGGAGCTTTAAGCATGGTTGCCAATGTTAACCAGAGTGCAGCAGCTAAAAGTGCAGCAGCCATAGCGTAGATGAAAAGCATTGGGTCACCTGCAAATGCAACAGGGTCAATGATTCCTTTTTTAATGGTTCCGACAACATCTCCACCAGCAAGTAAAGCACCACCAGCTTCAAAGATGGAAGCGATGATAATGGCTCCACCAATACTCAATGCACCAGCACCAACAGCTGGACCTACGTTATTGGCTACGTCGTTAGCTCCAATATTCATTGCCATATAGGCACCAAATAAGGCAGCCATTGTTAAGAAGCCAATATTTGGGATGTCTCCAAATGCAGACTGTACATAGAAGGCTACAGCTATTGCAAAAGCTGCTCCAAGTATTGTTTTGATTATGTTGTTCATGGGGTTATGTTCCTTTTTTATCTGTTTAGAAAGATGTTTTAATATGATTCTTTCTACCTCGAACTATTTGTATGGATGAATTATAATATAAAATGGTTACAAAGTGATTACATAGAGCAGATAAATGATAAGTTTATATATTTTGCTATACTTTCCAAAATGAAAAAAGGAGCTTTTATGCAAGTGAAAAATGTAAGAACGTTTATGCTTTCGACAGGGGTTTTAATGTTAATAGGTTGTAGTAGCAGTGTTGATAAAGTAGATTTAAATCAATCTGTTTTAAAAGCACAAGGTTGGTATGAGTTAGGAAAAAAAGCAGTAGAAGATAAACTAAGTCAAAAAACTTTTACGACAAAACGTGGTGCTGCTAAAAATATTATTTTATTTATAGGTGATGGGATGGGAATTTCAACGGTTACGGCATCACGTATTTATGCTGGGCAACTTCGTGGAGAAAGTGGAGAGGAGAATGCTTTGAGTTTTGGTAAGTTTCCTGTTGTTGGACTTTCGAAAACCTACAATACTGATTCTCAAACACCAGATTCGGCTGGTACGATGACAGCCATAATAACTGGGGTAAAAACTAAAAAAGGGATGCTTTCTATTTCTAGTGAAGCCAATGTTGGGGATTGTAAAAGTTCTAAGGGACATGAGTTACAAACAGCTCTTGAGTTGGCTGAGATGAAGGGACTTTCTACAGGTGTTGTGACAACAACTAGGTTAACACATGCTACACCTGCTGCAACGTATGCTCATGTAGCAAGTAGAGAATGGGAACATAACTCCAGCATAGAAAATGGATGTAAGGACATTGCTTCTCAGTTTATTGATTTTTCTTATGGTGATGGTATAGAGGTAGCCATGGGTGGAGGTCGACGAGAGTTTATGCCAAACACTGCTCCTAAAGTAGAAGGAAAGTCTGGAAAAAGAATAGATGGTCGAGACTTAAGAGAAGAGTGGAAACATAAACATCCTGATGGAGTTTATGTAGAGACAAAAGCAGAGTTTGATGCATTAGATGTAAATAAAACTAAAAAACTGTTGGCACTCTTTAACCCTTCTCATATGCATTATGAAGCAGATAGAAAAAATGACAAAGCAGGGGAGCCATCGCTTAGTGAGATGACAAAAAAGGCTATTGAGCTTTTAAAAAAGAATGAAAAAGGATTCTTTTTAATGGTCGAAGCTGGGCGTATAGACCATGCCCATCATGCAGGTAATGCTTTTAATGCTCTAAATGAAACAGCAGAACTCTCTAAGGCTGTGGCAGTTGCAGATGCTTTAACCAATGATGATGATACACTTATCGTCGTAACAGCTGACCATTCACATGTGTTTACCATGGCTGGATACCCTGTACGTGGTAATCCTATACTTGGTAAAGTAAAAGAGAGTGATGGAAAAGGTGGGGACAAGGGGTATACTTTAGGGGCTGATGGGAAACCTTTTACTACTTTGGGCTATGCTAATGGTCGTGGATTTATGGATTTGAAAAATGAAACAAATGCAGGTGAAAGTTATAATCATAAAATTCATAAAAGTGGACGTGTTGATTTGACAAACATAGATACAGAAGCGACAGGTTTTCACCAAGAGGTAACAGTACCTTACGAATATGAGACACATAGTGGTGAAGATGTAGCTATTTATGCTAAAGGACCAGGTGCTATTTTATTTACTGGTACAAACGAGCAAAATGTTATTTTTCATGTAATGGAGAGAATGGGAGATTTGAAAAATAGAGAGTAAAGAGTATTTTTGATAATTTAATTAACACTTTAAGTTTTATTTTATTAATTATGTATTAATATTTAAATATAAAAAAATAATTTATAATATATAAATAATTAGGAGGTTTAGAAAGTTCATTAATATGTATCGAAAAATTATACTTTGGAGGAAGTATAAAGTGTTAAACGCAAAAAATAGGAAACAGGTCATAAAATAGCTTTAGTTAGCTAACGTTATAAATATATTAACTATTTGTACAATCTCTTTAATATAGGTGTTAACAGGACGTAAAGTTTAACATCTATTATTTTATATCATTTTATATCCCACCCCCCATACAGGTAAAAAGTACTCTTTCGTTCCATCTGGATCAATTTTCTTTTTAAGTCGATTTATGGTTACGTTGATTGTTTTATCATGAAAAGTTGCACTGTCATCACCCCATACTTCATCTCTTAAAAAATCTCTCTCTAATGTATTGTTTGGATTTTTAACAAAAGTATGTAAGAGTCTAAACTCTAAATTTGTTAATTCAATGTTTTTATTGTCTATACTTAGTACACGATTTGGGATATCCAGAACCAAGTCACGATATTTTACTTTTTTATTAGAGGTTGCACCGGAGCGTCGAAGTAGTGCTTGTACCCTTAAGACAAGTTCTCTTGGTTTAAAAGGTTTAGTGATATAATCATCAGCACCTCTTTCAAAACCTTCTTCTATTTCTATGTCTTTATCTTTTGCTGTTAAAAAAATAATAGGTATGGTACAACCATCTTTTCTAAGTTTCTCAACAAATTCACTACCTTCATAACCGGGAAGATTTCGATCTATAAGCATAAGAGCTGGGTCTTCCTCATCTAAAAATTGTTCTACATTATCGGTAGAGAGAAATCCCATGGTATCATAACCAGCTTTTTGTAAATGGTACTCAATGAGTTCTAAAATATCTTCTTCATCTTCTATGATGATAATTTCTATTGATTTATTTTTCATAACATAATTATACACTTAAATAATAACGAAAGGATAACAGTAAATAAAATAAAAAACAATAGAATATAATATAATTATACTTTTTTAATTATATAATGTTAAAATACATTATAAAATAAAAAATAACATAATTATTTATGTTGAGGAGTTAAAATGAAAATTTTAAAGAGAAGTTTTTTGGTAACCATACTATTTGCATCAACCTTGCTTTTTGCTACAGGTACGTCAAGCATAGTTTCTGAAGATAAAATGAATGAAGAGATAATTAATTCACAAGGTGCAAATGATATTATTGATTTACTTGCAACCAGTACAAGTGGACTTTCTGTTTGTAACTATAGAATAAAGTCTTTGCCAAGTAGTGAAGCTGGAGTTTTATATATGGCAGATGGTGTAACAGCTGTTGAGGTGAATCAAAATTTAACACAAGATGAAGCAGATGGATTAATGTTTGATCCTGAAGATAATTTTGTTGGTAATGCAACTTTTACCTATAGTGGGATTGATGTAAATGGTGAAGAGGGAAGTTTGGCTACGGTTACTTTACCTATTATTGGAGAAGCATCAGATGATAATACAAACTCTGATGATAATAATGATTCATCGAACTCTGATTCTGGAACTACATCGGTTACAAGTGATGATAAAGTGAATCCTGAAATGCTTAATACTTTACCTGCAGTAGATATTTTAAACCTTTCTGGAAAAGATGCCAATGGTGTTGCTGTAAATAATTTTATTATTAAATCTATTGTTGCTGAAGAGGCTGGTGTACTTTATATGGCAGATGCTGTGACAGCTGTAGAAGTAGACCAAAACTTAAGCATTGATGAAGCTGATGGATTGAAATTTGATCCAAAAGAAGATTTTGTTGGGGATGCAATCTTTACATATCAAGCTGTAGATGTTAATGGTAATCTTGGAAATATTGCTACGGTTACTATACCCGTTGTTGAGACATTAACTCCTGCCAATCCTGACAATAATGGAAGTACTGAAGATTGTGTCTGTAATGACTATGATGAAAGTATTCCTGTTTTAAGTAATTTTGGAATTTTATTGATGATAATATTAACTTCTTTAGCTGGACTTTTTTTTACAAGAAAAGAAATATAGATATAAAAATTAATCGAGCCCTTTTATTTTAAAAGAGCGACGATGAATCTTACAGAAGCCATATTTTCTTATGGCTTCTACATGGGCTTTGGTTCCATACCCCTTATGTTTTTCAAATCCATAATCTTTATAAATTTTTGATGCTTCTATAATGGCTCTGTCATGTGTAACTTTTGCTAAGATACTCGCAGCCGATACCTCGGGAATTTTTCCATCTGCTTTGACCATGGTGTTAATACCTAAAACTCCAAAAGTTTGGTTCCCATCAAAAAGATAGATATCTGCTTTGAGCTGTTTTTGAATCTCTTCTAACCCTTGACCTAAACAGTGACTCAGCCCATCTTTGTCTATTTGTGCAGGAGAAAATGAGACAATATGGTAGAGAGCATTCTCTATAATAAGAGGGTAGAGTGCTTCTCGTTTCTTTTCACTGAGTACTTTGGAGTCCATAAGTCCATCTATGTTATTTTTTAAGATAACTCCTGCCATAACCAAGTCACCTGCTAGTGGACCTCGTCCTGCTTCATCTATACCACATAAACTAGGCATTGTTTATCTCCTCTATTAACTCTAAAAATGCTTGACCGTAACGTTCAAATTTGACAGCACCTATTCCATGTACTTCTAGCATCTCTATTTTGTTACTTGGCATTATGTTAGAAAGCTCTTTTAGCGTTTTGTCTGAGAAGACAACATAAGGTGGGACTTTGTTGGCTGTAGCAATCTCTTTACGTAAAGCTCGAAGTTGGTCAAATATTTCAACTTCATAGTCGTCGAAGTAGTCTACTTTTTTCTTAGTTTTTGTTTTCTTGATTGCCATACGCTCTTCACGTATGGTGACACTCTCTCCACCTTTAAGAATGTTGGCACCACGTTCCAAAATATGGAAAACTCTATACTCTCCTATGCTAACAGCATTTAGCTCCAGTAGTTTGTCGGCAATACTTAACCACTGTGGTTTTGAGTAGTGTTCACCTATACCATAGACAGAAAGCTGGTCGTGACCGTTGGTTAAGATACGTTGCTCTTTACTTCCACGAAGAACATCGACCACATATTGCATACCAAATGATTGTTTGGTTCTAAAAATAGCAGAGAGTAGTTTTCTAGCATCTTCAGTGATGTCTATTTTATTTTTATCGGGGTTGATACAGTTGTCACATCGGTCACCACACTCAGCTATGTTGTCATGAAAGTAAGCAGCCACTTGTTGATGTCGACAAGACTCAGAGTTGGCAAAACGTGAAATGGTCTCTATTTTTCCAAAAGCATTCTCTTTGTAGGGGCTGTCTGGTAAATCTTCTATAAAAGATTTTTGTTGAACAATATCTGCTGTAGAGAAAAGGAGTAGGGTGGTAGCGTCTACCCCATCACGTCCTGCACGTCCTATCTCTTGGTAGTAGTTTTCTAAGGTTTTGGGTAGGTTCATGTGGACTACAAAACGAATGTTACTTTTGTCTATACCCATACCAAAGGCAATGGTAGCTACGACAATGTTTAGGTTATCTGAAACAAAATCTGCAAAAACTTTGTTTTTCACATTGGTCGGTAAACCAGCATGATAGGCTGCTGCTTTGTAGCCCTGTTTTGCTAGATAGGCAGCTGTGGTTTCTGTCTGTTTTCTTGAAAAGGCATAAACGATTCCAGCCACATCTCCTTGCTCCTTTAAAAACTCTAAAAGTTGTCGTCTTCCATCACTTTGACGGTGTTGTGCTGTAATGGTAAGGTTCTTTCTAAAGAGAGAACCAGTAATTACCTTTGGGTTTTGAAGTGCAAGGTTATTGAGTATGTCATCACGAACCATGGGTGTGGCTGTTGCTGTAAAGGCTGCTATGGTGGAAGTAGGAAAAGAGATTTTTAGTTGGGAAAGCATTCGGTAGTGTTCTCTAAACTCATGACCCCATTCACTTACACAGTGGGCTTCGTCTACCACAAAGAAGTTTATGTTTAAGTCGAGTAAAAAGCTTAAAAAGTACTCGTTCATCAGTCGCTCTGGAGCTACATAAAGCAGTTTAATTTGATTGTTACGTAGCTGTTGTTCTATCTCTTTACTCTCCTCTATAGTTTGCATAGAGGAGAGCATGGCAGCCGGTATGCCATTTTCTTTTAAGGCTACAACTTGGTCATGCATAAGGGCTAAAAGTGGGGAGATAACCACCGTAACACCAGACATGAGCAATGAGGGAAGTTGATAACAGAGAGACTTCCCTCCACCTGTTGGTAGAATCATCAGTACATCTTGATGATGTAAGATGGCATCAATGACCTCTTCTTGCTGTTCTCTAAATGTTTCGTGTCCAAAATAGTGTTGTAGTGTTTCAAGTTTATCCATGTGTAATAGTAGCGAAAGCTGACTTGAATCGTAAGTTTTATGTCAAATTGTCATATTAATATAAAACAGATTAATAAATGTTGCTGAATATAACATATTGTGAGAGAAAAAACAGAAGATAATATTAGTTTAATTTAAAGAACAAGATTAAGATTAAATTTATCTAATAATGAAAATATTATGAAAATATAGTGAGAGAATAGTGAAACATTTGATATTATTTTATTTAGGATATAGAATTTAAGGAGAGCAAAATGCATAAATATATACTTTTGTATTCATATATAATGGTAACAATGTTAAATGCTACTACAGTTGAAACCCAACTAGGAATAAATGTTGGTATGGTATCTACCAAAAATAGTGAGGGGAGTTATTTTAACAATCCAATGATAGGTGCAACCTTACAATATAACAATTATGTCATCATGCCAAGAATTGACTTGGAGTATGTAAGATTAAAAGATGAAGAGGCAAATTCATTGTTAAAAGGTTCTATAAATGGTGTTTATGAGTTTGAGAATAGTAGTAGTGTTGTACCTTATGTTTTAGCTGGAGTTGGATATGAAGATGTTCAAGGTGGAGAGAAAGATGTTTTTGAGAGTCATCCTTTTGTACAAGGAGGAGGGGGACTGAGTATAGATTTAGTTCATGCGTATAAGGCAAATATTGAAGGGAAATTTATTCAGATTTTAAGTGGGACAAATGAAGAGAATGAAGCTGTTATTACGGCTGGAATATCTATTCCTCTAGGAGCTAAAGAGTTAAAAAGAGTGCCAGTAAAATCTATAGTTCGACCTATTGTACGTCCTACTCGTGTGGTTTATGTCAATAGCAATACCTGTAGTATTAAAACAGATCTTCCTGATTTGGACAGGGATGGTGTAGAAGATAGAATAGACCAATGTCCATCTACTCCTTGTAACTTTTCGGTTGACAACTATGGTTGTCCAGTAAAGACAACATTAAAAGTAAATTTTGAGACGGGTTCTGCCAAAATCACTAAAGAATCACGTCCGAAAGTTGAGCGTTTTGCACAATTTCTTTTAAATAATAGAGGAAGTAGGGTAAGGATTATTGGGTATACAGACAGTTTTGGTTCTTTAGAAAAAAACTTGGCATTATCAAAAGAGAGAGCTTATGCTGTGGTACGTATGCTTCTTAAACGAGGGGTGAGTTCAGCAAGGCTTTTTGCCGATGGAGCAGGGGAAAGTATGCCCATAGCATCAAATGATACAGCTGGGGGACGAGCAAAAAACCGTCGTATAGAAGCTCAGTTAATATACCCACGAGGGAGAGAATAATGAAAGCATATAGTAGAAAAATAATTTTTTCATCCATTGTAACAACACTGCTTTTAACTGCTTGTGGTGGAGACCGAGTGGGTTCTGTCGATTTAGATACCGATGGTGATGGAATAGTTGATAAAAGAGAAGCCGTCTTAGGTACCTCATATACCAATCCCGATAGTGATGGAGATGGTCTTGAAGATGGGGAAGAGTTTGATGGGGACAGTGATGGTGATGGAATTATAGATGCATTGGAGTCTTCTATAAAAGACAGTGATCATGATGGTGTTTTTGATCAGTATGATGCTGATAATGATGACCCTACCAATGACAGTGATGGTGATGGTGTTTCTAATCAGTATGAAATCATAGCTGGAACCAACCCTTTAGATGGGAAAGATTTTCCTAATATGGAACTGGATAGTGATCATGATGGATTGCCAAACTGTGTAGACCCTGATGATAATAATACCGATACCGATGGCGATGGCATACCTGATGGAGCCGATGCTGATGTGAATGGTGATGGCATTATAGACAATGGAATAGATGGTGATGGTGATGGTATTAGTAACTGGGCTGACTCTGACTTGACTGGTGATGATTTTGATGGTGATGGGGTAAACAATCGCTATGACTTAGATGATGATAATGACCAATTACTTGATGAAAAAGACCCAAATGATTACAATTCTGATACAGACGGTGATGGTATTATTGATGGAGCTGATGCCGATGTCGATGGTGATGGTGTGATTGATAATGGAACAGATAAAGATGGTGATGGTGTTAATGATGCTTATGATAATGTTGACAACTCTAAAGATAGAGACCATGATGGACTCCCTGATGACTTAGATCCAAATGATGATAATTATGACAGTGATGGTGATGGTATACCTGATGGAGCTGATGCAGATGTCAATGGAGATGGTGTACTTGACAATGGAATAGATACCGATGGAGATGGAATTAACGATAACTCTGATGTAGATGTCAATGGTGATGGCGTACTTGATAATGGAGTAGACAGTGATGGTGATGGAATAGCTGATGAACAAGATACTATTGATAATAATGCTGATAGAGACCATGATGGACTTCCTGATGCCATAGACCCAAATGATAACAACATGGACAGTGACCATGATGGTATACCTGATGGTTTAGATGCCGATGTTAATGGTGATGGTATTATTGATAATGGTTTAGATACTGATGGAGACGGGATTAATGATGCTTCTGATGTTGACGTAGATGGAGATGGCATAGCCGATAATGGGACAGACCATGATGGTGACGGTATGAATGATGCTTCAGATTTTGATGATGACAATGATGGACTTCCTGACAATCTTGACCCCAATGATGCCAACAGTGATAGTGATGGCGATGGGATTCTTGATGGAATAGATGCCGATGTGAATGGTGATGGTGGATTTGATAATGGAGTAGACAGTGATGGAGATGGTATCAATGATGCTGCTGATGTCGATGTCGATGGTGATGGTATTCCCGATAATGGAATTGATAGTGATGGTGATGGGATTAATGATGATTATGACCAAATAGATAATAGAGCCGATTCTGATGGTGATGGACTTCCCGATGCTTTAGACCCAAATGACCATAACCATGACAGTGATGGTGATGGCATACCTGATGGAGCCGATGCTGACGTAGATGGTGATGGCGTGGTTGATAATGGAATAGACAGTGATGGTGATGGAGTTAATGATTTTGCTGATGTTGACGTAGATGGAGATGGTATTTTAGATAATGGAGTTGACAGTGATGGTGATGGAATAGCTGATGATAAAGACCCTATAGATAACAGTATAGATAGCGATCATGATGGACTACCTGATGCCATAGACCCAAATAACAATAACCATGACAGTGATGGCGATGGCATACCTGATGGAGCCGATGCTGATGTCAATGGAGATGGTGTAGTTGACAATGGAATAGATACCGATGGAGATGGTGTCAATGATTTTGCTGATGTTGACGTAGATGGAGATGGTGTTTTAGATAATGGAGTTGACAGTGATGGCGATGGAATAGCTGACGATAAAGATACGATTGATAATAATCTCGATAGTGATAATGATGGACTCCCCGATGCCATAGACCCAAATGATGACAACCCTGATAGTGATGGCGATGGTATACTTGATGGAGCTGATGCTGATGTTAATGGTGATGGTATAGTTGATAATGGTTATGACCATGATGGTGATGGCATTAATGACTTGGCTGATGAGGATGATGATAATGATGGATTAAAAGATGTAGATGATTCTAACCCTAAAAACTATGATACCGATGGAGATGGGATTGTTGATGGTGTAGATGCCGATGTTAATGGAGATGGTGATCTTGATAATGGAACCGATACGGATGGAGATGGTATAGCCGATGAAGCAGATGTTGATGTCAATGGAGATGGTATAGACGATAATGGAGTAGACAGTGATGGTGATGGAGTTAATGATGCTCATGATAGAATCGACAACAGAGAAGACAGTGACCATGATGGACT
>Ga0256828_1000857_pt1 | contig 19757 bp, 17 predicted proteins | sample CV88metaG_FD_185993 | JGI IMG/M metagenome (GOLD analysis project Ga0256828, IMG submission 185993) | Hydrothermal vent microbial communities from East Pacific Rise, Pacific Ocean - CV88 | ecosystem: Environmental > Aquatic > Marine > Hydrothermal vents | place: Pacific Ocean: East Pacific Rise...
CATCTCTCTATAAAAACATCTCTCTATGAAAAAGCTAAAAGAGAAGCTGTTACAGCCACATTAAGCGACTCTACTCCCCTATTCATAGGAATAGATATAGATGTATCAGAAAGTTTCTCAACCTCTTTACTTACTCCCTCACTCTCATTACCCAAAATAAATACTGTTTTATCAGAATAAGACTCATTTTTATAAGAATTTTTAGCATGAGATGAAAGCGTATAAAGCTTTGCCTCTGTATTTTTAAACTTTGTTAAACTCTTAACCAAAGAGTTCGTTTTTATGATAGGTATTTTAAAAAGTGTTCCCACACTTGCTTTTATAACCAGTGCTGAAATCTGTGCAGAGTTTTTAGTAGGAAGCAGTATAGCATCTACATCACCAGCTGCACATGAACGGATAATCATTCCCAAGTTTTGTGGATTGTTTATACCATCCAATGCCATTACTTTATAAGAGCTATTTTTTTCTAAAAACTCATCTTCACTCAAAGCATGATTTAGAACAATATCTAAAGCCACACCTTGGTCTTGTTTTGAGTTTTTAGAAATACGAGACAAACCCTTTTTATCATGATAAGCTATCTCAATATTTCTAGCGTTAGCAATAGTTACCATTCTATCTAATTGAGGAACTGATTTGTTTGAGTCGGAAAGATGAAGCTTGTGTATGGTTATACTTTCATCTTCTAAAACTTCTAAGACAGCATTTCGTCCATAAATAGTAATAATCTTATCAAAAAAAGATTTTTTAGCCAGATAAGCTTCTGAATCTTGTTTCACTATTTTTCGCCATTCCATGCAATGGTCTGTTTACCCTCTTCGTTAAATGAAACTGCTGGCATACCCATTATATTAAATCCTCCATCAACATAGTGAACTTCACCTGTTACAGCTGAACTTAAATCAGAAAGTAGATACATACCAGAGTTACCAACTTGGTCAATGGTCACGTTCTTTTTAAGTGGTGCATGAGCTGCATTCCATTTAAGCATAAAACCAAACTCACCAATTCCTGCTGCTGCAAGTGTCTTAATAGGTCCTGCTGAGATAGCATTTACACGAATTCCATCACGTCCTAAATCTTCGGCTAGATATTTAGTAGTCATCTCTAATGCTGCTTTGGCTACACCCATAAGGTTATAGTTTGGAATATACTTAACCCCACCATAATAACTTAGCGTTAATACAGATGAATTGTCTGAAAGAACTGGTTTTAACTCTCTTACTATCTCGATTAATGAGTAAACAGAGATATCCATTGCCACATCAAATGCCTCTTTAGAAATATCATAGAAACGTCCTGAAAGTCCCTCTTTTGGAGCAAAAGCAATAGAGTGTACTATAAAGTCTATTTGACCCATATCTTTCTCTATAGACTCTTTAAGTGCTTTTATCTCTTCTGGTTTACTTACATCACAAGGGTAAAAATGTGTTCCACACTCTAAATCTTCTGCTATAGGTGCCAACTTTTTTTCAAAACGTTCATTTAAAAATGTAATCGCTACTTCAGCACCCTGCTCTTTACATGCTTTTGCTATTCCATAAGCTATCGACTTCTTATTTGCAATTCCAAGGATAATTCCTTTTTTGCCTTTCATTATCATATGATTCTCTCCAATATAAAATTAATGTCGCATTTTATCACGATTGAGGTAGAATATAAGTTAAACAGATAAAGTAGGATAAAAATGAAAAAGATATTAATTATAAACACTGGTGGAACATTTAATAAAGTCTATAACCCTTTAACAGGAACATTAGATATTGAACCCAATGGAGAAGCAATTAACGCTATAGCTAAGCATTGGCTAACAAATTTTAAATTTATAAATATAATTGGGAAAGACAGTTTAGAGATGAACGACAAGGATAGAGAATCTATTATACATACGATTCAAGAGTATGACGAGAAGTCTATTATAATCGTTCATGGAACAGATACCATGGATAAAACAGCACACTATTTAGATGAAGCCAATTTAGAAAAAGAGATTGTACTTACAGGAGCGATGGTACCCTACGCTATTGAGCCTATAGAAGCAACTGCTAATTTAGCTTCAGCTTATGGTTATATAAATGCTCTCAAGAAATTTGGTGTTTATATTGCGATGAATGGAGTAATTAAAGATTACAAAAGAGTTATAAAAAACAAAGAAAAAGGATATTTTGAATAAATTCAAAATAATAACCCTGATGCAATCTTAGGGAGTTCAACGGCATATTTATAAATAATAAATATACATGATAACTCTAGACTTAATAGACAATTTACTCTATAAAGAGTAGATTATACTAATTCAGGAAATAGGGGAGAGCTAGAGCATCACCTATATGCCGTTGAAATACAATTATAATAGAATTTAACTTTAACGAACATAAAAATGTTAAAAATGTTAAAATTAATACAAAATATCACATTTTTACTTCTCTGCTATGGCTTTCCATATTCCATGACAACCAAAATCATCACTCCATGTACCATGTCCTTGATTTAAATTTATTACTCCAATATAATTTGAGATAGGTTGAGTTTTAGGAAAGCCACCACTAATATTACCTGTTTCAGGTATGTATGTTCCAAAAATAACATACGATTTTGGAGTACTTATCATCGTACCCGATACCATATTGTTTTTAATAAGTAAAAAACCTTTTACAACATTACACCATGGTAATGTTTTATCAGGTATATTTGTTAAAGTATAACGTTGAAATGGAATATCTCCACCTACTGCTCTGTTCAACGGATTATTAGACATAGGAGATTTTTTAGAAGAACTACTTCCCCCACCACATGCACTTAATAGGAATATACTTACACCTATAATAAGAATCTTTTTCATTTAAAACCTTTATTTTGAAATTTAAAATCAATTATATTGAAAAATAACTGTTATTTTTAGCAAAAAAATATATTAAAAAATAAAAACATGTATTATCTAAATATTAAAAAGAACAACAATATAATAATATTTTGATATAATCCATTTTACTTTCCAAATAAGAGATAATCATGACAAAAGATAGAATATACATTCCAAAGCCAAGCCCTCATGACCCTGATAATCATGGTCATTTTGGTAAAGAAGATGATGAACATAGGTATGGTGGTCGTTTTGTTCCAGAAACACTTATGCCAGCCCTTGAACAACTACGCCTTGACTATGAAGCCGTACGATTCGATAAGGATTTTTGGTCTGAAGTAGATTACTACTATAAAAACTATGTCGGTCGCCCTTCTGCCTTATATTTTGCAGAGAACATCTCCAAAGAACTTGATGCCAAGATTTACTTAAAACGTGAAGACCTTAACCATACAGGTGCACATAAAATCAATCATACAGTAGCCCAAGCTGTTTTGGCTAAACGACTTGGTAAGAAAAAAGTTATAGCAGAAACAGGTGCTGGTCAACATGGTGTTGCCACAGCTACTGTCGCTGCTCTTTTTGGCTTAGAGTGTGAAGTCTTTATGGGTGCAAAAGATGTTAAACGTCAAGAGCTTAATGTTTTTAGAATGAAACTTCTTGGTGCCAAAGTTCATGCTGTAGAATCAGGAAGTAGAAGTTTAAAAGATGCCATGAATGATGCCATAAGACACTGGGTAACGAATGCACGTGATACTTACTATATTATAGGAACGGTAGCTGGACCTCACCCCTACCCTATGATGATACGTGATATTCAATCTATCATCGGTTGGGAAGCCAAAGCACAACTAAACGTTGTGGAAGGTTGTCTACCAGACAAAGTTATTGCCTGTATTGGTGGAGGTTCCAATGCACTTGGAATCTTTAACCACTTTTTGAAAGATGACTCTGTCGAGTGTATTGGTATAGAAGCTGGAGGTTTAGGACTGGACTCTAAACATGGCTGTTCTTTAGAAAAAGGAAGTCCTGGGGTTCTACATGGACAACTTAGCTACCTACTCCAAGATGAAGATGGACAAGTTCAAGAAGCACACTCTATCTCTGCTGGTCTTGATTACCCTGGGATTGGACCTGAACATGCTTTCTTTAAAGATAACAACATCGTAACTTATGACCACATCACAGATGATGAAGCGATAGATGCCTTTGTATGGCTATCTCAAACAGAAGGAATCATTCCTGCGTTTGAGTCTTCACATGCCATAGCCTACTTGAAAAAAATGAAAAAAGAAGATATACAAGGTAAGACCATCTTAGTAAACCTCTCTGGACGTGGTGACAAAGATATGATACAAGCACAAGATATTTTAGCTGAACAGTTTAAATAGTTTTTAAATGTTCTAATTTGTATGATTGTGTGATATAATTCCACTAAAATTCTAAATATACAGGAGTTTGGATGTGTGGTATAAGTGGTATTATTTACCAAAACAATAAAACTGTAAAAAAAGATGAAATAGAGCATATAAATAAACTTATTCAACACAGAGGTCCAGATGATGAAGGATACTTTTTTGAAAAAAACTTTGCTTTTGGACATAGAAGACTCTCTATTTTAGATTTAAGTCAAGATGGTCATCAACCCATGCACTATCTTAATAGATATACCATTACTTATAATGGTGAAATATATAACTATATTGAAATAAAAAAGGAGCTTCTCTCTTTAGGACATCATTTTTTTTCACATACTGATACTGAAGTTATTCTTGCGAGTTATGCACAATGGGGCGAGAAGTGTGTTGAAAAGTTCAATGGTATGTGGGCATTTGCTATTTATGATAAAGAGAATGAGACAATTTTTTGTAGTCGAGACCGATTTGGAATAAAACCTTTCTATTATACACAAGTGGATAACAAATTTGTTTTTGGTTCTGAGATAAAACAACTTTTAGAATTTTATACTGAACGTTTTGTCAATAAGAAAATATTAATAGACTTTTTAGTTGCTGGAGCGATAGAACATAGTAATGAGACATTTTTTGAAAACATTTATAAGTTAGAACAATCACATAATCTTCTTTACGATTTAAATACACAAGATATTAAAATAAAAAAATATTATACATTAAGTGACAACGTTGAAGACAAAGAGTTGACAATAGATGAATCTATTTCTAGCTATAAAGAGTCTTTAAATTATGCTATAGAATTAAGATTACGCTCAGATGTAAAAGTTGGAAGTTGCTTAAGTGGTGGTCTTGATAGCTCTGCTATTTCTACAATTGCGGGAGAGAAGTATTATAAAGAGAGTGGCAAAAAATTAATGGCAATTCATGCTAAATCTATAGAAAAAAAGAGTGATGAGAGTGAATATGCTAAGATTGTTGCAGAAAGTTCAAATTTAGACTTACATATAGTCGAACCTCAAAATAGTGATTTTTTAGAAAATATTGATGAACTTATCTACACAATGGAAGAGCCTTATGGTGGGGCTTCTGTCTTTATGCAATACTTTGTCATGAAAGAAGCAAAAAAACTAAACTGTAAAGTTATGCTAGATGGTCAAGGTGGAGATGAAACACTACTCGGCTATAACAGATACTTTGTTCTTTACTTAAAAGAAATTTTAAAAAAAGAGGGAATAAGAGTTTTTTTTAAAGAGATAAAAAAAATAAAAGAGAATTCATCTCAATCTTCATTTAAAATTTTATTTTATCTTTTAGGTATGAGTTTAGCTTCGTTAAGAATTCATGTCCATAAACATGATTTCTCATTTATAAAGACTAATTATCTCTCTCTTTCTAACTACAGTTTTGTATATGATATAGCAAAAGCCAGTAATAATGATAAAGCTTTACAAAATCTAGAAATAATGAAAACAAATCTTCCTCTACTTCTCAAAGTTGAAGATAAAAACTCAATGCGTAATTCAATTGAAACACGTTTACCATTTATAGATTACAACTGTATTGAAAAGAGTTTATCTATTAAAAGTCAATTTAAAATGAAAAATGGGTGGACAAAATATATTTTGAGAAAAATAATTGACCCTATTTTACCTAAAAGCATTGTTTGGAGAAAAAATAAATTTGCATTTGAAGCACCAAGTGATATATGGATAAAAGAGATGGACAAAAATATTTTATTAAATTCAAAAATTTTAAATGAGATTTCAAATATAGATAATTTACTAACAAAATATGATACTTTAAAAAGTGAATATAAGTGGAGACTTATCAATATAACAAAATGGGAGCAGATATATAATGTCAAAATCAGTAGCTAATCTAGTATTTAATACTTTTATAAATGATAGTAGAGTTTTAAAAGAGTCTATTTCACTTAGCAATGCAGGATATAAGGTAGAAGTGATAGCACATCTCGATAAAGACTTACCTGAAACAGAAGAGACAACAGGCTTTATCATTAAACGGTTTTCTTATCTTGATAGAAAAATTACTACAAATAAGTTTTTCAAATTAAATGCCTATTTTAAATATATAAAAAAAAGTGTCAATTATTGTAAAACCTTTGATATTCTTCATTGTAATGACCTAAATACCCTACCCATAGCATTTATAATTAAAAAATTTTATAATAAGCAGATAAAGGTAGTTTATGACGCTCACGAATATGAAATTAATGCTATTGCAGAACAAAGCAAACGTAATATAAAAATTAACTACTATATTGAAAAGTTTTTAATACAATATGCTGATAGAATAATTACAGTGAGTAACTCAATTGCTGATGCCTATGTAGAACTATATGGTATTAGTAAACCTGCTTTAGTCCTAAATACACCTGCATTTAAAGAAATTTTTAAGAAAAATATATTTAGAGATACATTTGATATTTCTAACGATAATACTATATTTTTATACCAAGGTGCTTTACTCAAAGGTAGAGGAGTAGAAATACTTCTTGATACCTTTAATAACCTCTCTGATACAAAAGCAGTTATTATTTTTATGGGCTACGGAGAACTAGAAGAAACCATTAAACAAAGTAGCAAAAGACACTCAAATATATACTTTCACGAAGCAGTTGACTCTTCTATTCTTTTAGACTATACCTCCAGTGCAGATTTTGGTATATCTACTATTGAAGATAGCTGCTTAAGCTATAGATATTCCCTTCCTAATAAAATATTTGAATATCTTATGGCAAAAATTCCAATTATTGTCTCAAATTTACCTGAAATGAAAAATTTTGTTCAAAAAAACGCTGTAGGTATTGTTGTAAAAGAGAACAGCCCCCAAGGACTACAATTTGCAATAAAAGAAGCTTTACTCTTAGACCAAGAAGAAATTATGACACAGATAGAAAAAGTAAAAAAAACTTACAACTGGGAGGAGCAAGAACGTATTTTACTAAATCTATATAGCAGTCTCTAAATAATTTCTTGCCTGCTTATTGTAAAGATTTAAAGCATGAATATTAGCTCCAGCATCTATTAGCATTGAAATAATCTGTTTATTCTTTTGAAAATATGCATAGTGCAAAGCTGTATCTTTATCATGTCTTTTAGTTTGGTTAACCTTGCATCCTGAAGTAAGCAATAATTGAACTAGAGCAATATTCTCTTTTTCTACTGCATAATGTAATAATGTATTTCCAAAAGAGTCAATAGAGTTAATATCTGCACCATTATCCAATAATAATTTAATAATATCATAAACATTTTTATCATTAGTCGCTGTTATTGCATCAAATATAGGATAATAAGTAGAGTAACTATTTTTCATATTTATATTTGCTAAGTTGCTAACTAGAAACTCAATAATTTCAAAGTTACCATTTTGACAAGCATAATGTAATGGAGTACAATTATATTCCCCTTTAGAGTTTATATCTGTACCATTTTTTATGCATTTTTTTAACTCTACTAAATCATTTTTAATAATAGCTATATGTATAGATTTATTGTTCATATATTTCTCCTTATAGCATTATTATAACTTTTATAAAATAAAAATATATAAACCCTACGATTAATATATATATTTAATTCCAATATTTAATATAAAAAAACTTAAAAAAATAAATAAAAATACTTTAACACACTATATAGTATAATTTAGTATATAATCCAAAAGGAAGTTAATGTCAAAAAAAGAAAGTATAAATATTATAATGCTTTTACAAAATTTTTATAAATATAAATGGAGTGTTTTAATAATTATAGTCTCAATATTCTTAGCAACATTTATTTATATAAAAAAAATTACACCCATTTTTTCCAGTAATATTTTAATTAGTGTTGAGAGTGATCAAACATCTAATATTTCACTTTTTCAAAATAATCATATTGTTAATGTTGATATGGAAGGTAAACTAGAATATGATAAAAAAATTTTAAAATCTCGTCATATCATCTCTAAAGTTCTTAAAAAAATTGATTTTTCAAAACGTTTCTTTATATATAATAAATGGAGAGATAGTGAACTCTACCAAGATAAAATACCATTTACTGTAAACTTTAGTAATAAATCAGAAAAAAGTTTTTTTCAATGTTTATTAAAAATATCTGATAAAAATGGATTTTTATTCAAAACTCTTAATGATAATAATCATAGTGAGAAATATTATACTTATGGTCAAATAATTCATACAGATGACTATCAATTAGTTATTAATAAAAAATTTAATATACCCATTAATGCAGATTATAGAATAGATTTTGACAATAATGAAAACCACCTTATTTCAAATATTATTAAAAATATTACTATTGAAAAACAAGCTAATAAATTATTAAAAATACATTATGAAGATAGAATCCCACACAGAGCAAAAGATGTTGTCTCTCAACTTGTTAAAAGTTATAAAGACTATAACCTTGATAGTAGACAAAGGAAAGATATTAATAACATTGCTTTTTTAGATCAAGCTATTTTAGATGTAGGAAAAAACTTAAAAAAAATTAGTAATAAAATTAAAATTTATAGAACAAAAAATAGTGAACTTCTCAGTAATAATGCTGAAAATGAGATATTTTCAAATATTATTAATAAAAAGCATTTAATTTTAAATTTAACTTTAAAATTAAATGCTTTAAAACTTATACAAAAGCAACTTAGTAATGGTGTTTACTCTATTTCAATACTTGAAAATAATAATATAGAGAGTAGTGGAATAAAACAACTATTTGATAAATTAAAAAATAAAGAAGAACAACTTTCCCTATTTCAAAAACAAAAAAATAACTTTGAAAGTCTAATTATAAAAGATTCTTTTTATTCAAACTTATTAACTCAATTACGCTCCAATCAAATGGAATTAAAACGTTTAAGTATTGAGTACACTGATAAATATATTAAAGTTAAAAGAATAAAAGATAAAATTTCAGCAATAGAGTTAGAAATGAGTGAATATATATATACTAATATTGATTCTTATACAGAAGAGATAGTAACACTTAAAGAGAATATAAATAAAATATTAAATATGCTACAAAATACGATAAAAAAGCAATATTCATCTATAAAGAATTCTATGAAAAAAGATAAAAATCATATTAATAGTATCCCACAATCAACGATTAGATTAGAAGAATTACAGAGAGCTTTTGAGCTTAATGAAAAAAACTATAAAAAACTATTACAAAAAAGGAGTGAAGCATTAATATCAAAAGAATCTACTATCTCAAATATCCAAATTGTTGATACAGCAATGGAACCAATTTATCCTATTAAACCTAAAAAATATTTTTTATATCTTTCAGGTTTAATTATAGGACTCTTCTTAAGTATTATCTATACCTCATTTCGTACCTTTAAAGATCAAACCATTTATAATAAAGAGGATATTTCTTTAGAAAAATACTCTTTAATTCATGATAAAAGTAAAGATACAAAAGATATGATTTGGATACTTATTTCTCAACTTGAAGAACGTTTATTATCTAAGTCAAAAATAATACTCATAACTTCTTATAGCTATAAAGAGAACAAAAAATCTATCTTTAAACAACTCTCTTTTGCTTTAGATGAGATATCTAAAAACATACTTATAATTGATTTTGATTTTTATAAACCATCTATAAGTAGAAAAATAAATAGAGTTCAAAATCTTGGATTAAGTAATTTACTAACAAGTAAACATGACTTATCTGAAATAAATCTCTCTGATTATATTTTACCTTTTAATGATAGCTATAAAAATATTGATATATTACCTTCTGGTCCAATCATTCCAAATGGTTCTAGACTTCTATTTAATTCTAAAATGAAAAATATCTTAAAAGAGCTATCAACAAAATATGACTATATATTAATAGATTCAACACCAATTGAAATTAATCCAACCATTAATATTTTATTTGAATATATAGATGCTCTTGTACTGATAGCCGAGATTCAAACAACCGATAAAAAAGTATTTCAAAAAATAAATGAGTTTAATAATAAGCGTATAGAGACTTTTGTCTTTTTATCTAATACAAAACAAAGGAAAAAAAATGATAAACATAATTAATATTTTACGAAAACGTATTGCTCATCTACGACATAAAAAACTTATTAAAGTAAAGAATCAAAAAATAATTTCATTTACATTTGATGATGTATTTGATTCCTCATTTCAAAATGGTGGTAATATATTAAAAAAGTATAATGCTAAAGGAACATTTTACCTATCCATGTCTTTCATGAATGGATTAGGTAAAAAAACACTTTTTAATGAAGAAACCCTACGTAAAGCTATAGAAGATGGTCATGAAATGGGTGGACATACGTTTGGTCACCTTTCAGCTTTTAATGTAACTAAAGAGCAACTACTTACCGATATGACACAAAATGAAAAAGAATTTAATCAATTGAATTTAAATACATCTTTTGAAAACTTTGCCTACCCTTATGGAGACCAAGTATCAATGGTTAAAGAGACAATGGGAAATGTTTACCATACCAATAGAGGCATTACCGAAGGTATAAATATAGATTCTGTTGACCTAAATAATCTAAAGGCTGTACGATTATTTGAAGATGAATATTCTATTAAATATATAGATGAAATTTTAAAAAATTTCAATAAAAAAGGAGGATGGTTGATTTTTTATACTCATGAAGTTGAAGATAACTACTCACAGTGGGGTTGTTCTCCTAAATATTTTGAAAAAGTTGTAAAAAAAGTAACTGAACTCAATATACCTATAAGAACCATAAAAGAAAGTTTACAAATAATTCAAAAGGTATCATAGTAAAATTTATTACTATGATATACTGAATTTAGAACGCGTTATACGGGTTGATTTATTCTTTCTATATACATTTAAAAAATTCTCTGTAATTTTTTGATAGGTATGATGTTCTAATACAAAAGATTTTCCTCTTAATCCCATTTCTACTCTTTCATTTTCAGATATAATATAAAGTTTTAAAATAGCTTCAGCTATTTTTTCAGCATCTTGCTCCTTGACTGTAATTCCACATTTTGCTTTTTCAATCAAATCACCCTCTCCATTAAAAAGATGAACAATTGGTTTACTTGAATACATATAATCAAAAATCTTATTTGCTGAAATACCATATTTGTAAATAGCTTTATCTTCCCAACCCATATAGCAAACATCAAAGGTTGCCAGCATACTTTGTACTTCTCTTTTTGGTATCGCATCAAGAATTATAATATTTTTTAATTTTAAATCTTTTATCCTTGCTTGAAGACGCTCTTTCTCTGAACCTCTTCCAACAATTACAAAATATATATCTGTTTGTTTTTTAAGTAATAATGCCACATCAATAAGTAAATCTATCCCATCACCCATTCCCATAGCACCAGTATAGCCAATGGTAAACTTACCATTAGGCAATTTTTCTTTTACATCTTTAGAGAGAGGTTCTGGATGTTCTAACTCCTCTAAAAAAATTCCATTGGGTAAATAAGTAAAATCAAAATTATGAATACCCTGTTCATGAATATATTTATCTGTATTAGGCAAAACAGAAATAATATGATCAGCTTTTCTAAATCCAAAATTAACAGATTTTTGCATAAGATAAATAAGTGGATTATATTTTGAATAGCCTTTAAAATCTATCAAAGTAAGAGGCCAAATATCTCGGATTTCAAAAATAAGTTTTGCTCCATATTTTTTTGCTAAAAAATATGAAGGTATAACTAACATAGGTGCAGACCCAGAACAAACAATAACACTAGGCTTAGTTATCTCTGTAGGTAATCTAAACAGTTTAAATGAGAATTGAAACCATTTTAAAACACGTTTTTTATCACGAGAATCTTTATATTCCATAACTTTAAGCCATAAGTACTCTATCATATCAACTTTTTCAAAAAGATATGATTTATCATTTATTCGTGGTCTATTATTCATAAAATGAGAAAACGAAGCTGTAATAATAATTGCCTTAACCCCTTTTCTTTGTAACTCTTTTGACATATAGTAGTGTCTAAAAGTCATACCATGAAATGGACTTCCTGCATAATCATTAATAAACCATACAACATCTTTTGTTTTCATATCCCATCCTTTTCCCATTTTTGATGCATAGATATAAAATGCTCTCTTAAATTTTCAAAGCCAATATTAAAAATTGCATCAATAATAGATAATCCCTTAATAAAGTTTTCACTCTTATACTGCTTATATTCAAAATCACTAAAATCACTATATATTAACTCTATATTATTTACAACATAAAGATTATGATCTTGATAATTGTCACCTCCTCTACCTGAGAGAAAATGTGTAGCATCAACGGCTTTTGCCAATTTCACTATTCTATCTGTAGCATTTTCAACTAAATATTTATTAATCTTAGATGAGATTCTAAACTCTGTTTTAAAATCAAGTTTTTTAGAAATTTCTATAATAAAATTAATATTATATTCTGAATAACTATTTACCTCACTATTAATTAAATTAAAAATAAAATCTTTATTTGCTTTATAGTAATCACACTTGGCATAATTTAATTCTAAACTTCTAATAATCTTTCTCTGCCAATTATTCTTAGCATACAATATTTCATTTATATTTTCTGTCTTACCACTAGCCCTTTTTATTGGTACAGTCAGTTTAATAGGTTTACCCCGTTCATTAAATCTAACACTATTAGTATAGGATGAACCACTTTTTGTAAACTGTACATCATCAACAAATATAAAAACATCTGATTGAAATATCTTATAAAAATACCCTATCCAAGGCATTAAATTTGGTTGATGCATTCCAACTATTAATTTATTATCCATCTTATCACCTCAAAACTTTCTGCATATTTTGTACCAATTTGTACACCTCTTGCTTTTGCTAATGCAAAAATAAACTCTTCACTCATATAATCTCTTCCATTTTGAGACTTATACTCTTTTAAAGCATTACACTTACATCGTATGTGTTTTTCATCCAACTTAATAAAACTTGTTGTATTAAAAGTTAAATTATTCCATATAAGTTCATAACCAAGAAGCGTTGTTGTTTTAAATGCCCTTAGTGCCTCTTTTGCTATTGTACTATGGTCTTGATGTATATCATGTAACGATGGCATTAAAACTAAGTCAGGATTTATCTCTTTTTTATGCTTTATCAAATCTTCCAAGATTTCTTGACGCACATAATTAAGCTTTCGCACTTCATAATTATAAATAATTACATTCTCTTTTTTTATACCTATTTTTTCTGTTGCACGAATAACTTCTTTCATTAAAGTATCACTTGCATAACCGTTAGGAAGTGATTCCTCTGCTGTAGAAAATGCAAAATAATATACATTTGCACCATTCTCTATTAGCTTAGAAATAGTACCTCCTGCACCTAATTCACCATCATCTGTATGTGGTGCTAACACAAAAACTTTTTTAAATTTTTTTATCATATATATTTTCCTTCATTTCTAATTTCTTTACCTTTTAGCAAAATAAATAATGCAAAAAAGCCTGTTACTATACGAATATCAATCAAACTACTTGATTTTAAAAGATTTAATAAAAAGTAAAAATAAAGTGCTAGAGACCAAGCTGATTTAGTAAATAATATATTTTGATAGACTAAATAAAAAAGAAGTAAAAATAAAATCAATGGAATTATGCCAAGTTCAAACCAAACTTCTAAAAATATATTATGTGGATAATCCAAGTCATCAATATTGGTATATTCAAAACCAAAACTTCCTATTCCATACCCTAAAAAAGGCTTTTTATTGATTTTATCAATAGCAAACTGTGTGTAAAGTATACGACTATAAGCTGAATCACCTCCACCTTCACTCTCTTTTAATGTTATTAATCTTTCTATACTATTTTCTATAAGCTTTAAAGACTTATTCTTTTTTAAATCTATTGTTTTTATAAAAATAGCTGAAACAAGAGCCATTGAAAACAAACCTACTACGAGTAATGGCAAAACTATTTTTTTTATTTTAAAATTTATTAATGACAATAGTAATTGATAGCTCATATACCCCCCTAGTATCAATAAGGTAAAAATCAATGGTCCTCTTCCACCAGAGATAAATAATAGTCCAAATGCAATTAAAAATAGAAACCACTTAAATAAAGGTCTCTCTCTTTTACTAAAAAAATAATAGAGTACCAATATGCCATTAAACTCTGCAACAGCTAAATAACCTACTGTTAATTCACGTGCTTCTTCATTTGTCATATAAAGTAAAATAATATCATCTTCATTTAGATATGATATATAAAAATTTAAAAAAACAATACTTATAATAAATGTAAATATTGTAAATGAATAAATAAAATAATTTATATTAAACTTTTTTGTTAAAATAGGAAAGAAAAAAGCCAATATAACTGTTCCAAAAGCAACCGTTTTAGTTATACAGTAAGATTCAGAAGTAGTATATCCTAAAGATAAAACCATAAAACCATAGAACAACAAAACAATAACTATAAGTTCAGCATGATTTATAGAGATATTTTTTAAAACTTCTGGAGCTTCTTTAACCATAAAAAATACTAATAAAATAGCTGAAAGTAAAGTAATATCTGGTACACCATGAATATGTAATAATGGATATATAAGTTTAAAAATTCCACTTACTAAATAAAATGCAAAGAGTGACTCTTTCGAGAAAAAAAAGTAGTTCAATATTCTACTCCTATAGATTTTTGAAGTATTTTTTTATATATAGAAATATATTTTTTTATTTTTTTATTTGAAAAATCTTCATAAATTTTAAAATTACTATTATGCCAAAGAAAGACAAACTCTCCTTCATACTTTTTTACTATGGTTAAATATCTATCAAGTTTGTTTTCAAACTCAAACTCATCTGATGTTTCACACATAAGTGTTACTTCCATTATGGTTAAGGGTCTCTCTCTTAGGGAGAGTTGTTTTCTTGTTAATATATTAAAAGGTGTATAGGAATAACATGTTCCTGCTCGAAACCCACTACAGTCAGCATAGGTCATATTTGAGCACCACTGCATTTTATTATCTTCCCAAATCTGCCAAGTAGTTGGAACTTCAAAACGTAAATAATGTTCTCGACCAAAAGTAATGTCAACTTCCGAGCTAGATTCTAAAAGTCTCTTCTCCATCTCAAATTGTTTATTATCATTATACGCATTATATGAAGGATGCACTCCTATAAAATGACCTCTTTCTTTTATTTTATGTATTAAATGCTTAGCCATCGAACTATCTATACTATAATAATTATCATAACGGCTATTACCCCCTGACATAAAGAAAAAATGAGATTTGAGATTAAACTTTTCACTTATATCCATAATCTCATCAAATGTATCATAAGGGTCTTTTCTATTTTGAAATACCATTGCACTATAAGCACAAACTTTTTCTACTGCCAAAGGTAAACTTTTTCGAATAACAATATCTCCAATAGTTCGTCTTAAAAATTTCTTTATTGTAGGATAAGCTAAAATTTCATCTACGTCATGTGTAAGTATCATTGAAAATTTATGTGAATATCTTTTTTCATCAAATTTTAAAAATTCAAACATATTCCATAAAAGTTCTAAATATTCATTAACTATAGGTCGTTCAAGAAATCCATATTTATAAGCCACTGAGTCTTTAGCCTTAAAACGCTTATGCTCATCTCTACTAAGATTAACGTACTCTTCCCATCTCGTTAGCATAAAAAACATCGTAGCAAAAATATCTATATGGGACACAATCTTATTTTCTTCAACTTCTATTTTTTCACTTCCAAATAACACAGGTAAGTTATCTTCTGCTAATAAAAAATGAGAGAAATATTTTACATTATTAGGTACTGCATCTAATTTCAAATATTCTAAATCATTAGAAAAAAAACTAAAAAATGCATCCTTAATTACAATTTTTTTATTTTCTTTATATATTTGATATTCATCTATATTTTCCGATGAAACTATGCACTTATATGATATTTTAAAAAATTGATTGAATACAACATCTAAGATGTATTTTCTTTCTTGAAGATTATTTAAAGGCATAACTATAGTAAACATTGAATATCTCTTTTATAATTTTTTAGTTTGAAATTATACTCTTAGTCAAATTAATAAAGACGTTGTATATTATTTTAATTCATTAACTTATATTATTTTTAATTTTATATTATTTTAATATATTAATAATATAATGCCTTTTGAAATAAAAATAAATAAGGAATTTTTTTGACAAATGTAGATAAGTATATCAAATTTTGTGAAGATGAAATAAACATACCTATTTTTAGTAAAAACTGGTGGCTTGATGCCGTTTGTGGTAAAGAAAATTGGGATGTTGCTCTAGTTGAAAATAATGGTAAAATCATTGCATCTATGCCCTATTATTTAAAACAAAAAATAATTTTCACAATTATTACTATGCCTCAAAGAACTCAAACTATGGGTCCTTATATTAAGTATCCTGAAGAACAAAAATATGAAAAAAAACTCTCTTTTGAAAAAAAAATCATGACTGAGCTTATAGAACAATTACCCAAAGTAAATATGTTTATTCAGAATTTTCATTACAGCATTACTAATTGGCTACCATTCTATTGGAAAGGATATAAGCAGACAACTAATTATACCTATGTAATAGAAGATTTATCAAATTTAAATTCAATATTTAATAACTTTAAATCTTCAAAAAGAAGAAATATAAAAAAAGCAGAAAAAAATTTAAAAATAAAATTTGACCTCTCAGCTGAAGAGTTCTATAACAATCATGTTCTAAGCCTTAAAAAGCAAAATGCAACAATAGAATACAGCTTTGAACTTTTTTTTAATATTTATACAACTGTCTATAAACATAACACTGGAAAGACCATATATGCAATAGATGAAAATAATCATATCCATGCAGCACTATTTTTAATATGGGACAATAATAGTGCATATAGTTTAATAACAAGTATTGATCCCGACTATAGAAATAATGGGTCAGCAAGTTTTGTCATAAAAGAAGCCATTACATTGGCTTCACAAGTAACCAATAAATTTGACTTTGAAGGAAGTATGATGGAAAATGTAGAGACTTCATATAGAGCTTTCGGAGGCATTCAAAAACCATATCTTTCTATAACAAAAACCGACTCAAAACTTTTAAAACTTTTTGAATGTATTAAAAATGATTAAAAAAGTAGAATCAGACTTTGTACATAATGTACTTACTCTTTTAACAGGAACAACTGTAGCACAAGCCATACCTATTGCAATTAGTCCTATCTTAACTCGAATCTATACACCTGATGATTTTGGACTATTAACGCTTTTTATAGGTATCTCGTTTATTTTTGGTTCTATTGCCAACGCAAAATATGAACAGGTTATTATGCTTCCAAAAAAAGATGAAGATGCTATTAATATTTTTGCACTTGGGTTAATTATTACTTCGATACTCACCATATTTCTTTTTCTTATTATTATAATATTTCATAGTAGTCTTACTTCTATGCTAAATAATGAGGCGATAGATATCTGGCTCTATTTTATTCCTGTTTCAGTATTTTTTATTGGTCTATTTAATCTTCTGAACTATTTTAACAGTCGAAAAAAGCTTTATAAAGATATTGCGAAAGCAACTATTGTAAAATCTTTAGTTCTTGCAACAGTACAACTCTCTATTGGTTTTCTTAAAAGTGGTGCGACAGGCTTGATTACTGGACAATTTTTCTCACAGATGTTTGCGAACATTCAACTATTAAAAAATATTACAAAAGATAAAGTACTTTTATCAAAAATTAAAAAAGTTAAAATCATTGCATTAGCAAAAAAATATAACCACTTTCCTAAATATGCACTTCCTAGTAACCTAGCAAATGTTCTCTCTCAACATCTTAGTAATATTCTTATCTCATCTTTTTATTCTGTTGCTACTCTTGGATTTTACTCATTAGTACAACGTGTATTAGCTATGCCATCATCACTCATTGGTAATGCCATAGGACAAGTATTTTTCCAAGAAGCAATGGATGAGAAACATAAAACAGGTAGTATTGTAAAAACCTTTAATGCAACCAGTAAAAAATTAATTATTATTGCACTTCCTGCATTTCTTTTTCTCTATTTTATAATAGAAGATTTATTTGCTTTTGTATTTAGTGAAGAGTGGCGAGTAGCTGGAGAGTATGCAAAAATAGTTATACCATACTTCTTTGTTAGTTTTATAGTCTCAACACTAAGTCCAACATATGATATTTTTAGACGTTTAAAATTAGAATTAGTATGGCAAGTAACCCTACTTATAGGTGTAATGTCTATTCTATTTATATCTAATTATCAAGATATTCCATTCAAGTCTCTACTTAATAGATTAATGATTTATACATCAATCATGCAGATTATCTCTTTTTTTATAATGAAAAATATCATTAATCAGAAATAAATCTATAACCTTTTCTACTAAATTCACTCTTTTTCTTTAAATGAAATTGATTTATTAATTTCTGATAATAATCCTGAAAAGTATAATGCATAGGAGAAGAGGAAAGCATCAGTTGTAAAGGTTTTCCTCCTTCAAATTCTAACTCTAAATTTTCTCTATCTTTTGAATATACTTGAGCTATATTATCTTTTAAACAACTAGTATTTGAAACAAATTTCCCTGAAAATTCTTTAGAAACATTATAAAATGTATTATTTTTAATCTCAACGATGGTTGAATTATCATCTAATATCTCTTTATAAACTCCTACAGAATTATTATTATTAATTGCAAAGCTCACAATATTATCATGAATTTTAATCGTGCCTAAAACCTCTGAAAAAATGTTAATTCCTCCACTATTATTACTCTTATCAAAGCCTTCAATATAGTTATGATCTACCGTAGCATTTTTTACATTGTCAATACGAATAGGACTCTTAACCCTATATCCCTTAGCTCCTCTAATAATATTATATGTTGCAACTAAATCACTAGAACGTTCTCTGTTGTCTTCTCGTCTATTCTGACCTAAATAAATACCCGTGTAGAGTGCACCTTCAATAATATTTCTTTTAACCACACTATTGTGACACCCTTCCTTAAAAGATATAGATTGATTATGAGCACCATATATATAATTATTTTCAATATGGATATCTTTACTAAAATAAATTGCAATAGCATAATCTTGAATAACACTTATAGGCTTTTCATTTAACAATTCACCTATAAATCGGCAATGAAGTACCTTGGAATCATTTGAATCTACAAAGGTCACGCCTGATTCACCATTATTTTTAAAAGTACTTTTCTGAATTGTTATAAACTTGGTATTTTCAACATCTATTGCAGTCTCATAGTCTTCAAAATGAAACCCATCTATTAGTACATAAGGTTTGTCAATAAAAAATCCAACTCCACCACCAGAACCTGAGGTTTTTACTCTCATACCATAAAGAGAGACATTTGCATCTTTTTTAGATTTAATAGTAATGGGATTATCTATTTCTCCAGATGAAATTAACTGAA
>Ga0256828_1000858_pt1 | contig 19747 bp, 23 predicted proteins | sample CV88metaG_FD_185993 | JGI IMG/M metagenome (GOLD analysis project Ga0256828, IMG submission 185993) | Hydrothermal vent microbial communities from East Pacific Rise, Pacific Ocean - CV88 | ecosystem: Environmental > Aquatic > Marine > Hydrothermal vents | place: Pacific Ocean: East Pacific Rise...
TACCATCTTGCATCGGCTCTCTTAACGACTCTAAAACAGCTTTACTAAAATGAGGCAGTTCATCAAAAAAAAGTATGCCATTGTTTGCAAGTCCTACTTCTCCTATCTTCGCCTTGTGACTTCCACTGACATTTCCACCAAAACCTGCTACAATATAATACTAAGCAAGGAGTTTATAGATGATTATTCCACTTAACATTGCTACAAATACCTATAAACCTTGCTACAACCTTGAGTATATCCAATTAAACAAGCTACAACATTACCAATTAAGAGGTGACAAATGAAAATATCTATGAAAAAAAGGAAAATAGGCTATACATATGGTAGTGTATCTGGTCACTTTGCATTTCGAAAACAAAAAAGTATCGCCTTTGAATCAACACTTGAAAGAGATTTGCTTACACTATTAGAGTTTAATGATAGTGTTGATGATGTTATTGAACAACCACTCACTATCGAATATGTAAACCACAACGGAAGAACTGTGACCTATACACCTGATTTTCTAGTTGATTTTAAAGAAGCTGATGCTTCACTTCTAAAACAACCAAGGAAACCACTCTTGATTGAAGTAAAACCTAGAGAAAAATTGCAAAAGCATTTTTCAGAACTCAAACCTAAATTTAAAGTTGCAATGCAATATGCACATGCAAATGATATGATTTTTAAAATTTATGATGAAAGCAAGATTAGAACTCAATATTTAAAAAATATTCTTTTTCTAAAGAGATATAAAAGATTTACATATATAGAAGATGATGAATCCAATATTTTATCTTATCTAAATAGTACTGGATCAGCGACTATTGAAGCTGTTATTGAGTATCTATTTGTAACTAAAGAACAAAAATCCATTGGCTTAGGACAGATATGGAATTTATTAGCAACTAAAAAACTACTATGTGATTTTAGTAAAATACTTAATAAACAGACTATTATCTGGGTAAACGACAACTTATCTTTTGGAGGGAACAATGATTAAAGAAGATAAACAATCTGTTAAGCTCAATAGGAATAGTATTAAAATTAAAGAAAATGAATATGTTGAGTACAAAAATGAGATATATAAAATCTCTAGTATCATTGACTTCAGTGAAGTTGTCGGAATTAATGCAACTACAAAGAGAGCAAAAAGACTGAGAATAAATGATATACAGTCAATTACTAATAATCAAGATATCCAACTACCAATCTCTAAAGACATAAATGAGTACACAGATAGTGAGTTTCAAGAGATACAACGAAAATATTTAGCTATTGAGCCCCTATTATCTAATCATATCACACGTAAAGAGATTGAAGCACATGCAAAAAAGATTGATATTCACTATACAACACTTTATAGATGGCTAAGACGATACCAATCAACAGGAACTCTTCTAGGTTTACTTCCAAAACAATCTGGAAGAAAAAAAGGAGAGACTAGACTTGACTATGCAACAGAAGAAATTATGCAAAATATTATTAATACATACTATCTCTCTAAGCAAAAGCCATCCATTCAAGCAGTAATAAATAAAATTAATATTGAATGTAAAAATCGTAAGATTGTTGCACCAGGGAAAAATACAATTAGAAATAGGATTCATAAACTTTCAGAATATGAAGTACTTAAGAAACAAGGCAATCGTTCCATGGCAAGAACTAAGTTTGAGCCAGTACCAGGGAAATTTGAATCTGATTATCCAATGCAACTTATTGAGATTGACCACACTCCTGTAGATTTAATTTTAGTTGATGATGAATACAGAGAGTCAATAGGGAAACCTTGGATAACTGTAGCGATTGATATCTATAGCCGAATGATAGTTGGGTACTACTTATCCCTCAGTGCACCTAGCGTCACCTCTGTTGCTATGTGTATAACAAATGTAGTACTTCCAAAAGACAAACTCCTTTTAGAACTAGATATTGATTCCAATTGGGATGTTTGGGGCTTTCCAGAGACTATACATGTTGACAATGGTGCAGACTTTAGAGCAGAGGCTATTAAAGTTGCTGGATTAGCACATGGAATCAATATTGAGTTCCGTCCAGTAGGAAGATCCAACTTTGGAGGACATATTGAGAGAGTAATAGGAACTCTTATGAATGCCGTTCATGAAATTCCAGGTACTACCTTTTCAAATATACAAAAACGCCAAGAGTATGATTCAGATAAACATTCTTCAATGACATTTAGTGAGTTTGAGAAATGGCTTATTACCTTCATTACAAAAATATACCACAAAAGAAAACATACGGGAATAAATAAATCACCAGAACAACTTTGGGAAGATGGAGTATTTGGTGAAGATGCACCTGTAGGGTTAATGCCCAAACCTACAGACCCACTAAGTGTAACAATTGATTTTTTACCGATCTTCAAAAGAACTATTCAAAAAAATGGTGTTAACATAGATGGTATAAACTATTATGACCACCTATTGCGTTCAAAAATCAATATGCTCGATGAAGATGGAAAGAAAAAACGATTTATCTTTAAGAGAGATCCACGGAATATAAAATTTATCTGGTTTTATGATGATGAAACTATGGAGTATTTTAAAATTCCAGCAGCAGACCAATCCATGCCTGACATGACATTATGGGAATTAGAATCCATTAAAACTCACTTACGAGAGTCTGGTTCAAGACAAATCAATAATGCAGAAATATTAGAAGCGCATGAAGAGCTAAATAGACAAATAGAAGATGCTTCCAAAAAAAGTAAAAAAGCAAGACGAGCAAAACAGAGACTCAAAAATAAAGATAAAGAGATGGTTCAACAGACCCCACCAAAAGAGATACTACCAAAAGTCCAAGATGATGATGATTTTTGGGATGAAGATGTTTCAGATATAGCAGAGGATTGGTAATGGAAATATTATATAAACATCTAAATGAGCAGTGTCAAGATATTGTTTTGTTGGATGCAAAAGATAGAATACGATATATGCATAAAGATATTTTAATTGAGTACCCAAAGATAAAAGAAATTCATAGTCTTCTCAATCAACTCATGGATAGACCAAAGAAGCCAAGAATGCAGAATCTTTTAATTATTGGAGAGTCTAATATAGGGAAAACCTCTATTATCTCCTCATTTGAAAAGAAACATCATAGCTATAGTATAGAAGATGAAAATGAGATGAGTATTGTAGTGAGACCTGTTATTTTAGCACTTGCCTCTGATAATGCAGATGTTAAAGATTTATATACATCTATACTTGAAGCATTTTGGACACCATTCAATCCTGGAGATACTCTAGTAAAGTTAAGACATCAAGTTTTTCATTTGATGCAAGAGTGCAATGTAAAGATATTAATTATTGATGAAATACACCATTTTTTACGAGGCACTTCTAAGCAGCAACGCAATGTGATGGACGCACTTAAAAATATTGGTACAAAGCTCATGATACCTATTGTAGGAGTTGGACTACGAGAAGCTTCTTTGATTCTAACATCTGATCCACAGTTAAGCAGTAGGTTTGATCTGATTAAATTACCAAAATGGGAACTTAACAAAGATTTTAGAGTACTTCTGCAAGCATTTGAAAAGCGATTGCCACTTAAGGAAGCTTCCAATCTTGCATCTAAAGAGAAAGCCACACTTCTACATATGATTTCCCAAGGTAATTTAGGTAATTTACACAGACTATTAATAGAGTGTGCTTCGTATGCCATAGAGAATGAGATAGAGGAAATAACTCTTGATATTATAAATAAATTCAAATGGATTAAACCGACTAACTCCCTAACACCTAGAGAGATACCTATTTAAAATGAGACTTGCTATTGAACCAAAAGCTTTTAGCGATGAGTCGCTTAACTCTTGGCTCATAAGAAGTTCAATTGCAAATGGAAGTGACCCACGAAGCTTTTATATCGCTTTATGGGAAGATTATAAAGCTTGGAACAAAGATTTAGACAAACACTTACCAAAACAACAAGCTTATTCTTTAGCAAAAATGACAACACTTACTCCAGAAGAGATTAAAAACTTAACATTAGAGCCTTATCTCCAAAAGATTATTGATAAGCCTTTGAATCCGTTAGGTTTGTGGTATTTTTTAATTCCTAGAGGCAAGAGAGGTTTATCTCAAACAAATGGGATGCACTTTTGTTCTAAATGTCTTAGTGATTCAACTCCATATTTAAAAAAACAATGGCGATTAGCGTGGAACATAGGGTGTCCTGTTCACAAAATCAAACTTCTAAACAGATGCCCACACTGTAGGATTATATTTTCTCCTCAACTTTTGAAGTATGACATGCCAAAAATGTACCTATGTAGCTCGTGTGGATTTGACTTAAGAAGCTCAGAAACTACACCCGCCAACGGGAAAGCTCTTAAGCTTCAAGAGATACTTAATAATGCTATTTTCAATGCACAAACAACATCTTTTTCAGCCTTGCACACACAATCACGTCAAGACCTGTTTATGACCATTAGAAGCGTAATCCCATTTTTTTTGCAAACATACAAACTAAAGAAGTATCATCTTTTCTTTGAGACACTCAATCTTAATATTAGCTATATGGAAGAAAATAAAGTCATGTATGTCTTTGAGAAGATGAGAATAGATGATAGAGAATTTTTATTGAAGCTGACTTATCAATTTCTACAAGCCGATATAAGGACTATTAAGGAACTTTTACAGCAGCTAGGAACAACAAACAAAGCTTTTTCATTAAAGCCAGTTTCTATATCCCCAACTATATCGTATCTATCTAAATTTTTAAAAATAACTGATAGTTCAAAAATTGAAAATCCAAAACGATATACTGTAAAACTAAACACGAAAGATGAAATGAATCGTCTCTATAGTGAACTTTTAGAGTCGATATGAGATATAATTTACCTGAAAATATGAGTTGTGATTACTGTAGTGTTATCTTAATTGATTGGGATTATAGATATCAGGGAAAGCACTATTGTAAAAATTGCTATCACTATCTATTTCATTATAAAACATGTATCAAGTGTAATAGGCGAAGAAAAATTTACTATTCCCAAAGACCTCCTATCTGTAAGTTTTGTCAAGTAAAAGATATACCTTGTATTCGATGTAAAAAAACTAAATATACAAATGGAAAGATTACTGAGTATGGTCCAGTCTGTAATATTTGTGCTAAATATTTTACTCAATACAGAAAATGCTCAGTTTGCAAGCAAGATGATAAACCAACATCTAATCGTACTTTACTTGATGGCTCACAAAAATTACTATGTCAAAAATGCTACAGTACGACACTGCCCGTATGCAATAGCTGTGGTTATAGAAAAAAACCTTTTTCATATCAATTAAACCGAAAGCCACTCTGTAAAACATGTTCTATAGAGGTTACTAGAAATTGCAAGGAGTGTGGAAATAAGTTTCCTGCTGGCTTTGGACATATCTGTTCAGATTGCCATTATAAAAATGCTCTCATTAAAAAAGCTATATTCATAGCAAAGACCATGTCGCAGCACACATCTCAACATTTTATCGACTTTTCAAATTGGTTAAACTTGCGAAGAGGAGTATTGTTCACATCAACGCACATCCAAAATTATCAAAAGTATTTTTTTCAAATCGACAAGCTAAGTGTTCAATTAGATAGATTGCCTAACTATGAAGAGCTACTCGCAACTTTCCCTCATGCTACACAAGGCAAGAGCCTATTAGTTCATCTTTATTTTGAAAGTGTCGGTGTACTTAAGATTGATGAAGTGATTAAAAACAAATATGCAAATTTAAACCTTATTCAGAAGTACCTCAATACTTTCAAAAAAGATGATTATAGGTCCAATCTTTTACAAAGTTATTATGAAAAACTTTTACAAAAATTTAAAGCGAAAAGAATTGCGTTGAGGTCTATACGATTAGCTTTAACTCCAGCGGTAAAATTTCTTCAATATTGTGATTACTTTAAAAATAAAACGCCAAATATGTATAGCTTGGAAGGTTATTTGTGGATATATCCAGGTCAGAGAAGTTCATTAACAGAGTTTACTAACTTTTTATCTAAACAATTTTCATATAAACTGAAGATTGGCATGATTCCTCAAGCAAAACTAGAAAAAGCACATGAAAGCCAAGAATTACTTCAACAGCGACTCATAAAGATACTACGAAACTCTCAATACCAACGAGAACATCAGCAATATTTTTTTAAAATACTTATAGGCTATTTACATAACATTCATATTTCAGATAATGTTTATATTGATTTGAAAAATGTCAAAAAAGATGCTCAAGGTGATAGTTACATTAGGCTTTGTAGAGAAGTTTTTTATCTGCCAAACCATATAAAAGTATAAAACTTTCATTGCTACACATAAAACTATTTAATCTGATAGTCAGCCTCATTTGGAGTTTTATACCCAGTTATTGAGTAAATCTTTTACTGTTGTAAGAACTTAATTGAGAACTTTTATGTTTATGTATTCATAAAGATAAATCTTTTTATATTTGATACTTCTTTGGAATTTCGCAATAGCAATATTATCAGTTACTCCACAAACTTCATCCATTGAAATTTGAACACCGTGTTTTTCTAGAATACTGGTATGCTCTTTTAGGGTGTCGCACCTCCCCTGATTCGTGTTGAATATTTCTATTATAGGTTTTATTTTGACATAAAATATTGACACCATTATAAGAAAATAGTAATCCATCTTTCTCTTTTATCTTTTTTGTATTAATTGGATGAATTTTTTTAAATTTATAAAGTTCTTTATATTGTGCCACAGCACTTTCTCTGATAAATTTTTTAATTTTTTTTCTTTTCTCATTTACATTGCCAATACCTAAGTATAAATTTAAAAGTTTTTGTAGATTTATTTTAAAGTAAAGAATTACATGCGTGCTTCTATCAAAAGCTCTTTCTCTATAGTGATATGAAAAGTTATATATTGGCGAATTGGTCTGTTCGATAATAGAAATTAAACTGTCATTATTATTAGGAAGTATGAAAAAATTTACTATTGGATGATATGAACGATTTTTTTTATCTACAAGTAAAAGTTTTTTATCTACTAAGAATTTTGATATTGGACTATTTTTTTCAGGGTTTATACACTGATTTAAAACATTTAATGCATAAGTATATTGTTTAAAAATGGACTTAGTTGATTTATGTAAATCATTGACATCTGTATAATACTTAGAATCTCCAATATAAAAACTATTGTATTGATTTAAACCTGGTAATATTGAGCTATCATAGTATATATGGTCGAGTACTTTACCATCATTATGATATTTCAAAAGTTTTACAGACTCCATATCAGATATAAGCTCATCGACCATATCTTCGAAAATTAACTCAAAATTGGAGGTTAAAAGAAATTCGTTATTTAGTTTTTTATTTGAGTTTGTTCCAAAAAAATTATAATATTGGGTTAGAAAATAGTGTATTTTTTTATGTAAATCACTAAAGTAGTTACCTTTGATTTGTTTTAAAATTTTTAAAATTTTTTTTTCAAAAATTTTCATTTGATGGTTTTTAACAATTGGAATATTTTCATTTAATTCAATGTTTATATTTAAATCAACTGATATTTTGTGTAAAGTTGAGTAATATATCTTTAAAAGAAGGTCTTCAAAGCTGATTATACTATTGTTATTTATAGTTTCTGGATAAATTATAGAATCATTTTCGATTAATGGAAATTCTTTTTTTATTGTTTTCTTCCAAGATTGCTTTTTATTGCTTTTTTTATTGTACTCATATTCTTTAAAATAGATATATGGGTTATTCTTATGTACATTTAATAAATTGAAAATAGTATCAATTAAAGTGTAATCACTCTTAACATTAAAGCTTGAAATGATTTCATGTGTATTTGTAAAATATAGCTGTGTTTGGTCTTGATTTTTTTTTGCGTATTTTTTTAGAACTTTATACACTGTTACAGGCCATGATAATTCAAAGTCTGTAAAAATTCTAGATTCATTTAAAAAATCTAGAAATTCATATTCGTCAAAAGTTTTTGGTAATATGAAAGTGATATTTTGATTATAGTTAGAGTAACCTAGAAACTCTGTTTTCCATCCCTTTGATGTACGTTTACATAGTTCTTTAGGAAGTATTTTTCTTAAATCAAAATCATATGTTTTGTGTTCAATTATTATATTCATGTAAAACTTAATTAGATTAAATCTAAGTCAGATAATATCTTCTTAATATAGTCATGATTAAAGCTACCATCTGAGTTATGCAGTAGTGAAAAAGAAATTTTTTCATTTTCAGATGAAGAATCTAATTTCAAACTTTTAAAAATGTTATTCTCATCGAAGTGGTCTTCATGTTTAAAAATATCAGTCCATAAATAAAATAAGACTTTTCCTACAAATGTTTCCACAGTAATCTTGGCATCTTTTGGATTGACAAACCTATTACCAAGTTGTTTATCTTCACTATCTGTTAGAGTAAGAATTTTACTGTTAACTATTGTAATAAAATCAGACCAATTAACATCTTGTAAGCCATCTATTTTAATTATAAGTTTTTTAGCATCATCCATATCAATAGGAATATGTTTCCATGTCCATCTACGCTTGAATGCACTATCTATGGGATAAAGTGATTGATCAGATGTATTCATTGTAGCCCAAATGAATAAATTAGAAGGAATATTAATTGTATCTTGACCTAAGAAATCTATAATTTCATCAGAAGCATTAATTGTATATTTTGAAAAACCGTTCTCATTTCTGTCGAGTAATTGAAATATATCACCAAAAATTGCTGCTGTATTACCTCTATTTATTTCTTCAATTTTAAGTATAACATTTTCGTCGGGATTAGCTAAAGCTTTTTTTAACGCTTTTAAAAATATCCCAGGTATAAATTTGTAAATTGTCTTACTTTTACAATCATTATTATCTTGAGTGTTATCTTTACATCTAATTGTTTTTGGTTTATAAAGACCAACAAAATCAGTATAATCATAATCAGGGTGGAAGGTAACAGTAAATACATTGTTTAAACATTTACTTAAGTTGTCTAAATAATATGATTTTCCTGTTCCAGGTGAACCGTATATAATTTGATTTTTCTCCACACCCTCAAGATCAATTTTATTTTGAATTTCTATTAAAGACTCATAAATTCCCTTAGTCTTGTCAATTGTTTCTTCACTGTCTGAAAATTCTCGAAATTTTGCTAGTAAATCAACTTTAGCACTCTTGATATTAATATTATTGTTTAACAACCAAAAAAAAGCATATTCATCAGTATCATTATGTTTATATAATTTAATTTTAAATTTTGTAATAAAATTAATAAATAGATTTTTTTCTAATTTTTTAAATTGTGATAAATAGTATCTATCACTAGCGGTCTTACGTAAAGTAGCTGCACTAATAAATAATTCATCGTCTAACTTTTGACTACATACCTTTAATAGTTTTGGATCTTCTTTTAATGGGAAAGAGTTTGAATTTTTAAAAAAACAACAAGTTGAATTCGCAACATCATTCAAGTTCTTTGAAAAAAAATAATTATCATATTCCCCTTGAGGTACTGATAACATTAAAGCTTTTTGTAATTCGAACTGAAAATTACCACTTGAAGTAGATTTGTTCTTTGGTCTTGAAAAAACTAAAACTTCACTTTTAGTATACGCCCACTCTTTATGATCATTTAAATTGACTATAGCGAGTCCAGAAAACCCTTTAGCCCTCATAATTTGATCAGCATAATTAAAGTCAATATACATTATTGTCATACCTTGTATTCAGTAATAGAAGGTATATCTTAGCTAAAAAATAATAAAATTAATTGAAATATTAAAGAATTATAAAAAATACTTCTTCATTAGTTCCTTTATAGCTTTTGCAATTTGCCTAGACAACAAAGGAGGTACAGCATTACCAATCATTTTATATTTTTCACCCATGCTTCCTAAAAACTCAAAATCATCAGGGAAAGTTTGAAGTCTTGCAGCCTCTCTTGGAGTGATGCTTCTAGCTTGTAAAGGGTCAGGGTGTATGTGGCGTAAACCATCTTTATATAAGTGTGCAGGAATTGTATTGCTTGGTTTTGTATATTCTAAAACATTGTATTTATGAAACTTCGATGTTTTTCCAGTTTTTTCATAATATAATTTTATTAGAGACTGGGTATCAGGATATTTGTTGGTTCCATCTAGTTTGTCTTTTGCTAATTCTTTAAAAATTTCCTGGTCACGAAGACTATGAAATCGTGGAGTATGACTAGAAAAATTGTTACAGTCAATATGGTGTGAAGCTCTTCTGTCTTGATTTTTTAAAGGATAAATTGGTGTAAGGTCTGCAATCGCATCTTTAACTGTTTTTTTATTTTTAACTTTATATTTGGGTAAAATTTCACAATAAAAATCATCTAAAACAACTTGAGGATTTTCTTTCAGAGATTCTTTATGTACACCAATAATAATGACTCTTTTTCTAATTTGTGGAACTCCAAATTCTGATGAATCTAATAATGCTTTATTCTTCAAATCATTCGTAATCTCATAGCCAATAGCATTAAAAGCTTCTGTTATTCTTTTTATGATTGAAACATCCCCAGGTTTGGCACTTAACATACCTTGTACATTTTCAAACACAAATATTTTTGGCTTATATCTGTCCACAATTTTGACATAACTTTCAAAAAGATAATTTCTATAATCATCCCTCATGCCATTTTTATCTTTAACTCTACCTGCGATGGAATATGCTTGGCATGGTGGACCACCAATTACAATATCTAAACTATTATTTTCTATAAGAGAATCTAGCCCTTTATGTGAACCATATTTTTTATCATTTTTCCAACCAGAAATTAATTCTTCTGTTCTTTGCATGTCAAACCTTAAAACTATTTCACTAGGTTTTTTATATTTCCATTTCTTGGTTAATCTATGAATTAATGTTTCGCAAGGTTTTTTCTCCCACTCAACAAAGGCTAAAAAGTTAAATTCTTTTGTTTGTTTAAAACCTTCAGAAAGACCTCCACACCCTGCAAATAAATCAATTACATTATATTTACTATTTTTCATAATATTCTTTTAAAGTTTGATGAAGTTGATTTGCAATATGAAAACCTAAGAGAGGAGGTACAGCATTACCTATTTGTCTATATTGTTGTGTTTTAGTTCCAAGAACTTGAAATCTATCTGGAAAAGACTGAAGCCTTGCATTTTCTCTAACACTTGGAACTCTATTCCATTTGTAGTGAAAATGATTTCTGTGACCTGTATCAATTGTTTTTGAAGGTTTTTTACTATGGTATCTTGTCCATGCTTCATTGAATTTTCTACTGTCACCAACACCTGGAGGTAAGTCTTTATGATTACCACCTTCAGGTACTTGAGATATTACATTTATTACATGTTCAGTATGTTTTGTTCCTACATGATTATAGATATATTGACTGTGCTTTCTCATTAATTGTTGGTATTCACTTGTTGGCTTTGTGTTATATTCAACAATATCCGATCCTAAGTCGTCAACCAATGGAGGAAGGTCAGAAATTGCTTCTTCACAAGTTACATAATTGTCTTTATCGTACAAAGCACTAGGAAATTCAAATTTACCTATATTATTTAATAATCCAACAAAAAACAATCTTTTTCTAATTTGAGGAACCCCAAAATCAGGGGCATATAAAATTTTTGAATTATAAGTATAACCATGTTTTTTAAATTGTTTTTCAATATCCTTTTTAGCTTTACCTTTATAAAGTGTAGCAAGACCAGGAACATTTTCAATTATTATCGCTTTTGGTTTATGTCCCAGTTCTCCGAGCTTTTCTGCTAAAGCAAAAACTGAATAAAAAAGCTTATTTCTTTTATCGTTTTTATCTCTTGGACCAGTTAAAGAAAATCCTTGGCAAGGAGGTCCTGCAATAATTAAATCAGCCCCACCTTGTGAAATAGCATAATTAGCAATAGTATTAATACTTTCATCTTCAAAAAGATTTAAACTAAATATTTCAGAGTTTTCATGATTGTGTTTGAAAGTATTAAGTGCAGATTGTTCATTATCAACACCTGCTATAATATGAAAACCCGCATCTTGAAAGCCAAAAGAAAAGCCTCCACAACCTGAAAATAAATCAATAACATTTAAATTAAACATATTAATCTAAAACCTACTTTTTGATATAATTTTACATTTAAAAAGTTTAGCTTTTGTATAATACTTTCATCAGCAATATCGGTGAGTTTTATTCTTTCAACTTTTGGATAATTATAAAACCTCTTTCTTTCCTTTATTGTATCACATGCATACTTATCAAATTCAATATGGGAAAGGACGTTATAGTTCTCCTGATAAAATCCACCTGCACCTGCAAATAGATCTATAAAAATAAAAGGCTTTTTTGATGTTTTTAAAAAAAACAATGTATCTGGCTCATTAATTAAGACTTTCATGGCAAAGCTCTCCTTTGGCTGACAATTATAGCAAAACGCTACTTTTTTAAAGAAAAAATTGCAAATTGCAATAAATAGCATTATATCAAATAATTTTATAAAATTGCGTTAATATATAAAATTATTTGTATTTTTTGCTATATTTATCCAATAGTTTTTCCATATCTAAGCCCATCTCTATCAATTTCACTAATTCAGGCTTATCTTTTTTCCAATTGTAAAATGTTTGTTCACTTATATTACATCTTTTAGCAATATCCTTAATAGTTGTTTTTTGATAGCTTTCTTTATTCATAGTAAAATTATAGTAGACTTCTCCTAAAACTAAAAGAAGTTATTTAGTAATCATATACTCTTTTAAATGTTTTGCATCGTGATACAATTTTCTCAACTCTCCATCCCCCATATCAATAATGGGCTCATACATAAAAGAGTTTATATGGATATTCTCTGGAGTAATTAGATTAACTTTTATAGTATCTCAAGTACTCTTTTTTCATTATTATATACCATAGCAGGTAGTGTAAAATAATTTCTGTAAATTCCAAATCAACTATGATTATAAAAAAGAAAAAGGATGATAGAGATGGAATTGACAGGGAAAAAGATAGAGTTTGATTTAGAGGAGTTTGTACCTGTATGTAGATGCTCTTTATCTCAAAGTATTTAACGGTTCAAGGTTTGTATCACAAGCACTTAGTGATGTTGGATGCACTCCCAATCGCTATGCTGTATCTGAAATGGTATATCCATTCTCTACTACTTGCTTGACCGCTTCAATCTTAAACTCGTCACTATATCTTTTTCTTGACATTTGTAATTCTGTAACCTCTAGTAATACTTCTGTATTATTGTAGCAAAATTATTGAATTATAGTTTGTCTAGTTTTTCGGGGACATTCCAACATCACTTATTACCCATATTCCTATTTGATGATCAATCTGAAAATTGTTTGTGTTATTTAATAAACTCATTAAGATTTCCTTGAACCTTTGCTATTCGTTTATTTCTTTCTATTTCCCACCCTGATGGAGGATATTGTTTATTCCAAGCTTGATATTTTTTCAACTCTTGCTTGGAAAGCTTCATATCATATCGCTTATGAAAATAGAGATAATCTCTTGCGATTACCCCTCGTATCTCTTCACGGACTCTCGCTCTTCTTTGTTTAAACAGTACATTAAATTCGCACTCTCCATATTGCCCTTGTGAAGGTAATTCAAAATCATATCTATAGTTCTTTCTATCAGCATTCAATTCGCCTATCGCAGGAAAAAGATTGTGCATATCAGCTTGCATGATTCTGTACTGTTTATTGACCTTTGTGCAACACTTGCGACCTTTGTAATGTTTACCTTTAGAATTAACACATTTAACATCTCCATCTCTCCAGCATGTAAACTGTCTTCCGAAATTTTCAGCAGGCACAATATGCTCAAATTCAATCCGATTCGCCCGAATACTAAGCTTTCCTTTTTTCGTGTATTTATTACGGGGAACATAACCACATGACTTTTTATCAATCATATTCTTCTTATTTTTATAATTGTATTTACAATCACAATAGATGGTAGTTTGATGGTCTCTGTATATCTTGCAAAGCTCTTTTTTTGAATGGGAAAATGATTCGTTTGTGGCAAAGAGTGTATTTGCAATAAGTAATATTAAGAGTAGAAATTTCATGCGTGACCTTTTAGTCTAATTTTCTTGTGTATTTGCATCTTGGATAGCTTTTGCATCCATAGAATTGATTTCCAATATTGTGTCCTCTTTTTGCTGTTCTTAGAATTAAATCATTGCCACATCGAGGGCAGACTAAACTATCTACGGATTTAGATCTAGTCAATTTGGCTTTTGACGATGAAGCACTTCTTTTTGATTTAAGATTTTTAACATGTTCTCTATTTGTTTTAAAACCTTTGGCTAGCTGCGCATCTTCAATCTTTTCTATCAATTGCCATATCTCTCTAGGAGTAAATAAAACTATTTGATGTGACTTAATAAACTTCAAGAGCCCTAGAGGATAAACAACATTATTTGGCATCTCTGTTTTAAAGGTAGATTCACCAACAAATACCACTACTGAAAATATCTTATTATAATCAAGGTTTAAAAGCTTTTGAAGTGTCTTTACATGTTTATAGTTTTGATGAAGAGGGTTTTGAAAAGTACTTTTTTTACCATAAATTGATTGTGTCCAGATCTTTGAGTGTTCACTTCCAAATATCCATCCTTTATAGTTTTTTGTCTCTATTACAAATACACCATACTGCGAAACTATTATATGATCTATTTGAGTAGTACCGTTATCAGTTCTTAATGTAACATTTTTCAGAAGTTGGTATTTTTTCTTATCCAGGACAATGTTTATGACAAAGTTAAGAACTCCTTCACCCACCATACCTTTACCTATAGGTGATTTGAAAAATGCAACAATCACTATTATGGGCAACAGCCACCATAGTTGCAACAAGGAAGCAAGTATCACTGAAAAATCAAGCATATTTACCCATTATCTTTCTCAATAATATTATCTGTTATATTTTTAGAGATTTTTTGCATTCTTTTGTTAAATATTTCAGAGAATTCATCTTCACAGTAAGGCTCATGAACAACCAGACCTAATTTTAAAAACTCATTTTGTTGATAGAGGATCTTTAAATAACTCTCAATCAAGCCTACATCAGTTGATTCCCTATTGAGTGCTTTTTTAAATCTTTCAACAAACTGTTTTATCTCTACTTCGTTATCGCTTTCATTAATTTCATAAAAAACTCTCTCGGCAAATACATTTTGCGATAGACCTAGTTTTTTAAGCCATTCTTTGAGTTCTTGCTGTTTCTGTTTGAGTTGATGTTTCATATTGTCCCTGATTGTCTCTTTTACTTATTCTACAATTCTACCAACCTAAACCTTTGTTTAGGAATAAATCAATAAGGAGCCATTATGGCTAAGAGTACAAAAATGACAACATCGGCAGCTGCTAGAATTCAATCTGGTGCAGCTAAGGTAAATGGAGGCGGTGCACCAAAAGGTCACTTTGCAGGTAGAGCACAAAGAGGTGCTGCAAAAAATGCAAGCAAGAGAGGTAACTAAAATGGGAAGATCAGGCGGATGTACTCCTCCAAATGGACCGAGTACAACAGGTAATCCATCAGGCGGTGGTAGAGGTAACTGTCCTAGTAAATAATATTATCCGTAAGACAAAAATTGTCTTACGGACACTCACTTGCTTTTACCTCAAATATATCTAAAAACTTGTTTTCATCTTTTTTATAATCATCATAATCTATTTTTTTCATTGTTTTTGATAAGGCACAAATACAGATCCTTTTTTTACTTCCCATAGAAGCACGTTGTAGTGGTTTATCATATAAAGATATACAGTTATGTATAATTGAATATTCAACATTCAGAGGATACCTATCCTCACTATGTATGTGTTTCCCAATCTGGTATGCAGATGTACTCCCAAGAACAAAAATGGTTCCTGCACTTATAATGTTCTTTGTTATCTTTCCATATTTCGACTTTGTTAAATCCTCTTCACATTTTCTACATTTGATTTCTGAAGACAATTTAATTGTATTTTTTTCTTCACAACTAGGACAGATTATTTCTAATTTTGATTGTCTTGATTCCAACAAGCATTCCTTATTTAAATATTTTACGATTTAGTAGATGGTGAAGTTTTCTTTTGTTTTGTTGGCTTTTTTATTGGAACATTCCAACCACTCTTAGCATCTTTTGGCATACTTATACTTCCTTATTATTTATCATTGGGTTTAGGATTAGGCTTTTTAGGAACATTTTGTCCTTTTTTCTGATACTCAATCATATATTTCCTCCTAAATTTAATTTTACAAATACTATTATAAAGACCAAGCCAATAATAAAAAATATTGAAGACAACCAATTTAAAATTGTTGTGATTACATCTGCTCTATTTATTTGTATCTCTTCATTGTTATCTTCAGCGATAATCGCTTGATCCAGTGCATATTTACTTGCAATAAATGACAACAAAACACTTAATACACTCAAAGTAAAACAAATCCATGCTCCAGTTAAAAAATTTATATTACTAGCAACCTTGATATCTACAACATCTTTTATAAATGCAAACGATAAACCTAGTGCCCCTGTAGATAAAGTAATTACTGTTTTATCATACTGCTCTTGTGATTTGACCGAAAGTTCTTGCAATAAATCACGATAAGATTGTTGTTCAGCACTCATCTAAACTACTTGTTAGATGGAAATGGTGTTAGTTTTGGAGACACAATCTGCCCATCCCTAAATCGTTTTCTACTCATATTTTACCTCTAGTTTATTTAATTACCTTAATTTTTATATTCTTAAGTCAACGATGCACTTCCTACAATGCTAGGACCTACATTCCAAAGCGAGTCTGTAAATGCCATTAATAAAGTATCTGTTCTAGTGATGTCTTGTACCATATCAATTCCTTGTAAAATTTTTATTTGATTTAAAGTTGAGAAATTCTCAATCATTGGTTTTTTCAAAAATATCATTGTGAAGAACAAAGATACCACCACCAATAGGTAGAACGAACCCCTGCTATTGCAGACCTAAAAATATATATATGCATGAGCTTTAATAACTCATACATACATTACCCTAATTAGATTGGATAAGGGTCACTAGGGCTATCACCTTGACCACTTAAAACTATCCAACATTTTTTTGAATGAGTTGATATACTATAGTTTGAACATGGAGGCAAAGAAGTCTTTGAACCCATGGAAATCTCTTTGCCGCAATCAGCACATCTAAATTTCCCAACCGATACATCAGAACCATAAGGAACACATTTTTTTTGCATTATTTACCCCTTTATATTTCTAGGGTCATTCCCATAAGAGTTCTTCTCACGAATACGACCATTTTCACCATGAAGTGTAAATTCAGCACCAATCTTTTTTGCTAAACTTATACCAAATTCTCTACACTCTGCTTGTGTAGTACATACTTTACTTGCTCGCTCATTGCTAGCAACTTTTGCTTTCCATCCATCTGGATGTTTAGAAACAGAAACTCGTTTCATATTGTAGCCTTGTATGCTAGGTTTGAATTATAATGTTACAGATTGACACATAAGCCTATATAGTCATAGATACTATGCATAATTTAATCATACATTAATATGTAAACAACTATTATACTCATACAAAAAGTAATATCATTACCTAGCACTAATTATTAAACCTGCTTTATATTAGCTCTCACCCAAATATAAAACATTGTTCTTATTATATCTTTTTTTCACTAAAAATATGATTATTAACTTGAAAACAATCCTTTCTTCATCGCTCTTCTTAATGTGTTTTTCATATTTTCATTCAATGTATCATCTTTAATAGCATGCTTAAAGGTCGTTTTCTTCAAAGCTGTAATTTCAATATTTTTCAAAACACCCTGTTTCTTCATTACTTCAAAGAGGATTTCAGAAAGCATATACTTATCAAGCTCTGCATCTGCTTTTAATAGCATTCCTAAAAAGCTTTCGTTACTATCTTTTCTATCTATTTCAAACAAATAGGTACACCTACCATCATTAAGAACTATTTTTATAAGTAGATAGTTTCTATAACCTATAAATTTAGTTTTATGATTCTCAATTTTTCTTTTTTTAGCCCACAAGGTTACTTCTCTACCCGATTGCTTTAATACTCTTGAAAACTGTGTTGTCATTTGTCGTTCACGCATAACACAACTTTCATCAATAAAATATATCTTCTCAATAAAAACTTCTGCCTCCCCATCTGAAATATTGACCTTTTCATTTTTTAAATAGTTGAGTGCATCTAAAACCATTTTTAGTAATTTTGATTGTTGTAGATGTGATTTTTCTTCCTGACTATCTATTTTAATATTACCTGTATTTTCAGAATCCTTAGTTTGGTCAGTATCTCCAGAAGATATCTGAGCTATATCATCTTTATTCTCAACATTAAGGTCAATATTGTCATTATTTAAAATACTAACAAAATCCTTGACATGTTTAATGTTAGTGTCGTTAATATTTAAAATTGATACTTCTGATAAGATATGCTGCGAAGCATTATTAGTATATGGATTATGCTCATTAGTTATCGGTATATCCACATCATCTAACTCTTGGGAAAGTTTTATATAGCGTCTTTTCTTATCTTTTGATTCATTATCTTCTGGTTCTAGCTCTACAACATGAGACTCTATCTTATTGTCTGTAGGAAGTGAATATTTGTTTACTCTAAACATAAAAAATGTGTTTTCATCTAGCCATATGCCATCACCTAGCACATCCATCTCTGCAGGATGATAAGGCAAGACTACAGGATATCTTTCTGGAAAACTACTACTAATTTCTAAGCTTGCAAATAGTTTACTTAATCTTTGTCTCGATATATTATTAAATTTTGCGTATGCCAAGAAAGCTATATTCGCTTCTAATTTGCTCCCGTATAGCTCAAGATGATAATTTCCACTAATATTTTTGCCACTTTTAATATATTCAGCTAATACATCATCTAGCCTATATTGTAAAAGTCTATTCCTCAATTTTTGCTCTTGAGGAACATAAGTTGATGTAAGCAACTCCATAGATGGAATAATTACTTTAACACCACTGTCTGATTCGATTTTTGTAAATGTAGCATTTGCAAAATTCCAATAATCACTTTTATTTTCAATCCTATCTATTTTATATTTATATGGTGGAAAATAACCATAGTTTGAGTTTGGTTTTTTCTCTGTAAAGATTATTGATTGCGCTGTATTTGCTTTCATAGAGAATAAAACATTTGCTACATAATCATTATCAAAAGACTTCCAAAACGATAGAGTTCTTTTATTACCTCTCCATATGGTCATATATCTGACTATATCAAGCTGTGCAACAGAGATCTTTCTAAATATTTGTGTTGTGCTTAGTTCCCCACCAGGAAGTATCTCCTTAAGCATAATCTTGATTTCTGGAACTCTTGTTCTTCCTATATTCTTATAAACAGCTCCATATGCCCAAACTACTCTCAGCTTATCATCTTTTGGAAAATTTCCTATTGGTGGTATCGTTTTATCTATCATTATCATTACCTACTATAAATTAATTTTTCATCTTAAAAAGTAAACACAATTGTTTACTTCTGTAAACCTATATATTCAAACATATTTCTTTACTTTAGTAAACTAATTTAAGGACTAGCATTATTTTTTTTGTAGCATAGTTTAGTGGAATGTAGCAAGGTTTGTTGGAAATGACATCCACCACCAAAGATACTTGCCGTAGTAGCGCTGTGATGTGGATTTTTAAAATTCCTTCTAGGCTTGAACGATGGTTCTTTCCCCTCTAAAACTTCAAGTTTT
>Ga0256828_1000859_pt1 | contig 19729 bp, 25 predicted proteins | sample CV88metaG_FD_185993 | JGI IMG/M metagenome (GOLD analysis project Ga0256828, IMG submission 185993) | Hydrothermal vent microbial communities from East Pacific Rise, Pacific Ocean - CV88 | ecosystem: Environmental > Aquatic > Marine > Hydrothermal vents | place: Pacific Ocean: East Pacific Rise...
TTTTCTAGCTCTGATAGTTTAGAATTCCAAATCATAATCTTAGTTGGGAAATCCAAATATTCTTCCATTAGTAGATAATATTCACTATCTGTTGGAATCATCATTAACCTTTCTGAACCTTTAATAGTTTTTACTTTATAATAAGCAAAACCCTTCGCCTCTTTCAAAAAATCTATATCTCTAACAGAGTTTTCTACAACACTTAAACTTTGACCATATTTTTTTTGCATATTAAAATACATTTTTTTAAAAACATTAGTGTTTTTAATCAACCAAGTTTGTGCCTTTTCTATTAGACCCTCATTTTGTATTTCTTCTACAATATTTCTTAACATTTTATCACCTTAGTATTTTTATTTATTTAATAGTATTAGTGGGTGATTATTTCATAAGAGGTAGGTGATTGGTTGAAGGTGTTTATAAATTTATATTTTTTCATTTTAAGCCTTTTATCTTTTATAATTATAATATTATATGATAAAATGGCTTAATATATTTTGAATGTTGGATAATTTTGAATATTGGATAATTTTTATATTTCACCATCGATCAATACTAAATTGTATTGATCGATTTTTTTATCTAAATCTTTTTTCATTTCTTTATTTGGTTTAATAATATGAAAATTAGATTTATCAGAATTTACCCATACTGTAGTTGATTTACCAATGTCCATTACTGCTTCGACATTATATTTAAAGGTTAAAATATCAAGCCCTTTAAGTTCTTGATCTAATTTATTATCAGACATTTTTTTAATAGCTTCTCTAATCATTTATGATCCTTATTTAATTCATGTATTCTTATTACATCAAAATCTTTTCTTTTAAGATATAATTTTTTTCTCAATTTTTTCCCAGTAGCATATTTCTTTTGGTATTTCTTGATATTTTTAACATTAGAGTTATTTAAATTCGTTATTCTGATAGTATAAATATTATTATTTATTTGAATAATTTCACCCTTAGCACCATTCCAAGCCCATTTATCTGGGTTCTCTTCATCAGAACCATAATTCGTTATTTTAACAACATCACCAACAATAGGTTTTATGAACGAATTATTTGTTTCAATAATTGATTCTATTATTTCTAATAACATTATACCAATTCTAAATTTAAATTTAACACCTTTGAAAATTCTTTTACAAATTTTTGTGGGTTACCTTTGGTTGATGTCCATATTTCTTTAGCCTTTGTTTGCAAATATTCAATTTGATTTGCTGTCCCAACATTACCTGTCATTCTTTTCATTTCTAATCTATCAACATTAAATGCTATATTTGACAACGAAGTAGATATTTTATTTTTATTATAGGTATTTCCTATTTTACCACCTTTTAATATTTCAATGAAATCTTGGTTTCCTGATCCATCTGTATACACCATAGTAAAAGCAGCAGATTTTGCTGATTCTATAACCGATTCTATAATTTCCTTTAACATGTATTTTCCTTATAATTTTATTAAAATTATTTAATCTTGTTAAATAACTTACTATCTAAAATCACATATTAGATATTAGATATTAGATATTATGTGTATCATACACATCTAATATTTCTAACAATAATGTATTTACAATTTCTTCATTTACATTTTCTGGCAATAAAGAATTTTCCAATAAAACATCAACATTTTCTAATATTTGCTGAACATTATCAATAACCTGTGAAACATCTATTAAACCTAATTTAACATCTTTGATTAATTTAGAATCCTTTAAAGGAAATTTTATAAAATTAGATTTTAATAATTCCTCTGTCTCTAAAGCAACTCTTAAAGCATGACTTAGAGCTTTAAAATCTGTTTTGGATGCAGTATTTGCAACAGTTTTAGTTCTATTACCAAACTGATCATATAATTTAACTATTCTCTCATTTACATATTGGTTGGTTACATTTCCAGAAAATAATTTTCCTAAAACAGAAAGATATTCAATTTCATTATTATAATGATTGCTTCCTTTTGGACCAGCTGCTTTTACAAATTTAATATATTTATAATTTTGTTTATTTATCAAATCTTTTAAAATATCCCAAGAACCATTTTCATCCATTTTACTATTTATATGTTCATTTGTCCAATCAGCAAATAATTTCACAAATTTATCTAATTCTGAATACCTAGTTCCCTTTATTCCAAACTTTTTGGTTTGCCCTAAAGCATATCCAATAAATGATTTCATATTTTTATTAAGAAAAATATTATATTTATTTTTCATCAAATTTGTAAATTTAGTATTTTCATACACCGTAGATGGTGAATGCCACATTGAAAACAAAATATCGACGGAACCTGTCTCAGATTTTTTTAATCCATTAAACCAAGTATATATACTATGTAATTGAAAATCTATATCATCCGAACTATTTTTTTCTTTTGTGTTATTTGTATTAAGTGTGTAATGTGGTAAATCATTTTTAAGCAACACACTTCTTTTAGTTGGTATAAATATACCTTTATAATCTGTATCAGATAATTCGGTATCTGTTCCATACAATTTAGATCCACTAGCAGTAACATACACCACTTTATAACCAGTTTTTTCTTCAAAATCTTTAATAATTTGGTGTGCTTTATCATGATTTTTCATTTTATTCCTTTAATTCTTTTCATATAATAATTATATGATAGTTTTTATTACAATATAATTACAATATAATTAAATTATAATTAAATTATTTATTAAATCCTATACATTAATGTTTATCATTTTTTCTATTTCTGCTCGTATTCTTTCCGGAGCAGTTATTGATACAGCATAATTAAAATTTTCCCTACATGCTTTCAATGATTTTTTATCTGGTTTATAACCCTTTGAAACAAATCTATAAAAACGAAAAACTCTTAATGCATCATCCTTTATTCTATCTTTAGGTTTTCCAATAAATCTTAATATATTCTCGTTTAAATCATCTACAAATTTTCCGGTTGGGTCTTTTAATTTAAATGTAGTTGTGTTTACATATCCAGCATTAATTGTAAAATCTCGTCTTTCTGAATCTTCGTAAATATTTCCTATATTTACACTTTCTGGTCTTCTACCATCAACATATGTTCCATCTTTTCTGAAACATGCAATTTCAAATTGATATCCATTTTTTGATAATATAAGTACTAAGAATTGTTCACCCTTTTCTTTTACAACATATCCATTATTCAGAAAATAATTTTTCATGGTGTTATAATTAACACCACAAACAAAATCAAAATCTTTTGGTTTAATATCCTTTAATGTGTCTCTAACACAACCACCAACAAAATATGCATTGTTAGTTAATAAATTTAGGTGGCGACATAATTCAAAAACTTCCTCTGGAAATGATTTGCTATTATTTTTCCATTTAATATTATATTCTGAAATATTCCAAAGAATATCCATAGATATTAATGAATATGGTTTTTTAATACCTCCATTAATAATCTGTAATAAATCACTTAATATATTTAACGTTTCTTTATCATATCCAACACATTCTAAACTAAATTTATTTAAATCATTCACTGAATAATTTTCATTTAATGCTGCTCTAGTTCCACCGTTTTTAAAATATAATTTATTAAACTCTTTTATTAATCTTTTTTTCATTTTAACCTTTCACAATATAATAATATAACATTTTATAATTTTTTATAATTTTTTATATTTTTTTATAATTTTTTATATTTTTTTATAATTTTTTATAAAATTTATTATAAATTCTATTATACATATATTCCTTCATTACTTGAGGAATATTAAATTCTTCAGATCCTTCACTATAGTATATATATTTAACATATCCATCATTTACATCAATAACTTTGGTATAACATCTTTTACCAGATAATGTGGTATCTGTAATTTCATCAAAATACCATATTTGATTCTTTTCAATTTTTAATTTTGAAGTTTGGTCATCAGTATTTTTTTCTATATTTATGCTAACATTATAATTAAAAAATTTAAATCTCATTTACTATCCTTATCTTAACACATATTCAAATTCTACGCCAGCAAAACCGTTGTATGCGTTAGAAATTTTAATTGTCGGATACTTAGTATTGATCAACATTAAAACTTCATCTACCCCCGCTTTTTGAGTGTATCCATCTCTACTGATTTCTACAAATATACTATCTGGATAAATAATAGCTTTTTTAATATATGGTTCTGATATTAAAGAGTTGAATACCATTTGTAATTCATTTGAGTTTGTCATTTTAAATCCTTTAATCTTTTTATATAATATATTATAAGATTATTTAGATAACATATATCTGAATATTTATTGTATTTTATTGTATTTTATTGTATTTTATTGATACATATATGAATCCATTTGCGCTAATTCTAAATTTTTCAATTCAATTATTTCTTTATTTTTATCTCTTATTTTTTTCAATCTTTTAATTTCATCAACAATTCCGGTTTTTGAAAATAAACTAAACCAACCAAAGGCACCTCTTAATTCATGTGGTTCTTTATAAAACAATTCACCTTGTTTTTGGTAATAATTTAATCTAGCTCTTGAAGGGTCAAATTTATGCCAATGTTTTACAAATAATATAGAAGCCTTAGAACGAAACTCATCTTTATATCCTGGACTATAACCACTAAAATTTCTTTTTGTTAGTGTGTGTTCTAACACATCTAAAAAACCCTCACTTATTTTGGCACTTGGTGAAATTCTTTTTGATGAAATTATATTATCAGTAGTTTCACCATTTATAATATAATTTTCAATATTTTCTATTTCTGTTTCTTTTAATGGTTGTATAGTAATATAATTAGGGATGGTATTTTCTTTTTTCAACATTTCCTTTGTGAGTGTAAGTTTTATTTGTTTGCCAGGATTATTTTTTAATTTAACTTCTAATATAATTTTAGAAGAATTATCTATAAGTTTTCTTTTAATATAAAATTTAAATTTATTTTGATATGCTCTAGTTTCTATTGTTCTAACTTTATCGCTATGTATAGTTAAAGATATCACATCACCATATCTATATTCTTCTTGTTCTTTTAATAATAGCTGTGTAATATTATTATCATCAAAATACTCATTCAATTTTTTTAACACTTCTGGATCTTTCTTTTTTAAACTTGGTATAATTTCTTCATTCATATAATTTCCTTTACATGATAATAGTATTATCGGTTATCATGTATATTATTTTAGTTATGTAATTATTATATGAAAAAGATACTTACATACAACTGAGGTATTATTTTATATTGTTAGTTGTATGTATTGAAGAGGTTATATAAACTTTTTTATTTTAAATTTTATTATATATAAACTTTTTTATTTTAAATTTTATTATATATAAACTTTTTTATTTTAAATTTTATTATATATAAACTTTTTTATTTTAAATTTTATTATATATAAACTTTTTTATTTTAAATATAATTTTTCTATATTATATTTTTCAGCAAGTTCTTTAATTTGCTTGGTTGGCTTGCCAGACTTAGGAAACTCTATTGGTTTCCTTCTAGGATAATCTTTAATATAAAGTTTTCTTATTTTATTAAATGCCTGTTTAGATAATTTTCTTTCCTTAATTTTTTCTGACGGATGTATATAGTTAGTTGTTGGTTTTTCCAAATAATCCGCTAAATTGCGGAGAAATTCAACATAACTAATTTGATTTGCTAGTCCAGATCTTTTAAATTTTGAAAGCATTCTACCTTCTGTAGAGTTACACATAAAGCAAATAACACCACGAACCATCCCATTTCCATCAACACCATTTATAGCATCTTTAGCCTTATGTTGATGGTCTACAGTCCATTCATTATCCAATCTTTTCTTCTTACATATTGGACAAATATTATTTTGTTTGGATGCCTCAGATTCTCTATATTCTTTAAGCATTTTTTCATTCATTTGAATTAATTCCATTTTATTCCTTTACCTTTAATAAATTTTATATTTTATTTTATTTTATATTTTTTTATATTTTTTTATTAATAATTTTTATATTTTGATTTGATGGGATCTGAAATCTTTTAACCATATATTCCTTTGGTTTATGATTTGATAAAAATTTAAAAAATTTATAAAAATGTTTAGTTAATTGAATCTGTAAGTCAGGATTTGTTTTTGTTGGTGGGGTTGTTAAACTTTTACCTAACCATTCAACACATTGTTTATCATCAGTCACCACAGCATCTAATCTATTTAGTGCATATGCAAAATAATACTTAAATGAGGGATCGGAGCTAAATATCTGCATAGGAACATCATATAATCTTTTCATATTTTTTATTTTGGTTGTGTATGGAAATTTTGCTATGATAGTATATCTTTCTCTAATAGTTCTTTTTGATTTAGTACTTACTTTATGTTTAGCGCCTTGTATATAAAAATATAAATTTACATATAATATTAATTTTTTATTATTATTCCAATGATATGTGTATTTAAAACCTATATAAGTTATATTACCAAGTTCAGAACTTCTTTCATTAATAGATCTTTTAAAAAATGGTTGTGATGTTAAATCTATCATCTCATTAATAGAAAGATGTGATTTTGGTTCAGTTGATTGTATCATATGATTACCTTTAAAATTATTTAAAATTATGTTCTTTTACTAAATTAGTAAATTCTTTAATCTGTTTTTCATCAAATAAATAAGGTTCGTCATTCTGCATCAATATTCCAACATAATGCTCACCTGAATCATATAATATTTCTTTTGCACTTTTTGGACCATTTTTCATTAGTTTAACTAAATCTTTTAATTTTTTGCTACCAATTACTTTAGATTTTTTATGTGTGGTGTTTGATTTCTTTTGAGCTAATGTTGAAGATTTTATTGGTGTATTGTCATAAATTCCCATTTTAATTATTCCATTATATAATTTTTAATTAATCGTTTATAGACATCTGATTTAATTGTTCTCTCAATTTCTGAGCTCTTTCGCCATCACCAGAATTTTCTGCTATTCTAATTTCTTCTTTTAGTTGTTCTATTGACATTTATTACTCCTTTTAATTATTGTTATTTAATAATTTATTTTATACCATCAACCCATAATCTAAAAAACTCTTTATAATATGAATCACCTTCAGTTTCTTCGTGATCTATAAATGTGACCTTTAGATTTTCATTATTTTCAGATAAAGAAATATAAAATGACCCTTGTAAAATATTAATAGATTTATATAAACTTTTATAAAATTTATATTGATTTATATTACTGATAGTTTTTTCACCTAAAATTCCATCTTCCTTTAAAATCATATTTTTATTAAGCGTATTATAACTTCTTTGTAATAATTTAATTGATAACTCTACACTCCCAATATTAGCACCAAAGTTAAATATTTCACCACATATTTTAGAATTTTTAATCATTCCTAAGTTGAATTTATCATAAAATTCATTTTTATATATATCTTTTGCTTGTGATAATGTTATATCACCTAATATTTGGTATTCATTCAAAATAATTTCTGATAATCCAAAATTTTCATTGTTTTTATTATATTCTTTGCTAATAAATTCATTAAAGATTTTATTAAATTTTTCCATATTTTTATCCATTTTTGATGATAACATCATTTGTTATTGTTTTATATCGTAGATATAAATTTATTTAATAAATAGTATAATCTACCACCCAATTTTATATGAATTAGTTTCTGTATTATTTATATCCTGTTTCTCAACCCATTTATTATAATCATTTATCATTTTGGTGCATGTTTGTTCATTTATTCTTAATTTTTTTATGTGAGTAATAATAATTCCTAGTTCATTGCCACACAAACTAGTATTTTTATCATTGATGAATAAACACCCATTTTGAACATAGGTTGAATTAATTTTTTCAACTGTTGTTATTTTTGGAAGTTTAATATATTCAGGATGAATATATATTGTATGTGTTTTAGTTACACATCCACTTAACAAAAATATAAATATTATGCTTAATGATATTCCAATCATTGAACTAAATGATGATTTTATTTTATTATTCATGTTTTAACCTTTAAATATTTATCATTTTATTATAAATCTATATTATATTTAGTATCTGGATTTTTTTTAGATTCATCTAATAATTTTTTAGAAAATGAATCTATTTTCTCTTTTTCCTTATTAGCCTCATCTACTATATTCTGAATTTTTTCTTTTTCTATTTTTATTCTTTTAATTTGCTGAGCTTTTTCTTTATTAGCCTTTGCTAATAAAACCATTTCATTTAGCTTATTTTCTAATTTATCTATTTTCATACCTCTTAGTTTAAAGATAACCAATAAACCACTAGCAATAAATCCGAGAGCTATTAAACCATAAAGTTTTATGCTCTCTATACCAATTCCAAACATATCAACCCTCTTTAATTTGAAGTATCATCAGCACCATCAGATGGTTTACTGAATAATGATGCGCCATTAACACCAGCTAGTGCTGTAAAAAATGCTCCACTTATTAATGCTAAATCTGCTACAGGTTTACCAACATACACTAAACCTAATATTCCCATCATTACAGCAATAATTGCAAATAATGCAACCCACATCATTTTTCTTCTAGTTTCTTCTTTCTGAGCTTTTGTAGCCATTATATTCTCCTATTTTATTTTTATTTTGAATTTTGATTAACTATCGTATTTTCTAATCTTAAGATATGTTCATCAACTTCATTCAATTGTCTTTTCATTCTCTTTAAAGATTTTTCTTCTTCATGTGTTAGTTTTCTACGCATAGAAATATTTTCTAAATTAGTTATTTTTGTATCCAATCTAAATGCTTTATTATATGAAGTATCTATATCTAATTTTCTTATTATTACTTCAGCCTTTGCATTAGTTAAAAAGGTGTTAGTGATTAATGTCCAACTACCAACAATCAATGAAGCAAAAACTAAAATTGTACTAATAATTAACTTACTATTTTCTAGTGATTTTAATAAAATATTTTTTTCCATTATTCATCCTTAACCTTATAAAACACCTTGAGGCAATATTTTTAATTTAAACTGTGCAACTTCCTCACTATATGTTATGTTATCATTTTTAATTTGAATACTCACAATATATTTCTTACCTGGTTCCAATATAGCGCTTTCGCTTGGAATAATTTGATGAACAAATGCACTATTAGCAGGAGTTTCTTCATCACCAACATATAATGGTAAATCTCTTTCTACTAATGGTGGAATGCTAACATCAAAACTTTCTCTAATTGTATATCGTGCCTCCCAATTTTCACTAAGATCTGAATCCATATCAGTACTAAATAGTGTTATATCAGAGCTACTCCCTTGTATTAATACACCATCGTTTATTAATGAATTATATGTATATGCCATAATTTCTCCTTATTTTTTATAAAATATTTGATTTATAGTTCGTTGTTTAAATTTTTTATTTTCAGATTTAAATTTAAAATGAATTTTTAAAATTTTAGTTCTAAAATTAATATTTTTATAATTATTTATTTTAAATTTAAATTTATTCGTTTTTATTCCAAATTTCTTTTGAATAATTTTTTTATTCCATATAATATCAGAATATATTTCTATATTATTTGAACAATAAGGTATATCTAATATGACTGAATGATCAAATATATCTATATAGCTTAATTCTGTATAACTTGGAACATAATAATAAAAACTATCAATAGCTGGTTCTAAATATCCAGTCTGTATCACCACCCCATTTTTATTTCTCTGAATAAATGGTATGTTAGTTTCATATTCATTATAATAAAAAAATGTAAGGGTTGGGTTACCAACCCTTAAAACTATAGGTTGACCATAAAATTTTATTAATAAATAACAAATTTCATTTGGTAATTTTATATCTGTTGCATATCTATTTTCCGATATTTCAAATATATTATATTGAGGAGTTATATCATCAACAGTATTATCAGAATTAAATTTATAAATAACTAAATTAGTATTTATATTCGATGTATCTTCTACATGAACGAATAATCTCATCTCCTCACCAGGAGCTCTTAATAAACTATGTTTCAAAAAACAACCTTTAATTTTATTTTAATTTGGTGTTAGGTGTTTATATCTTTAACACCTAACACCTTTAACACCTTTAACACCTTTAACACCTTTAATATCAATTATATCAATTATATCAATTATATCAATTATATCAATTATATCAATTATATAAGTTGGTACATTTGAATTGTACCAACAAATGTACTATTTTTTGAAAAAATTGGAATAATAGATTTATCATTAGTAATATTCCAATCTACAATACCTGATCTATCTGATTCATATCTTACAAAATTAGTAATCTCATAATATCTAGTATCTTCATTGTATTTAAATGTTACTAAATAATTAACTACCTGTTTATAACCACTACTATACTCATAGGCATGAACAACAAAATTTTTCAAATCTGGTGTATAATACGTAAAACTATTTTCCTGTGTAATATTTGTTAAATTAACATCATTTACATTATATAAATGAACATAACCTTTTGGATCTGCTAAACTTCTTACATCTCTATCAGATATATCATAATTTATTATTTTTTTGCGCGCACTCATTTTAATATGATCTTCAGCCTTTAAACTGATAATACTATCACCAATAATCACTTTATTAGTATATGAATTTCTTCGGCTATATTCTATTGATGCATAATTTTCTGGGTGATTATATGTTTCTCTATCGAATGGTGTATTTATATTGTCTCTTTTATATAATTTAGGACTATATGAATGTGTTGTATAATAAAAATTTAAACCATTATTATCAATTTTTATCCATTTTGGAGGATTCTCAATTAATTCATCCCCACCATCATAATCCCATTCTAATATAGAATCTTCTATATATTCACCATCAGAATCTTTTTTTAGAATAATAACTCGATTATTATAAAATTTGCTATTATTTCCATATTCTTGGATTGCTATAAAATTAGAATTTGAAGAGACATATAAACCAGCACCATAAACATCATTTAATTGAATAGTTTGAGATTTTAAAACATCATTATTATTTTTAGAATTTATTGTATTAATAATAACTCTATTATCTTCATATATATTATATGCTACCACTATACTCCCATCTTCTAATATTTCACTTGTATTAAATGAAGCATCATCGACATGTATTTCTTCATTGCTATAATCAAATCTGAAATTTGTTAATCTTTTAAAATCCGTAGGATTAAAATCAAAATATAACACCTCTCTATTTTTTATAGCTTCTAATTTTTCTTTTCCTTGTGATGGATTACCACCAGAAAATTCAACTGTATCTGGAGTTGTTCCTAATAAAGGAACAATGTTGCCATTATCATCTGTTTCACCAAATTCTGATGATGAAACAATAGATAAATTATTACCAAATTTATAATCTATTATATTAATAATAGGAATTCTTTGATTATCATTTTTAAATAAAGAATCAGCCTTTTCTTGTGCAATATCTAATGCATCTTGATATGATGCTAATATAGAATCTGATGTTATAATAAATTCATATGTTTGAATCATAGAATCAGTTAATGAATTAATATTTATAGAACTAATACTAGATGATTTTAACATCTTAGGAACACCTAAGATACTCGAACCATTATTATCTGTAAATATTAAAAGATTTTTATCTTGGGTAAAAAATCCATATACTTTCAAAACCATATTCGGATATTTTTTGGAATATTCATTTATTACATCATCTTGCATTTGTTCAGTAAAATCAGAACTTGGTATATCTTCATTTATATATAGAACTTTTTTAATTAAAGCCATTTCCTTTCCTTGTTTATATTTTGTTTATATTTTGTTTATATTTTGTTTATGGTGTGACTATAATCATTATTCATATAATTTATATATAAATAATTCTCCTTTAGTTTCATCTTCTTTATTTACATTAAAAAATGTAATTATTCTTTTGTCACTAACTAAACTTTTGACTTGACCACAAGGAGTAGTTTCATAAGAATCTATATTAATAATTTCATAATAACCTGAACTTACATTATATTGTAGAGTCATTATAGTATTATATTTATGATCATATCCACTATTATGTCCACGAATATATATAACAACTCTTTTTAATTCATCATTAATATATGCAACCGATTCTACATCATATGAAACATCACATAAAAAGTTAATATTTTTTTCCTCTAATAAATTATTAGGATCTACTAAATTTTTAACATAATCGCTAGATAAATCATAATCAAACGAAATATTATCTTTAGACATAATCGAATCATTATTTATTTTAAACCAGCTTGAGTAAAATTTAAATGAATCATCCTTCACAATTGAAGATGATAGCGAAGTTGTTCTTGCTGCAACATCACTTGTATAAAAGTTTCTATAATCTTTCATAGAAACATCAACATTAGTATTTTTAATTTCTATATAATTTTCTGGATGTTCATAAGTCTTTTTATTAAATGGTTCATTTATATTAGATCTTACATATTTTTTTGGATAATGGTCATTATTAGATATAAACCAAAGAGTTGTACCATTATCTTCAAATTTAATATAAAGTGGCATATAATCCCTATTTATATTGTCAGAACTATTATAAGCCCATTCTAATATAGAATCTTCTATATATTCACCATCAGAATCTTTTTTTAGAATAATAGTTCTATTATTATAATATTTGTCATCCTTTCCTTGTTCTTGAATTGCTATATAATTAGAGCTTGGTGTCACATAAATTTGAGCATAATATATGTTAGATAAATCATAATTTTGTGTTTTAATTATATTATTAGTTTCTACATCATATGTATTAATAACTATATTATTTTGTTTATATAAATTAGTAGATACAACTAAAGTGTTATCTTCTAAAATATCACTATTTGATGTTACAACAAAGTTTATTCTATCTGTAATATCTGAATAATCATAATTTATTCCATCTATTTTATTAAAATTTGAAGGGGTAAATCTAAAATATGAATCATTGTTGTTATTTATAGCTTCCAATTTTTCTTTACCAATATTTGAATTACCACCAATTAAATTTAATGACTCCGGAGTTGTTCCTAATAAAGGCTCAACATTTCCCTCCACATCAATATTCCCAAACACTGAAGCAGAAACCGTAGCTAAACTATTTCCAAATTTATAATCTATTATATTAATAATAGGAATTCTTTGATTGTCATATTTAAATAAATAATCAGCTTTTGCTTGGGCAATATCAACAGCATCTTGATAAGTTTGTAATTTAGAATCAGATGTTATAATAAATTCATATGTCTGAATCATAGAATCAGATAGAGAGTTTATATTGATTGTATTAATACTAGATGATTTTAACATCTTAGGCACCCCAATAATTTCAGCACCTTGATTATCTGTAAATATTAAAAGATTTTTATCTTGGGTAAAAAATCCATAAACTTTTACGATCATATCTGGGTATTTTTCTGTATAAGAGTTTATTACATCATCTTGCATTTGTTCAGTAAAATCAGGACTTGGTATATCTTCATTTATATATAGAACTTTTTTAATTAAAGCCATTTCTTATCCTTGTTTAATTGAAGAGCATTACACGAATGCATATGCTCTTTTTGTATTTGAATTAATTGTATCTAATTTTGTATCTAAATTATCAACTTTAGTATCAATTCCACTAATTAATGTTTGTAGTGCACTCAAACCATAAGTGTCATTTGCTAATTCATCTAGGACGTCTTGATTATCAGAACTTGATAAATCGTCTATTTTTGCAGCTAATGCTTCTAAACCATAACCTGAATCTTCTAATGTAGTTTTGTTTGCATCAACTACTGATTTTACTGCTGCAATTTGATATGCTAGAGTTCCTTCCACCGAAGCATCTGCTTGATTGCTAATAGCATCAGTAACAGTAGTCACACCATTAGATATATCTGTTTGCAAAGTTGCTAATGCGTCTTTTAATGTGCTTTCTTTTGCTACACCAGGATTATTCTCATCATAAAATGGGTTTTCTGTTACACCATCAGCAAGATATTGAGTACCTAATAACATATTTTCTATGTCGTCAGTAAAACCCGATAATGCTGATAATCCACTTGCACCATCTTTTAGTGCATCATTTATTGAATCAACAAATTCCATAACTGAATCTATAGCGCTAGCATCAAAACTTACAACAGCACCAGTAATACTATTACCATCTGATTTAATGTTTTCACCAGCTTCAAATGTGCCTTCAGTAGGTCTTAAAATTACTATAGTGTTAGTTCCATCATACGAAACAGATTCTACAGTACCTTTACCACCATTATCACCAACTATTTCGCTACCAACAAGTATGTTAGCTGTTTCATCACCATCAATAGTTAATGTAGATGTAGTATCTTTAATTAAATCATTGATTTTTGTAAGAGTATTTTTAATATCGGTTAATGATTCACCATTTAATCCATCAACTTCACTAGAAATAGAATCAGCAGTTGTTTGAAGATTTGTAATTGCTGTATTAACATCATCTATACTTGCCTGTGTTACAACTACTGGTGAACTAACATTACCTAACCCATCAGTATCATTAGCAATATTTATAGTATAACTACCAACATCATTGATTGTAATTGCTGGTGCAAAATATAATCCAGGAATTGTAGTAGATTCTACAAAATCTCCATCTACTTGTGTTTCATCTTTGGTGTTATCATTTATATAAATAATACTAAAATTATCAGCTTTACCAGTAAGATCTGGATCCACATTTATTTTAGGAACAAATGGAACACCCGCTTTCTTAATTGAATAAGACATTTTTTACTTCCTTATTTTTTAAAATTCTATTTTAATTGTATGTTTACAACATTTCTAATAATATTTAATATAAAATTAATATATTTTGACTTATTAAACAATGTCTGTTTATAACATAACAGACATTGTTTTATTGCTATTTTCAATTAAAACTTCATTTTGCATAATCTCATCACCCAATCCGATTAAAATTTGTCTTATCCCGCTATCAACATCAGAAATATTATCATTTAATGTGGTCATATCATTATTAACACAATCGCACATATTTGTTTTGAGAGCATCTAACATATCTTGTATTCTATCATAATCAACATCACTTCCTGAACCAGAACCCTGCACAAAAAGAATAGGAAAATTTATTAAGTTTTTATCTATATAAATAGTAGATTCTAAAGTTATATCATCATTGGAAAAGGTTACTGTGTGAGGAGTTTTATAAGATACTTCCCCTTTAGCTATATCTTCGTAATACGTCACCCATACATCGACCTGTCCATCTTGGTCCGTCGAACCATTAAAAACCTCTATGCCGTCCTTATCTTTAATAATAACAGTTATATTTGAAGCTTTTGATCCATCTAGATTAGTAACAGTTGGATTGAATTTAAATTGATGATAAAAATCTATATTATCAGATTCTCTATATAATGAATATCCATTTTTTATATTAGAACCTTTAAATGTTAATGATTCACCACCATCATTTTCTTCTATGTATGCCAAATCCTCATAACCATCAAATTCACCATATAATATTTCTAAATTTCCTGAGTAAGCTGGATTATGATATACGCTACACTTAAATGTGTCACTTGATGTTTCATAAGGTAGTGAATCATATACACTAAGATTTTCCATAATTTTTAGATTTCCTTTTGGACATAATATACCATATTTTCCACTAGATTGTTTAAAAATTATGTTTTTTAAAATAGAATTCGATCCTTCTATACGCCCATATCCATTAATAAAACAATCTATTATTTCAACTGTATTATTTCCACTAAAGAAACTCCAAAAACCAAATATATCTATAATAGAATTATATAAAAATAAATTTCCTGATTCTGAAGTATCAGTATTACCAAAACCATAAGCATTTTTTATATTAGGTGCTTTTATAGTACACCCATCATATGTGCTACCATTTGTTCTAATTTTACCTAATCTTAATTCGCTAGTTTTATCAATTTGAATTAAATCACCATATACAGTAACACTAATATTAGAATCTGTTATACTTCCTCCATTAATAATACTAATATCTGGTGATATTGAAAAATTGTTGTCCAATTTTTCAATATATTCTGTCAAATCATTATCGACAGCATAATTGTATATGTCATTAAAACTTACTGTTTCATTATCTATAGTTATAGTTGTGCTGTTGATTGTTATTGACATGTCTATCCTTATATTTGTTTATAATTCGAATATCTATAATTTTGTATATTCTACAATAACTTTTATATCAGTTATTTTATTGTCATATTTATCAAAAAAGATATAAGAAGAATCTTCACGATAACCATAACTAAAATATTTGTTACCATTATCAATTGTTTTATAATAATTTGAATCAATGTTTGCAAACATTGTTAAATCAATAATTTCATCTACATTTTCAATAGATTTTTCCCATCTATCAATATCGGATACATCAACTTTATAAATTTTTCTATAAACTGATTTTCCAATCCAAACTTTATTCGTTAGAGTTTCTTCTTCTGAGTAAACATCAACCGGAATTTTTACATGTATTGGTGAATCTATAGTATCATTAATTTTAGTATATTCTATTGTAACGTATTGAGTTATTCCAAAATATCTATCGTCATAAATTTTAATATCTAATGTTAGATTATTATCATTTTTTCTACATATTATTCTGGCATAATCTACTTCATTAGAAGCATATCCAAAATTATTTGTTACATTTGCTAAAGTATCCGATTCATTTTTTATTAAAGTATGATAATTTATAGATGTTTCTGCATCAGTTATTTCTAATAATATTGGATCATCATTTTCCGGAATATAAGAAATTACTTTTCTATAAATAGGTTTTCCATCTATCCAACGTTTATCAGTAAGAACTTCTTCATCTATTTTATAATCAATTTCTTTACTATCTAAATTAACGTATGTTTGTGTAGTAGAATATTCAATAATATTTATATTTATAGTTACATCATCTGTATCATCTGTTGCTTTTTTCAAAGAAAATTTTATAATTAAATCTTCGGATGGTGTTATTAATCGATTCATTGGAATGATTCTATTCCATCTAGTATCATTCGATATATTAATATAAGAATATATTTGTGGGATATCTAATTCTACAATTTCATTATCTTTATTATAAAAACTTGGTGATACTATATAGGAATTATTATCTGAATTTTGAGTAACTATTCCACCACTAATATAATAACTTCTTCCTTTTTTTAATATTACTGAACTATCTAATATCTGATCTTTATTTAATGTGCCATAAATTTCTAATTCCAATGGAACGACAGAATCTTTTTCTTGAGTCGTATGAAAATAAGCAGATAAATAAGCATCTTTTACTATACTATTTGTTATATTTATATCATTTTTATCATTTTTATCATTTTTATCATTTTTATCATTTTTATCATTTTTATCATTTTTATCATTTTTATCATTTTCATTTGATTCTAAAAATTCTACTACATAGCTTGTTAAATCAAAATACTCTGTAGCTGCATCTGTATAGACAAAATATTTCTTTTGTGCTTCTGAATCATAAACATTTGCATAGAAATATTTATTATCTAAACTTGTAGCTTCTTGCAACTCCTCAATCCAGTCTTTTGCTTGTTGATTACCTATGTTATTGTAAAGGTGCTGTTTTCTTTTCTAACAACACTTTTTTCTTCTAATATATAAGGTAATCTCATTTTAATCCTTTATTGTTTAACTATTTCAAAACTAAGATCTTTTGAAAGAGATCTCGTGTGATCGCCACTTCCACTTGCAAAATCTTCATCATTTGTAAAACTCCAATGTGCTGTACTCTGATTAATATCTGTTGGCTTAGTTGCAAGACCTTTAAGATATACTGACTCTTTTACAACTTTATTTTTATCAACATCTTGAAACGTATCTTTTAACCAATTTTTAGCAAAATCTTTTGCACCTTGAACTGTAATTGTCGATACTGGTCTAATCAGTACCTCTTTTTATATAATCCTGCCATTTTTTATATATCCTCTATATAGTTTTAATTAGCACGTTTTGTAATGAACTTGAGGTCATAGCTCTATAAGTATGATTATCACAGCAATTGTTAATAAATAGCTTTGTTCCGTTTTCGCCTTTTAATTCAAATACGACTTCTACCTCATTTCTATCTTTAATAACATCTTCGTATTTACTTACTTTGTCCACCATATCTTCACCATTAATCTTGCACGATACCACGTTGATATTAGCGTTGCTATTTAGCCGTATATCTTCTGCGGAGTTAAAATACGCAATTGTGTATATATAGTTATCACTAGCATCACCTATTGCGAGTAAATGTTTATTGGATGCGTCTGTACATACATCTCCACTAAGTGTAAATTTAAGTTTGTAGGTATTTCCTGATGATAAACCATCATAGATATACCTTTCGTTTTCACTTCTCACAGGCTCGATGCGTATATACTGTCCTAAAGCATCACTACCTGCATCAGCATCGCCATCATTACTAATAACTGCATCAGTTGATAAAAATATGTTATCTCCAAACGCACTGTTTAAAACAAGTGTACTAGGATCATCATTTCTATAGTCTATTACTTTTGTAACTGTGATTTGTTTAGGCATAACTTTTTCATCTGAATTATCAGTTATAGCCTGAGCAACATTCATAAGATCATCAAAACTAAATGTACTCTGTTTGTTAGCTATGACTTCTTTATAAACTAAAAGTTGATTTGGTAGCTTTGTAAGTGGGTACTCACTAATTTGAGTAACTGCCAGAACTTGACTATCTACTTTTAAAATTTCTTTATCATCTTCGCTAATTGCAACGACAATAACTCCTGCCTTTGGTGCAATAAAATAAAGCTTTGTAAGTACGTTATCTCCATAACTTGCAACTTTATCTATTTTTTCTACTTTTTCTATAGCTTTTTCTATAGCTTCTTCTTCTGTTGATATTTCTTTATCAACAAATCCGTTTATTTTTATTTTAATCATCTAATTCTTCTGTTGATATTTCCCTATGAAAATTTGATATTTCTTATCTGTAGGTTATCTAGCTTGTAACTACTTGCTCCTGAATTATAACAACCAATAACTATATACTCTGGACTCAATTCACCGAATGTATTTGTAAACTCAAATGAATATTTAACAAATGTATCTTTATCTTGATGCTTATCAGCTCTATGAATGATGCAATCATCATCTATCAAATTCCCATCAACAAGTATTTCTTTTCTTTGTCTATTGTTCTGCATAAAACACTTCTCATTCTCTGGATAATAGTAAAAAGATCTATCGCCTGCATCATATTCATCCGACACATTACCAAGTTGAAAAATATATTGATTACTTCCATCTTTAAATGTTCCTGCTAATTCAAATTCAACTTTAGTACAGTTAGCAACTGCTTCTGAATCAACAAAAATAGGATCTGTTGAGTCTGAAAATGCTACAACACCACCTAATACATCACCACCTGCATCAGCATCACCATCGTTACTAATAACTGCATCAGTTGATAAAAATATGTTATCTCCAAATGCACTATTTAGAACAAGCGTACTAGGCTCATCATTTCTATAGTCTAATACTTTTGTAACTGTGATTTTTTTATTGTTTAGATTTTCATCTGATCTATCAGTTACAGCTTGAGCAGCATTCATAAGATCATCAAAACTAAATGTACTCTGTTTGTTAGCTATAACTTCTTTATAAACTAAAAGCTGTTCTGGTAGCTTTGTAAGTGGG
>Ga0256828_1000860_pt1 | contig 19721 bp, 18 predicted proteins | sample CV88metaG_FD_185993 | JGI IMG/M metagenome (GOLD analysis project Ga0256828, IMG submission 185993) | Hydrothermal vent microbial communities from East Pacific Rise, Pacific Ocean - CV88 | ecosystem: Environmental > Aquatic > Marine > Hydrothermal vents | place: Pacific Ocean: East Pacific Rise...
ACGCTATCTAATCTCTTCAAATCACCACTTTGAGATACAAATATAAACCTATCATGAAAAAGCCCTATATCTTTATCTTCAAATATCGTACTATCTTTAATATAAGGGATTACAAACTCTCTATCTTTAAATCTATAAATTATATTTTTCATAATATAAGAAAAGATATAACTACTACTAAAGAGTTCTTTGGGCTTCTTGGCATTTACCAAAGTCTTATAAATCGGTCCTATTGTTAATGCTATATAGTTCATTATATTATCCTTACATCTATGATTTCAAAATATCTCTCAAATCCTTCAAGCACCTTTTGTGCTATGAATTTACAAAAAACCTCTTCGTTACCTTCCTCTTGATATAGCTCTATGGCTTTGATATACTCTACTCTATCCTCTTTTTTGACAACAGTTATAGGATAACCATTTTGAAGAAGTATAAGGTTCATCAAGAGTCTTGCCGTTCTACCATTGCCATCACTAAATGGGTGGATTGATACAAATCTAAGGTGAGCTAAAGCTGATTTTATAACTATATTTGAGTTATCATTGGAGAGTTTATCCATAAAAACCTCCATATTACTCTCTACCTCTACGGGGTGTGGAAATTTGTGTATAGAGCCATCACTTTTTCTAACTCCTACCTCTATATCTCTAAATCTTCCTGCGTTTTTATTATCTATCCCTTTTAGTATAAGATAGTGTATATCTTTGATATCTTTTAGAGTAATAAAGCTATTGTTTGCCAAATCTTCTATAAAATCTATCGCCTCTTTGTGGTTGATAACTTCTAAATGTTCATTAAGAGTTTTACCTCCTATGGTAAGCCCCTCATTTAAAACTATCTTTGTCTCATTATAAGTTAAAGTATTGCCCTCTATGGCATTTGAGTTATATGTAAGCTCTACATCAAAATATCTCTTTAAGTTTGAGAGTTGCTCACTATCTAAAGGTCTTAAAGAGTCTAGTTTTTGTTTTTGTTGCTCTATTTTGGCTAGGAGTGTTTTCATCTGCTAACCTTTATGGCATTCAAAATCCTATTTAAAATTTTATACTCATTAGTATTATGAAACTCTTCTTCTATATGGGTTGATAAATCTATCTTTAACACAAACTCAAAAAACTCATCAAAATCAAACTCTTTTGGAGTAGATAGTTTTAAACTATCTCTATTTTTTATCTTTATTTCAAATGTTTGGTTTAATATATCATTTATAGTATCATTTGCCCAAAAATATACAACACCATCTACTACTTTGAAAGTTATAGGGGATTTAAACCTCTCTATCTCTGGTTTTCCATCTTTATCTTTTTTTGTATCTTCTTTCTCTATGGTTTTACTATAACTTTTCCACTCTTGAGAACTAGATAGCCCAAATAAATCTCTAAGTAGATACTTCTCATCAGATGTATATTTTACTACATCACTTTGATATTTTTTTATCTGAACCTTTAACTTCTCACTAAAATAAAATTCTTTGATAGATTTTTTATCCCACTGCCAACCTTTTGATTTAGCATAGGCAAATATAGCTGGTTTTGTATAAAAAGGGCTACTTGTTCTCTCACTGAAGTTGATACCTTGTCTTAAAAACTGATAAAACAATCCTATATCTTTTTGCCAATTTGAACTAGAAAAACTATATACTTGATGTTGTATCAAAGTTTTATCAAAAAATCTATCTGCTATATAAAAACTACCAAAACCTTTAGAGCCTCTTGTTCCAAAGTTTGTATGTGCCAAAAATGCCTCAAAATCATTTTTGATAGCTTTTAAAATATCTTTATTAAAACTAAAAAACTCTATCTTAAAGGTTCTATTGTAAGTTTTAAATCTTTTTTTAACTCTTTGCCACTCTATATCACTCATATCTTTTGGTTTCATATTGGCAAAAAATAGTGATGATTTATCTGGTATCTCTTCTCTTTTAGATATATTTGGCTCTATCTTCACTTTATAATCCAAAGATTTATGCCCATTGGCATTGATTTTGACTGCTATATTTGGATTTCTCTCTATCAAAAACCTATCAAACTTAGGCTTAAGCTCCGTAGCTCTTAGTGTTGCTCCACTTTGATTGCTTTGAAAGTGAATGATTGGTGTGTGTTGTTTAAGAGTAAATACTACTTTAAAACTACTCATTTTTTCTCCTTTGTAAAAAACTCTTTGATACTGATATCATTTATCTTACTAATATAAACAGTCAATCCGACAATAACTCCAGATACGACCAATAGACTCAATAGATTATTTATCAAATCATCAGGAAATACATTCATACCAAAAATACCAGCGATAAATGTACCAGGTAAGAAGATAGTTCCTAACTTTGTGAGTTTATTCATCTGCTCTTTCTCTTCTTTCTCCTCTAAGACAAACGCATAGTTATTGAGTAGCCCTATCTCAACAGATAAATCTTGTATATCACTATCTATCCTCATAATCTCTCTAGCTTTATCATATAGCTCAATACCCTGCTCTTGAGGTGTAACCTCTTTAAAGTATAGTTTATTTTTAAAGCGAAGATAGTTTTTATATAGATTTGATATCTTTTGAGGTATCTCTCTCTCATTATCTATATCTGATATAGCTGTAATCTCATCAGAAAATCTCAAGATAGATGCTCTTTGAGCCAAGATGAGAGTCATCATCTGAAAATATATGCTCTGCATATGTTTAGATATGATTTGAGTACCAAAATACTCTTGATTTGTCAAACAGACAAATGAGTATCTAGTGATACCATAAAAAGTCCCATAACCTTTCCATCTTGTATATGAAGCTTTTTTTAAAAGCTCACTCTCCATACTCTCATCTTGAACCATCTTATCACCAGCATCAAGATAGACAAACTTATACCAAGCATCATACCACTTGTCAAAATCTCTATTTCTCTCTTTATTGTGATAGTAGTTATCTTGATAGCTATTTTTTAATTGATTAGAGAAGCAGTCACTACCATACCAGCACATCACATACATTCTATCATCAAGTATCGGTTGAATTAGGTATCTACCCTCTTGGGATTTTGTTGTAGTAAAGCTCTCTCCTAGTATCTCTAAGATATATCTAGCCAACTTTATCTCTGATGAGTAGTAACTATTGATAAAATTATCTTTGATACCACACACCTCGATACTATCAGCTAAAAAAGCCTTTTTTGTATCTTGTATAGAGAACTCTTCTCCTAAAAACTCTGGGTATAGTCTTCTTCCAAACTCATTTATGTTTAATATATCTTGAAGCTCTTTATATTGATAGTTTTCCAACTCAAAGCTAAGTATAGCTACCCCCGTATCAAATACTCTTAAGATGATAGAGGTTATCTCTAACTCATATCTTTTTGCCTCTCTATAAGGCGTTTTAGATATATTGATTATGTATTTACTGTTGTTTTTTAATTTTTTACTAAAGTAGTAAGATGTAGCATTTTTATCAAAATCTTGAGTATTAAAGAGTGAATCTTTAACAAAATCATAAAAATAGACCATCTCATTATAGTCTAAATGAGAATTTACTTTAAACTTCTCATATATCCAACCACTCTCTCTCATATCTGATGCGAATTTAGTATCAAGCACTACTCTCTCATCAAATGTATGTTCTTTATAGTATTGATGTCTATCATTGAAGCAAGTTTTTATCTTATCAAATCGAAAAGCAAACATAAAGTTATGATGACTTATGAGCTTTTTCCCATTAGAAACACTCTTCATTCCCCTCTCCATTATTGGTATAATAGAGAGATTATATCACCAAGTAGTTAAACTTTAGGTTTGGTTATCAGCCTTTCAAACTCTTTTAATTTATCATCATATCCTATACAAACCATCGTGTCTCCACTATCTAGTTTATGCTCTATACCAGCTGTTATAAATACGAAGCTGTGTCCCATCTCTTCATCTATCATACCTACTAGCAATACACCATAAGAGGCGAAGTCTATATCATCTACCATTTTACCGTGAAGAAATGAGCCTTTGGGGATAACCATCTCTTTAAATGTGATACCATTTTTATTGAGTACAAAGCTCTCCAAAAGCTCTGTGGCTACTGGTCTATCCAATATATTGTATATCTTGTTAGCACTCACTTCATAGAGGTCTATTACTTTATTTGCTCCTGCCATTTTTAGCTTTTTAGTCACATTTATAGAGTCTGATATGGATAGGATATATATATCAGGATATAGAGAACGAAGAGAGAGGGTTAAAAATACATTTAAATGCTCATCGTCCATCACACAAACAAGCTGTGTATCTTGGCTCAATGTCAAGTTTGTTATCTCATCATCATCAGTTACATCTATCAAATATACATTATCAAAGCCATCATTTTGGGCATTTTTATAGTTCTCTTCATCTGCTTCAACTATCGTTATATCAAAATTATCTACATCTAAACCTCTAGAGATAAACTTACCGTGATTACCATAACCAAATATACATATCTTATGTCTAAGCATCTTTTCTACCCTCATGGAGTGTCTTGAAATACTCTATACTTATCTTTTTACCCATTACCAACATCACATCATAAGCCTCTATCACAAAATCACCTTCAGGATTGAATATAAACTCACTTCCTCTCTTTACACCCATAAAGAGTAGTTTATGCTCTTTAAAATCAATCTCATCTATGGTTCTATCTATAAGTCCGTGAGAGTTATGGACATGAACCTCATCGATATTTGCCAATGATTTACCTGTGAGTATCGCGTGCATCGCTTTATACATTGTAGGTTGTGTGATTGCTGTGTATATCATAGTATTTGCGATAAGGTTTGGCATCAACAGTTCATCTGCCCCTGCTGATTTGAACTTTTTGATATTTTCAGGGTTATTTACTCTTGCTATAACTTTTATCTTTTTAGAGATACTCTTAGCATTTAGTGTGATGTATATATTTTCAACATCATCAGAGGTAAGAGCCATTAGAGTAATATTTGATTTTTCATAATTAAATTTACTCAAAGAGTGAAAACTACTCGCACTCTCATTTATAGCGATATATCCATCTTTCGTGGCTTGATTTACCTGATTTATATCACTCTCAAGTATCACATAAGCACCGATATCAAACCTATCTTGTCTAAAAAACATCTTTGTAAGCTGTCCATATCCACAGATAATCATAAATGACTCTTGTTTATTTAATCTCTCGATTATTCGGTAGTCTTTTAACTCACTTAACCTTTCAGAAAAAGCCGATACGATAACAGATGTAACAAATGAAATCATAGCTATACCACTGATAATTATCAAGATAGATATAGCTCTACCTACATCGGTAACAGGAGATATATCACCATATCCAACCGTTGATATAGTCACAATCGCCCAGTACAACCCATCAAAAAGTGAAGTGATATTCTCATTTTTACCAGCTTCTAGTATATATATCGCCATACCTGATGTAAATACTATAAAAAGTAGTAAAAAAAGTAGTGTTAAGAGTTCAAACTTCTTATTGACAATAACCTCTACAAATTGATTGATACTTTTTGTATATCTTAAGAGTTTAAATACTCTAAATAGTATAAATACTCTTAAAATCCTAAGTGGTCTATATGCTGGAAGAATTGCCAATAAATCAACGATAGCCGATGGGGTTATCATATATTGAAGCTTCTCTTTTATACCTTTTTTCAACACACGATATATATCAAACTCTTTTTTCAAAAAAAGAGCATCATCATACTCACTATATACTAGATTTGATATATCATTATGTACCCAGAGCCTTAAAATATACTCGATAGCAAATATAAACGATACTACAAATATATCATAGTTATCAAGCCATCTTGGTACAGTGTGATTTACCTCATATATAAGTATAAAAACAGAAGTTATAACTAAGAAGATGATAGATATATCAAAAATTCGCTTTAATCTATTGGTATCATCAAACAGTACACCCCTAACAAAAGCTTTAGATTTTTGATACCTAGACGAGGCGTGTAGAGAGAGCATTAAAGATAGTAGTTTATCTCTCATAACACCTCCTTAAACTTTTATGCTAATCTCTGCTTGAGCAGTTCATTAACTTTAGCAGGATTTGCTGAACCACGACTCGCTTTCATAACTTGCCCCACAAAGAAACCAAAAAGCTTATCTTTACCAGATTTATACTGCTCTACTTTATCTTGGTTCGCCTCCAATATAGCATCTATCATATCCAAGATAGCACCATCATCACTCACTTGAGCCAACCCCAACTCATCGATAATAGCATCTACATCTCTATTATCACTCTCCATCATAAAGTCTAATATATCTTTAGCACTCTTTCCTGAGATAGTATCATCATCAATTTTTGAGATAACCTCTCCTAATGTTTTAGCACTAATTGGTGACTCTTCGATAGATAGACTCTCTTTGTTTAATCTACCCAACAACTCCGATGTAAGCCAAGTCACTGCCAATTTGGCACTAGCACCTTGAGCGATAATCTCCTCAAAGAAGTAAGCCATCTCTTTTTGAGCAGTTATAACCAACGCATCATATCTTTTGATACCTAACTCTTGAGTATATCTCTTTACCTTCTCATCTGGTAGTTCAGGGATATGTGAAGCACTCTTTATCATCTCATCTGTTACAACTAAAGGTCTCAAATCTGGATCAGGGAAGTATCTATAATCAGCAGCCTCCTCTTTTCCTCTCATAGAACGAGTCTCACCCTTTACAGTATCCCAAAGTCTAGTCTCTTGGACAACTTCACTCTCATAGATACCATCTTCATAAGCCTCTATCTGTCTTTGTACCTCATAAAGGATAGCTTGATGAACAAACTTAAATGAGTTGATGTTTTTTATCTCAACTCTTGTACCAAACTCCTCTTGAGCTTTTGGACGGATAGAGACATTGACATCACATCTAAAAGAACCCTCTTGCATATTCGCATCAGAGATATCAAGATATCTTACAGTTGAGTGAAGTTTCTTTAGATACTCAACAGCCTCATCGGCACTTCTCATATCTGGAGCTGAGACTATCTCAACAAGAGGTGTTCCAGCACGGTTTAAATCCACTTTTGATATATCACCATCATGAGTATTTTTACCAGCATCTGCCTCTAAGTGAGCCTGTGTGATACCTACTCTCTTTTGAGTACCATCTTCTAAATCTATATAAAGCTCACCATTTTGAACGATAGCTTTAGTAAATTGTGTTATCTGATAAGCTGATGGGCTATCTGGATAGAAGTATGATTTTCTATCAAAGATAGATGTGTGGTTGATAGTAGCATTTAGAGCATTTCCCAATCTCATAGCTTTCACAACAGCCTCTTTATTTACCACAGGCAAAGCACCTGGAAGTGCTAGACAAGTTGGACAAGTGTTTTTATTTTGATGCTCGGCAAACGATGTAGGACAAGAACAAAAGAGTTTTGTTTTTGTATTTAACTGGACATGAACCTCAAGACCGATAACGGTTTCAAACATAGTAGTTTTCCTTCCAATAGATATAAAATATCTTTTATTATACAGTTTTGGTGCTATAAAGGAGTTTATAAAGTCAATATAGGGTATATTTATAGAAAGATTTTTAGGGTATTATTATGAAAAATAGTTGGTTAGGATTTAAGTTTGCTCTATCATACTTTACGATTATTCCTATAAAGTTTGGTGATGATATCAATCTAAACAGAAGAGAGATTTTCTCTAAATTTCTACTCTCTTTACCACTTGTTGGTATCACTCTTGCTCTAATTGTCATAAGCTTATACATAGGATTAGAAGAGAACTCTTTTTTAGCTCTACTTGTAGCATCTTTTAGCTACCCTATGCTCTATGGTTTCTTACACACAGAGGCTATCATAGATGTAGTAGATGCGATATATGCCAAACACTCAAACAAAAGTGCTTATGAAGTTATCAAAGAGCCTACGATAGGAGCTTTAGGGGCATTATGGGGCGTCTCTTTACTACTTATCAAAGTAGCACTATTGGCATACCTACTCTACCTAAATCTATATATGGCTATCATCTCCATACTCATATCAAGTAGGCTTACTCTACTTCTACTTTTTATCACCAAAGAGTTCAAGTCATCATTTCTAATGACTCTAAAGAGTAGCTTCTTATTTAGAGATTTTCTTTTAGCTTTGGCTATATTTGGCACTTTTGGGGTTTTTATATATGGATACTATTTTATCATCTTACTAATCTTCTCTCTTCTTATAGGCTATTTTATCTCTAGCTATTTTGAGAAAAGATTAGGTTTTTGTAATGGTGACTTAGTAGGTTTTACTCTTGAGATTGTAGAGATACTATCTATGATATTGGTTATAAGATTTCTTCATCACTGATATTATCTATCGAATACTCATCATCTCCATAGTAATCAACTCTATATCCATGCTCAAACAGATAATCTCTAGCATCACCCTCTACATAAACAGGCGTACCAACCTTTGCCCATCTAAAGAGCCTTTGAGCAAAACCATTTTGAAGCCTGATACAGCCGTGTGATGCTGGTCGATTTGGTACATATCCAAGGTGCATTGCTATACCTGTATTTGTCAATCTCATCATATAGTTCATCTTTGCCCCACCATTTGGTTTTGGCCATAGATTTGAGCGATGTTTCAACTCTTTTGCCAATATCCTAAACTCTCCCGTTGGTGTCTCTCTGCCAACTTTACCTGATGATATACGCCCCTCCATAACCAAGTTACCATCATCATAAGCATAAGCCATCTGCTCAGACAAATCTACTATAATCTCCTGTTCAGCCAAGAGAGATACAACTACCACAAAAAATGAAAAAATCAACTTCACTTAACACTCCATATTCTCTTTTTTTATTATAAAATTAAGCAATTTATATAAGATAACGATATTTAATAAAAATAGAGACATCATAAGAAAATTATCATCAAATTCTAAAGCAATCATACCAAATATAGAGTAGAATATCTCCAAAAAAAGTATAACTATAACTGTTTTTTGAACATTATCTTTGAAAAATCTTTTTAAAATATGGTGAATATGACATCTATCTGCTCTTAATATAGAACGCCCTGAGACTTTTCGTCTATACATCACAATAATAGTATCAAAAATAGGTATAGCTGTTATAAATAGTATCGTTGTACTAGGGTAATACTCCAAAGATTTGATACCCAACATAGCAATTATAAATCCCAAACTCAAAGAGCCACTATCTCCCATAAAAATAGTCGCTGGATACCAGTTAAATATCAAAAAAGCACTCAAAGCTATCAAAAAAGTGAGTGAAAAATATAGTATAAAATCATCATAGTTTACATAACCAATAAGAGCAAAAACAGATAAGATATATAGTGAAATCAAAGCAGATAATCCATCTAACCCATCGATAAGATTAATCGCATTAGTAAAACCTGTAACAGCAAAAAGAGTAAATGGTAAAGCAATATATTTTAACTCTATATCAACCCCTAGATAGACGCCTAGTGTATTGATTGATATCCCATCTAAATATAGCAAAAAACTGGCAAATCCAATAGAGATAAACTTATACTTTGGTTTTAATCTTACTCTATCATCTAAAAGTCCAACTACAAACACTATACATATAGCAACAATAGACAAAATATGATGGTAAAAAAGTTCAAAATGAAACAGAAAGAGAGAGAGTAAAGAGATGACTACAAATCCCAAGCCACCTGCTCGTGGTACAATTTTTTTATGTTCACTTCTACTATTTGGAATATCTAGAAGAGATAAATTAGAAGCATACATCTTTAGTAGCTGTATAGTAACCCATGAAAATACAAATACTAAAGATATTTCAAGATATAACACTTCTATTAATCACCCAGATACTTCAGAGTAACAAAAGGAGCAGCAATCTTAGTAATAGTCTCAAATGGTGCTGTAAATTCACCTGAAGCGACTTTAAACTGCTTCCAGCTATCTGGTCTTACATAGACTATATCATTTGGTCTAAGCATCAAATCAGCATATTTCATATTGTCAAAATCAGTCAAATCAACAGTTCTCATAACCATACCATGCCCAGGGATATTTGAAACGATAGAGATTGAGTCTTTCTGTCCGTAATCTGTCACATCTCCAGCACTTGCTAAAGCTTCAAACAGTGTCATCTTCTCTCTATCTAACTTAACAACCCCTGGATTTTTCACCTCTCCTAAAACAAATATTTTTTTATTCATAACTTCAAGATAGACAGATGGTGTATTTAAGTATTTTTTATATAGATTTGTAATCTTATCAGCAGCTTGAGTTTGAGTAAGCCCTGATACTTTCACTTTTCCAATCAATGGAAGAGTTATATATCCAGCAGCATTTACCAATATACCATTATCAGCTACACTCTCCCCTAAATCACCTGTACTCTCAACACTATCCTGATTAGGGTCTTTATATAGAAGAACCAACAGTCTATCTTGTGGCAATATACGATACTCTATACTAGCAGCTGTTGTTTTAATCGTCTTACTATCTTTAGGTTTCTTACTCTGTAACATCTCATAGTTCATAGAACTTGTACTACACCCACCCATCATAAGAGCTAAGCCTATACTAAAAATATATTTTAACATCTATTAAATCCTTATTAAATTAGTTTATAATAACATTATTTTACTAAAAAAGAGTACCATTTTTGATATTGTTATATTTAAAAATATCACTATACTCTCTACTCTTAAAAACTCTTTTTAAATTCTCTATCTGTTTAAAGTTATGAGTATCACTACCTAAGAAATCAACCATACCATTTCTACTAAGATAGATTGCTTTGAATTTCGCTCTACTACCGTAGTAGCCGTTAAAAGAGTTGATATTTAGTTGAAACAAAACACCTAGTGATTTTAATCTAGCATACTCTCTATCTATATCATCTATATAGTTATACCTCTCAGGGTGTGCCAAAACAGGAGTATAACCTAAAGAGAGTATCTCAAAAACACTCTCTTCTAAATGTATAGGTCTATATTGATATGATGTCTCAAAAAGTAGATATTTTTTATTGATAAGCATCAAATCATCTCTTTTTACCTTATCTAAAAAACCATCATCAAGATAGTATTCAGCTCCCACATCTAAAGTTATATCAATATCATCTCTAACTAGCCTCTGCTCTACTACATCTAAAGCTTTTTTTATAGAGTCATAACTGTTTTGATAAAAATCATTCATAATATGAGGTGTAGTTATAAGTTTTTTATAACCCATACCCCTTAAAGCCAATATCATCTTCATAGTATCATCTAAAGATTTAGAACCATCATCTATATTTGGTAAAATATGTGAGTGTATATCTAAATCCAATATATAATCCCTTCTCTTCTTCCTAAAAAGCCCTCCAAACATCATATATTACCCCCTACTCCTCATAGTAACCATATCCTCCCTTGTCATTTTTGATATCATTAATCACTATACTAACACTTGAGATATCACTGTTTTTAGATAAAGAGTTAGCTACTTTTACAAACTCTTTTTTAGAGTAGTCTGCTCTTATGATATAGATATTGGCATCTACATAAGGCATAACAACTCTAGCATCAGTAACCAAGCCAACAGGTGGTGTATCTAATATGATTACATCATATATATCTTTTAATTTCTCTAAAACCTTTTGTAAAATTACTCCCTCTAAAAGCTCACTTGGATTTGGTGGGATAGGCCCTGATGTTATGATGTCTATATTTGAGTATTTACTTTTTTGTATCACATCTTGTAGTGTAGAGTGGTTAGAAAGAAGTGAACTCATACCTACATCATTTGATAACTCAAAATAGTTATGTAGTGTAGGTTTTCTCATATCCAAATTTAAGATAATAACTTTTTTGTTTGTGATACTTAAAATCGCTCCTAGGTTACTTACGATTGTACTCTTACCCTCTCCACCTATTGTAGAAGTAAGAAGTATAACTTTACTATCATTACCTTTTAACATAAATTGTAAATTTGTTCTAATATTTCTAAAAGCTTCTGCTACACTAGAGCGTGGATAGTCCAAAACTGCCAACTTCTTATAGTTAGACTTTAGATGAGGTATTGTTCCTAAAATTGGAATATCTGTCTGATTAGATACATCTTCTTCTCTTTTTATAGTATTATTCATATAATTTAGTATAGATGCCAACACTATTCCTAAAAACAACCCTGCTATAAATCCAATAGAGACAATAAATATTCGTTTTGGCTTTATAGGTTTTGAAGGAGTTAAAGCTTCATCAATTATCCTATTTTTACTAACTGTTGAAGCTTTGATTATCTCTGTTTCAGAACGCTTCTCTAGTAGATATGAGTATATCTTCTCATTTACAGCAAACTTTCTTTGAAGCTGAGCATACATTCTCTCATCAGCTGGAAGTCTATCAAGTATCTCTTGCTGTTTATCTATCTCATTTTGTAGTAAAACTCTCTGTTGAGCAATACCTTTTTTCATATTTTTAATTGTAGATATAATTATCTTTTTTAACTGTTTTATAGTTCTTGTTAATTTTCTAACATCAGGATATAGCTCAGTATAGTCCTCTCTTAACATCTTTTTTTGTAATATGGTATCTTGAAGAGTTTTAATCATATCAGACAAAGAGTTCCCATGCTTTAAACCGACGACAACTAAACTCTCTAAATCTCTACCTTTTTTCACACTATTTAAAAGATTATTTAGTATCTCTTCATTGATACTCAAATCTGACAACCTAGCCTCTTTATTGCTTATTTGCTTGATGATATTGTTTGCTTTAGCATTTAGACTAACCGTATTTGAGCGTTTTTTAAAATCTTCTATTTTAATAGCTGAACTTCTAAGATTTTGTGTTATATATTTGAGCTGTCTATCTATAAATTCAAGCTTCTTTCTAGCCTCTTTACTCTTTTTCTCTATATTTTGCTCAATATATGATGAAGCTAGAGCATTTACATACTCTTTTGCTCTTAATGCTACATTATCTTCATAGTTTATACGAATGATTGCTGAGTATTTACTAGTTGGCTTAGCTGATACAGCACCTACATTAACAACAGAAGGATTATCTATAACAAAACTATATTTAGACTCTTTAAATTTATCAACAGCTAAGATATTTATATGAAAATATGGAGTAACTACCTCTTTATCATACTCTAACACTTTATCGTAATCTACTTTTTTATCACCATCTTGTATCAAATCTTTAACTACTAAACGATAATGTTTTTTATCCATAGGATAGAGTTCAAAATGGATACCATACCCACTGTTCATACCAACAACAAATGGTGAATTTTTATATAACTCAATATTTTTATATTTGATATAGGCGTAGTAGTGGTGTCTTTTATCTACCTTTTGTTGTGCTTTTTTGGCTAAAAAACGAGATTTTATTATCTCTATCTCAGTATCAGGTGTCACAGCTGAAGAGCTTGTGGCTCTTGAAAGAATATCACGAGAAAAGTATCCACTACGCTGAGCTAAACCAACTTCAACTGTTACACTAGCTCTATATATATCTTGGGTAAAATATGCTATATATCCACTAATTAGAGTCGATATCAACACTATCAATAGTATCAACCATTTGTGGTTCATAATAGATGAGAAGATATTTTTTATATCTACACTATCCTCTTCTATATTAATATTTGAATTCATCTTATACCTTATTAAATAATCTACATAATATTAATCTTAACTAATATCAACTTAAATATTATCAAAAAATAACATTAAAATTGATATAATAACATCTATGAAAAAGAAAACTACACAGACTCAGATAGAGTTTTTACTACTTTTACTATCAAATAGGCAAAATAGCAGTAGGCTATATCACAATACACTTCATATCTTAACCGATACAGACACTACCGAGCTGATAACTTTAGCAAAACACCACGGTCTTTTGCCTATTATATATAAAAAATTATATCATATCAATAAAGAGCATTATAATAAATATATATCAAATTTTTATAAAGAGTTAAAGAGTCAATATATACAAATTTCTAAATACAATATGCTTCTATCTTCTGAACTGATTAATATCTTCTCCATATTTCAAGCAAATAACATCAAAGCACTATCTTTTAAAGGAGCTACACTTTCTACTCTTTTATATGATGATATAACCATTAGACAATATAGTGATATAGATATATTAATCAAACTAGAAGATAGGAAAAAAGTTTTAGATATTTTACGACAACACAAATATAAAGAGCATCTCAACTTACCCAAAGAGCAAAAAGAGCTTTTTCTTCAAACAGCAAAAGAGATATCTCTATACCATATTGAAAAGCCTATTATGCTTGATATACATTGGGCTTTTTTTGATAAAGATTACCCGATAGATTTTGACTGTCAAGATATATGGAAAGAGCCATTTATAGTCAGGATAGATAACTCACCTATACCTACTTTTAACAAAGAACAACTTCTTATATATCTTGCTATTCACGCCTCTAAACATCTGTTTGAGAGGATTGAGTGGCTTGTAGATATCGATAGAGCTATCACAACACACAATATAGACTGGTCATATATCTATAAATTTTTACAAAAAAGTGACTTTGAGAGAATGTTTATATTGGCTCTTTATCTATCCAATAGACACTTTGATACATATATCCCAAATAGACTTCTACACAAATATAAAGATGAAAAGTGGCTAAGCTACACATCTGATTATGTGATAAAAAGCTGGTATAGTGATTTTAGTATCACAGCATATACAAAAGCGATGTTATATCTATTTCCTAAAACATCTCAAAAGATAAACTATCTTATAAAAGTTATCTTCAAACCATCTAAAAATGAGTTTAACTATATAAAAAGTGATAAAAAGTGGCTCTACTACACTATCCGTCCATGGCTTTTGATAAAAAAATATCTCTTTTAAAACTCTCTAAAAAACTCTCTCTTTTTTGATTTAAAACATCTCTATTGTATCTTTTGGCTAGATAGAAATTTCGTTTAGACTCTCTTAGCATAAAAGTTTTAGAAAAACTCAACCTCTTCAATATAGCGATAAGCTCACCACTCTCTTTTACATCAAACAGCACATTTGTATCTAAAAGCTCACCCATAGCACCAACATTTGAACCAATAGATGGTACTCCTCTACTCATCACCTCTATCAATGCCCGACTCAACCCCTCTGCTCTACTTGGCTGGATATAGATATCTATCTCATCTATCCATCTATTTAAAGAGTCTTTATCACTACAAAAACTATCGATATAGACTCTGCCCTTTAAATCATATTTTACTATCAAACTATCTATATAATCTCTCTCTCCTAAACCCAAGATATGATACTCAAACTCACCAATATCATAACAAGAGAGTGCCTTTAGTGCTATATCAACCCCTTTATACCTCATATCCAATCTAGCAACAGTACCTATCTTGAGAATACTCTCTTCTTTTTCAATCTTACTCTGCCTATATCGCAAGATAGATATATCCACATCTTCTAAATCAACATTGGAGATAGAGGCTACCTTTGCTCTATCATCTGGTGGGTATCTTGATTGTAAAAAACTATCACTCACATAGATAATATGTGTCGCTTTTGATACAATAAACCTCATCTTTAGATATAGTATAGGGGCATATATCTTAGATACAACTCCTCCATAACTTATCATAGAGTCCCAACCACAACCTACTACCTCAACTAGATAAATCTTATCCAACTCAATAGCAACCTTTGCTACTACTATCCCAAACTCAGAAGGAACTCTAACGATAATAGCATCAAAATTTAAGAGTAACTCTTTGATATATCGTTTATAGATGGCTCTTTTTTTAAAATACGACTCTATATTGGAGATACTATCTAAAAATAGAAACTCTACCCCATCACCACTAGATATAGGTATATCATCAGCCACCTGCTTGACTCTTTCACATCGAGCCAACACAGTAATCTCAGAAAAGATAGCTCTATATCTATTTAGTATCTCGTATGAGAAGTTATATGAATATACATTTAAATCCGAAGTTACTTTATAGATATGGTCATGAACAAAAAGTAATTTCATCGTCTATTTTAATAACTCTTCAATACTACTTAGATATCTATCAATAACTATCTCTTGTGTAAAATTCTCAAGAACAATTTTCCTTCCCATCTTCCCCATCTCTTCCCTTCTCTTTCTAGATAAAAGAGCTACCTTCTTCATCTTTTGAGCCAAATCATAAGCATCTTTTACTTTTACTAAAAACCCATTTACCCCATCACGAACAACATCTCTACACCCTACTACATCAGTAGTCACGATAACTTTTGCCATACTCGACGCCTCTAAAAGCACCCTAGAGAGTCCCTCTCTGTATGATGGTAAAACAATCACATCATACTTTGCCATAACAGATGCCACATCAAACCTCTCACCTAGATAAGAGATGATACCTTCACTCTCCCAAGCTCTTACCTCTTCTTCTGATATAGCAGATGGATTAAGAGTATAAAACCCTCCCATAAGGGCAAACTCCATCTTTATCAAATCTCTCTCTTTTGATAAGATTTTAGATGCTTCAACATACTCAACCACCCCCTTATCTCTCAATAATCTAGCTACCATCAAAAATCTAACAGTGTCATCTTCTCGCTTTTGACTATCTCTTGGGGCAAACTTAACGCTATCTACTCCAGAGCCTCCTACAACAGATGCGATATCCTCTCTAACTAACCCCTTATCGATAAAAAGCCTCATATCATCTCTATTTTGAAAAAAGACTCTCTTAGGCACTCTCAAAGCCAATCGATATAACCATATAGCAACCTTAGAGCTAAAACTATCTCGTAAAAAAGCACTCCCCAATCCTGATATAGTCGCAATCATAGGGATATTAAGAACTTTTGCCACAAAACTACCATAGATATTTATCTTGATAGTATATCCAAGTATCATATCAACATCTATCTCTTTTAATATCTTATATAATCTATATGTAAATGCTATATCTTTAAATGGATTTGAGCCTTTATTATCCATCTCTATCTCTATATACTCAAATCCTAATCTCTCAAGCTTCTTACTGTATCTATCTCTAGGAGCTAATATTATAACCTTATATCCTCTATCTCTTATAGCCTCGATAAGAGATAATCTAAAGTTATATATATTCCACGATGTGTTGGCGATAATGGCTATTACTTTATCTCTTCTCATAGATAATCTCCTGTATTAAATAAAATATTTTGATAAGGTATCCAGCAACTAGCGTGATGAGCAAAATTTAACCAAACAAACAACACAATCGCATAGAAAAACAAAATCATAAACTTTGTAAAACTATACGGTAGAGTATGTTGTAGGAAAAATGGTAATCTACTATATACAACCAGCTGTAAAGGTATCAAATAGAGAGAAATCCTATCAACAGCCGTAGTCGCAAAACTTACGATAAACAGAGACAATACAGCAGATATAGAAACCCAGAACCAGAAAGGATAATCATCAAAGTTTCTCTTCCACTTATCCCTATACATAAAAAATAAAATGGCTGGAACAAAGTTCATTACAACTCTGATTTTAGCACCAGCAGAGTGCATCTGTGCTGTCACATAAGTATCCCATAACTCATCTTGTTTTTGTGATAAAAGTAAATCCCAACCACCATACAAAACAGGTAGCAAGATAAGTAGTCTAACCCATATCCCACTACTAGATAAAAATAGTCCAAAGGGTAATAAAACAATAGCACTTTTATGAAATAGCCCTGCTACAAATACCCAAAATATATAACTTTTAAACCTCTTTTTCTGTAATTGAGTGATAGCCAACATAAAAAGCCCCAGTGCTACCCCTTGTCTTGAGTAACCCATAGCAACCGTTATAACCATATATGGTACTGCTACACTAAAAGCTAACCACGGCTCTAGTTGTAATCTAACAAACTTTATCAAGCTTATCACAAAAATAATAGCATATACAAAATTTACTCCATAAATACCACCATGGTAGTAACCAACCAACCAGTTTACAAAAGTGTGAGCAGGGTCTTTTACCTCTTTAAATGCCTCACTAAAAGGGAGTCTTACCGTCTCATCATAGTGGTAAAGATAGTTATACCAATCACAACCTATCTCATCTCTAAAACCTATCACTACTATAAATAATATAGCAACTATAAACCATTCAATAGCCGAACCCAATGATTTTTTCTGTTTAAAAAAAGTTAAAGCAAATGGAAATAGATAGATAAACCAATATACAAACATAATCAATCTCTCCTCTTATAGATACCACTTTTAAGTATCATATATATAAATAGTCGATAGAGTAAAAAATAACTACTCCAATATAGTAAAATAGATATATAGATATCTCTATTATCTAAAAAAAGATAACTACAAACGACGATAAAAAGATAATAAAAAACCCTAAATCTATCGTGAGAACCTATCAGTTTTTTCCATCTCTTTAACTGATATTTATCTTTTGTAGAGTGTTCTATCACTCTTAAGAGTGGGAAAACAGCTACACTTACAACCCATAAATTTAAAAATATATCCCACTCTAAAAAGATAGATAGTGGTGCTATATATTTCAAACTAGACAAGATAAAAAAAGTTAAGATATTATATCTACTTCGTATTGTGTTATGAGCAAAAAAAGCGATAGATACACCAAAGATTAGACTCAAGTAGTCCAAGATATAAACCTCTTGATGATAGAGAAAAGAGCATAACCAAACCACCACTATCAATAGTGAAAAAATAGCTATTTTCAAAAAAACTATCTTTTTATAACACTTTTTGAAAATAGTATAGTCATCTTTTTCTACTCTTAGATTTGGATATCTCTCTTTTTTAGTCGTAAATATATCATTGTAGAGATAACCTATATCATAAAGGGTATAAAAGGATAAAAAAGTGAGTATAAACATCACTGTATATAGAGATACACTATTATAACTCCCTAGATACAATCCCAATAGATAAAGAGGTACAAGATATATCAAAATCCAAGATACTCTAGAGTGTTTTGTTTTTAGACGGCTATATATGAGATAACCCATGGGTGGTATGATTTTTTCCATCTAATCCTACTATTTTAATATCTTTTAATCCACTTTTTTGCCAATATCGTATCTGCCTAGAACTCTTAACCATAGCTACCTTAGTATCTGCTATCTTAAAAAGTGGATAATCAGAGAGATTGTCACTTACAACTACTAGCTCATCTATATCAACATAAGCTTGGTTCAAAACATCTCTTTTACTCCATAATATATCCTCTTCATACTTACCTGTCAATATATCATTCTCTCTTTGAAGAGTTGAAGCATAAAAGCTTTTGATATGTAACTTTTTTGCTATCTCTAAGATGATTATATCATAAGAAGCAGAGATTAAAATCACATCAAAGCCCATCTTCTGGTACTCTTTTAAAAGATTATGTGTATAGGTAATCTTCTTCTTTTCAAGGTAACTATCTATAAACTCTCGAACCAACACCTCTACCTCATCTACACGCTTACCTCTTAAAAATGATGTAGCGATAGCACGAATGATATCATAGTGGAAAAATCTATATATAGGATAGGTGATAAGCTTTATAGCAAAACTCTTATATAGGTATTTAAAAAGCTGATATGAGTTAGACTCTTTAAAAAGAAAATCTAAAAAATCAAAAGTTGTATTGGAGTCATAGAGTGTGCCACACACATCAAAAACAGCAACTCTCATCTTAGCAACCTATCATATATCTGAGCATACATCTCAACAGCTTTATCTTTAGAAAAGTATGCCTCATAACACTT
>Ga0256828_1000861_pt1 | contig 19718 bp, 21 predicted proteins | sample CV88metaG_FD_185993 | JGI IMG/M metagenome (GOLD analysis project Ga0256828, IMG submission 185993) | Hydrothermal vent microbial communities from East Pacific Rise, Pacific Ocean - CV88 | ecosystem: Environmental > Aquatic > Marine > Hydrothermal vents | place: Pacific Ocean: East Pacific Rise...
TTGTAAGTTTACTCTACGCTTTTGATTTAGGAAATGGAAACACTTCAGAACATACAGCTGAGATTTTAGAAGAGAAAAAGATTCGTAACAAACAAAAAGATTTCGCACTTGATTTATATGAGGGTGTGATGCAAAACCTTGAAGAGGTTGATAAAGCGATTGTAGCTCATTTAAAAGATTGGGATTTTGAACGACTTGGAACGATTGAGCGAGCAACGCTTCGTTTAGCTGCTTATGAGATTTTATTTGGTGAGCTTGATTCAGCTGTTGTGATTAATGAAGCAGTTGAGATTACCAAAGCATTTGGGACAGAGCAGTCACCTAAATTTATTAACGGTGTTTTAGACGCAATCTCGAAAGATAAAAAGTAGTTCAATGAAAAAAGCCCTTCTTCTTGTTGCTCTTTTTACACTATCACTCTATGCTTCTTCTGAAAAAGTAGAAAATAATTGTCTTGTATGTCATGGTGGAATAGAGCATATTCGTGATCCTCAATCGGGTATGGCAAAAGCTATCGCAAACAAAGCAAAAGAAGCAGGTTATGCAAACAATAGTTGTATAGTATGTCATGGAGGTAATCCTCAGGCAAAAGAGAAACATAAAGCTCATAGTGGGACAGTGACATACTTTAAAGAGCATGAAGGGCCTAAAGAGTTTTACCCTGCACCTGCAAGTAGTTGGATTAATAAAAATACTTGTGGGATGTGTCATAAGGAACAAGTTGCAGCTCAAATGAACTCTCTTATGATGACGGAGCAAGGGAAGATTCAAGGTGCATTATGGAGCTTTGGAGCTAAAGAGGGGTATAACCATTTTATAGGGAACTACCTTACACAAAATCCAAAAGATCCCCATAAACGCCTTGGTACAAAAAAGTATCAGGAGTATATGGAAAAACTTGCAAAACTTGAACCTCAGGCATTTCCTAAAAAGATGCAGGAACTACCAAAAGCACCAACAGCTGATGAGGTGCAAAAAGATCCCTCTTTGGCAGTCTATACCTATTTGCGTCAAGAGTGTTTACGATGTCATACAGGTTCTAAAGGGCGACAAAAACGGGGTGATTACAGAGGTATAGGGTGTTCTTCGTGTCATATACCATACTCAAATGAGGGGTATTATGAGGGTGGTGATAAAGCTATTAATCATAAAGAGAGAGGGCATCTTCTTGTCCATGCTATCCAATCTTCTCGTGATACAAAAGTAAGTGTGCACGGGCAAGAGTATTCAGGGATTCCTGTTGAAACCTGCTCTACATGTCATAATCGTGGTAAAAGGATAGGGGTTTCTTACCAAGGATTGATGGAGAGTGCTTATAATGCCACTTTTGATGCGACAGGTAAGGGACAGCCAAAATTGCATACAAAACATTACATCCATATGAAAGGTGATGTTCATTTTGAAAAAGGGATGTTATGTCAAGATTGTCACACCTCAAACGATATGCACGGTGATGGTTTTTTAAGTGGAGCCAATGCTGGTGCAGTGGAGATAGAGTGTCAAGACTGCCATGGAACAACAAAAAAATATCCATGGGAACTTCCTTTAGGGTATAGTGATGAGTTTGCAACACAACCAAAAACAGGTCAAGCAAGAGGTGTAACACAAACGATGGCTGCGTACTTAAAAGAGGGTAGCGTTAATGCTCCTGATGATGGGTACTTACTCTCAGCGAGAGGGAATCCTCTTATTCATGCAACCAAAAAAGGCAATGAGGTGATAATGCACCTTGCAAGTGGAAAAGATGTTGTGCTTAAACCTCTAAAACTCTTAAAAAAAGAAGAAAAACTTTCAAAAGTTGGACTTCTTGCGATGGATAGTATCTCGGCACATAACGATTCGTTAGAGTGTTACACTTGTCATGCAACTTGGGCGCCACAATGTTATGGATGTCATGTGAAGATTGATTATAGTGGTGGTAAAAAAAATAAAGATTTTTTACAGGCTTCTCATGATCATGATATCCATGGAACGACAGGTGGTATGAGAAAAGAGAGTCTAAAAAAATATCTTGTAGATGGCAAAGTAACAGAAACACGAAGCTTTTTGAGATGGGAAGATCCTGCTCTTTCTCAAAATGGTGAGGGGCGTATCAGTCCTACTATACCAGGGTGTCAAACAACTATTACGGTGATAGGTAAAGATGGCAAAGCACTCTTGCAAAACCATATCTTTAAAATTCCAAATGTAGAGGGTGCTGGAGATGAAGGTCAAAATGCTATAGATATGGCACCTTTGCAACCCCATACAATTCAAAAAAAACCACGAAGTTGTGAGAGTTGTCATGCAACACCAAAAGCTTTAGGATATGGTATAACAGGGGCACAAACAACAGCAGACCCTTCAGTTGATACGATTATAGATATTATGAGTGCTGATGGGAAGATTATGCCGACGATTGTAGATAAGCAAATTCCTGCCATACCAAACTTACATGTAGACTACTCTAAGTTCTTAGATCCAAATGGCACACAACTTCAAACGGTGGGGCATCACTGGAAGCTTTCAGGGCCACTTTCAAAAGAGCAAATAGCAAAAACAGATAGAGCCGGTGTTTGTATAGCGTGTCATCAAAATATTCCTGAGGGGAACTTGGCTGTTTCGGCAATGACACATATAGCACAGATGGCTGGAATGAAGATTGACAATGAAGAACACCAAACTATTTTAAATAAAATACTTAACCTTGGTGCTTGGATTCAAATTTTAGGTGCTATTGTATTTGTCTTAGTATTAGTATATATTGTCTATACTGTTTTTATTAAAAAGAAATCAATAAATCCACGAAATAGAGGATGGAAATAGGTGAAAAGATTAACAAAAGAAGAAGCACTTGATTTAATCAAAAATGCTGACTTAAAAACACTTGGAAAAATGGCTTCAGAGCGTAAAAAAGAGTTACACCCTAAAGGGATTACAACATTTGTTATAGATAGAAATATCAACTATACAAACATTTGTTGGGTTGACTGTAAGTTTTGTGCTTTTTACAGACATGAAAAAGATGCAGATGCGTATGTACTTACATTTGATGAGATAGATGCAAAGATAGATGAACTTTTAGAGATTGGTGGTACACAGATTCTTTTTCAAGGGGGTGTACACCCTAAACTTCAAATTGAATGGTATGAAGATTTGGTAGAGCATATTCATACAAAATACCCTAAAATTACCATTCATGGGTTTAGCTCTATTGAGATAGATTTTATCGCAAAGGTTTCTCGCATAAGTGTAGAAGAGGTTTTAGAGCGCTTACAGGCAAAAGGATTATCTTCTATCCCAGGTGCTGGAGCTGAGATACTTTCAGACAAAGTTCGTGATATTATCGCACCTAAAAAGATAGATAGTGATGTTTGGATAGATATTCATAGAAAAGCTCATAAACTTAATATAAAAAGTACGGCAACTATGATGTATGGTACAGTGGAAAGTGATGAAGATATCGTAGAGCATTTTGATATGATTCGTCGTCTTCAAGATGAAACAGGTGGGTTTAGAGCATTCATTATGTGGAGTTTTCAAGGGCAAAATACAGAGCTCCTAAGACTTATACCAGAGATGGAAAAACCATCATCAAACCGTTATTTACGCCTTTTAGCAGTGGCACGACTTTATCTTGATAATGTGCCAAATATCCAAAGTTCATGGGTAACACAAGGACCTTACATAGGGCAGATGGCACTTCGTTTTGGTGCTAATGACTTGGGAAGTACTATGATGGAGGAAAATGTTGTTTCTTCAGCAGGGGCTTCTTTTTCTTTGGCAAAAGAGGAGATGGTTCACCTGATAAAAGATATAGGTGAAACACCAGCTGTAAGAAATACAGCGTATGAGATTTTAGAGACTTTTTAATGAAGTTTTTATTATTATTTTTTTTACTAGGACAAATACTTATGGCAGCAAAAATTGAAAGTGTAACTATAAAGGGGGTGGAAGTCCCAATTATTTATGAGTATGATACAAGACTTCCTCTTGTTAATGCACAAGTTGTTTTTACAAATAGTGGTAGTATAACAGATACACATAAAGCAGGTTTAGCATATTTTTCGGCAAAAATGTTGAATGAGGGTACAAAAGGAATGGGTGCTAATGGTTTTGCTGAGGCACTAGAATCACAGGCTATTCATATAGCTTCTGCTACAGGAAGTGAAACTTTTGTTATAGAAATTGCTTCTTTAAAAGAACAATTTCGTGATGCTATGAAATATTTAAAAATGGTTTTAGTAGAGCCAAACTTTACAAAGCGTTCTTTAGAAAAAGTAAAGAGTATGACACTTGGTAAAATAACACAAAAAGAAAATGATTTTGATTATGTAGCTTCTAATGAACTTAAAAAGCTTCTTTTTAAAAATAGTGTTCTTGCTCAACCCTCTTTAGGAACGATTAAAAGCGTACAAAAAATAACACTTGATGATGTTCAAGCTTTTACACATGAACATATAGCTCTTTCTCGTGCTATTATTGTAGTTGGTGGAGATATTTCTCTTAAAGAAATTCAAAAATACTTTACAAAAGCATTAGGTGCATTACCTATAGGGAAATCTGTACCATTAGCTCACTTTCAAGTGAATGCTAAAGGGGAAGAGTGTATTGTTAAAAAAGAGACACAACAAGCCTATATCTACTTTGGTTCACCTTACCATATGGCAGTGAACGATAAAGATTATTATAAAGCAAGAGTTGCAACTTTCATCTTAGGAACGGGTGGTTTTGGTAGTCGTTTAATGGAAGAGATTCGTGTTAAAAAAGGACTAGCTTACTCTGCTTATGCTCGCGTACATGTAAGTAAATCTGTAAGCTATTTTAATGGCTATTTACAAACAAAACTTGATTCACAAAAAGAGGCACAAGAGACAGTAAAAGCTGTTATATCGAAGTTTGTAAAAGAGGGTGTTACTCAAGAAGAACTTGATCAAACAAAGAAATTTTTACTTGGAAGTGAGCCTCTTAGAGTAGAGACAATGAGTCAAAGACTTCAAAGAACTTTTATGGATTATTATAAAGGTTTTACTTTAGATCATTCTCAAAAAGAGCTTAAAAAGATTAAAAACTTAACACTTGAAGAGTTAAATAGTTTTATAAAAACACATCAAGAGATTTTAGAACTCTCTTTTGCTATTGTAACACAATAGTATAGGTGTTTAAGAGATTTTGCTGGGTGAACATAGAAAAAAAATCAAAGAGATTTAATCGTTGAAACAAGAGAGTTACTTGAACATGAAAATACTGCTGGAGATAAATTACTCTATGAACAACTTGTAATACTTAGTTTTGCAAAAGCTTATGATGTAATAATTCGAGAGGCTACAAATAGTACAATAAAACATACTCAAAGAGACCGTTTAAAATTCCATGTCAGTAACTTTAAATGGTCTCCAATTTTACTTATCTATATGTAAAATCTCTTTGTTTATTAAGGCTATGAGTTGTTCCCCTGCTTGTGTTGATATTATGCCATGTTTCATAGATTCTTGTATAGAGTCTTTTTGTTTTAAAAAAAGTCTTTTTAGGGATGTTTTAAATTCATACTCTCTTACACTATCATTGTTTTCTAAAGTTTCTATAACCTCTTTTGCTTTTTGTAAATCTTTTGTTTGGTACTCTAAAAGAAGATGATATACATGTTTAGATATAAGTGCTTCTTTATACATTGTTTCTAGTTCTTGATTTGCACCACTGAGTGCTATGATTTTTCCTTTTTCATATTCATATTTTTGTAATTCTTTATCTTTACCACCAATGTTTAAAAATTTTAAAAGTGGGGCAATAGAGAGTCCTTGTACAATGAGAGAAAAGCCAACTACTCCAAAGGTCATAATTAAAATCATATCTCTAAAAGCATACTCTTGGGGGATGGCAAGAGCTAAGGCCATAGCTAAGGCACCTCTAACACCACCCCAAATAAAAATACTTTGCCATCGGAAACTTATAGGTTTATCGACAAGACCTATAAGAGGAGTAAGTGTGAGTACGGATACAACTCTGCCTATGATAACAGCGAAAATAGCAAAAGCTATATAATGAAAATTTTCAAAAACATTGATAGCACTGACTTCAAGTCCAATGATGAAAAATACGACAGAGTTTATAACAAAAGCTATATAATCCCAAAAATCTTTGACAGAAACACGAGTTGTTGGACTCATTCCTATTCTTGTACCATAGTTTCCAACCATCAATCCTGCAAATATAACAGCAATTACTCCTGAAACTTCAAAATATTCTGCGGTAAGATAGGTTAAGTAAGTTACTACTGTTGTGAGTGTAATTTCAATAAGATGATCATCTACTAATGCAGTAATTCTAGAAAAAGTTAAGCCTAAAATTGTACCAACAGTAGCACCACCAAAAGCAACAAGTATAAAATCTTTAATCCCATTAACAAGATGAAAAGAACCACCAGAAATGGTTAGTGATAAGATAATGCTAAAAATGACTACAGAAATACCATCATTGAGTAAACTTTCCCCTTCTATGATGGAAGAGAGTCTTTTTGGTACACCGAGTTCTTTAAAAATTGCAAGAACAGATATGGGGTCAGTTGAGGATATAACGGCACCAAAAAGGAGAAGGGCGATAAAGGGTATAGTTGTTTCTACATGTAAAATGTGAAAGAGAAAATTAAGGAAAAAACCTATGACAAATGTTGAGATGAGTACCCCAAAAACAGCATAGATTAAGATAGGCTTTATATTTGATTTTGATTCATTTGCATTAAGGTTAAAAGCTGCTTCAAAAAGTAAAGGGGGTAGTAGTACATGAAAAATGAGTTCTGGTGTAAGATGTATATCTGGAAAAGTGTGAAAAAAACTTAAAAGAATTCCAGCAAAAATCAGTGCAATGGTGTAAGGTAACTTACTAAAGTACCTCACACCCATGGATACCGATACGATAACCATCATTAAGACAACTATTTCAACTTCTATGGAAAAATTCATAAGTTGAAGCGTTAGCCTTTATAATTTTCTAAATATTTTGTATCAAAATTATTATTGATAAAGTCTTCGTTTTGCATCATTTTAAGATGAAAAGGAATAGTTGTTCTAATCCCTTCTACTTTAAATTCACTTAAAGCTCTATGCATTCTTTTTATAGCTTCTTCTCTGGTTTTTCCTCGAACGATAAGTTTTGCAATCATACTATCGTAAATCATAGGAATAGTATAACCAGCATAAGCATGAGAATCTATACGAACATCTTTACCACCTGGTGTTATCCAAGTTTTAATATGTCCAGGAGATGGTAAAAAGCTTATAGGATCTTCTGCCGTTATACGACATTCTATAGAGTGTCCACCAAGATTTATAGTGTCTTGTGTTGGAAGTTCTTTACCCTCAGCTATTTCTATCATCATTTTTACTAAGTCAAGATCACTTACCATTTCTGAAACACAGTGTTCTACTTGAAGACGGGTATTCATCTCCATAAAGTAGAAATCAAGGTTTGCATCAAGTAAAAATTCAAAAGTACCAGCACCTTCATAGTTAATGAATTTTGTTGCTTGAACAGCAGAAGCATGAAGTCTTTCTCTTACTTCTTGAGTTAAAACAACAGCAGGAGATTCCTCTATAAGTTTTTGGTGGCGTCGTTGCATAGAACAGTCTCTTTCCCCAATATGGAGGACATTTCCATGTGCATCTGCCATAATTTGTACTTCAATATGACGAGGATTTTGTATAAATTTCTCCATATAGATAGTACCATCACCAAAGGCAGTAATAGCTTCACTTTCAGCAGCAAGAAAAGCATTTTCTAAATTACTTTCATCTTCAACAACACGCATACCTCTACCACCACCACCTTGTGCGGCTTTTAAGATAACAGGATAGCCAACTTCTTTAGCTCTTTGTTTAGCATCTTCTATATCTATAATAGCACCATCACTTCCTGGAACAACAGGTACCCCTGCATCTATCATCACATCTTTAGCTTTTGATTTATCACTCATAAGTTGCATAACTTCAGGAGTTGGTCCGATAAATTTGATGTTATGGTGTTTACAAATCTCTACAAAGTATTGATTTTCACTTAAAAAACCATACCCAGGAAAGATTGCATCACTATGACTTACTTCAGCAGCAGAGATAATAGAAGGGATATTTAAATAACTTTCATTACTAGGACCATTTCCAATACATATAGCAGCATCAGCAAGTTTTAAATATTCACTCCCTTTATCAGCAGTAGAATAAACGGCAATAGCTTCTTTTCCCATCTCTTTAATCGTACGAATCGCACGAAGAGCAATCTCTCCACGATTCGCAACTAAGATTCTTTTAATCTCAGCCATTTTTATAACTTTTCTACTACAAATAGAGGCATATCATATTCTACAATTTGCCCATTTTTTACTAAAATTTCTACGATTTTACATTCAAATTCAGCTTCTATATCATTCATGATTTTCATAGCTTCAACGATAGCTACAGTTTGTCCTTTTTGTACCACATCGCCAACTTTTACAAAATCTGGTGATGTAGGTGATGGTGCAGCGTAAAATGTTCCAACCATTGGAGAAAGTATATGTAAAGCGTTTGTATCTTTTTGTGGTGCTACTTCTACTTGTGGTGCCTCTACTACAGGTGCAACAGATGCTTGGGCTATAGGTGCCTGTGCTACAGTTGTGATTTCAGGAGTAGTATACTTTTCCATTTCAAGAAGAAAATCATTTTGTTTGATTTTCATTTTTGTTAAATCACTTTTATCAAATTCATTCATTAAGTCTTTTATATCTTTTGTTTCCATTTTTTCTCCATTGATACCTTAAAAGGTAATATATTTATGATAGATTAATAAAATTAAGTAAATAAAAAGTTGATAATAATATTTTATTTTAATTTTATATGATTAATCTAACCATTAGGTCTTATGTGTTTCCAAAATGCCCAATTAATCTTTTTTCTATAACTTTTATAATTATACAATAAATTTATAGATAGCAATAATATTTATTTCATTTTAAGAACACTAAGTGTCATTTTCCTTTATTTGTGTAGTTTGAAACTTATTTATAAAGTAGTAAATATACTATTAAAGAAAATATTGTTATCATAAACTTAAAAAGAGGGTATGATTTGGCGAAGATTGATTGGGCAGAATATAAGGAATTTAAAAAGTATAGTACAAAAGAAGATAAACTTGTAATTCTCGTTGATTTTATGAAGAGTTACTACAATATGACAAATGCTTTTGAAATTTATGAAAATTTTGCAGAGGATGATATTGCTCTAATGTTACTAGAAAAAAGGGCTATTAAAGATCCTGAAGGATTGGAAAATTATATTTTCAAGCATTATAGATGAAGCAAAATCTCAAGCATATAGAAGAGTTTATAGAAAAACATCATGTTTTAAATCTTGCTACTTCATGGAAAAACTCCCTAAGTATTTGTTCTATTTTTTATGTTTATGATAGTGAGCATATGCAATTTATTTTTGCAAGTTCTTATGAAACAACACATATACAACATATACAAAAAAACCCTCAAGTTGCGGGTAATATTGTACTAGAAACTGATGTTGTTGGTAAAATTCAAGGGCTGCAAATATCTGGAGTATGTACTTTAGTAGAAAATAGTACTTTGAAGAAAATTTATTTTGCAAAGTACCCTTATGCATTAGCTCTTATGCCAACATTATGGTGCTTACATGTAAAGCAATTTAAAATGACAGATAATAAATTTGGATTTGGTAAAAAGCTTTATTACCCTTAAGCTTTTTTTATCACAGGTGTGAAAAGGCTGCATGGACTACCACTACTTTGAAAGACAACAAGAGAGGGAAGTTGTTTCGATTTAAAACCATATGCTTTACATCCATTGGGTTGATTTGCTTCCCAAGTCACATAAAAGTATTGACATCTTCGACAATTTATTCTTTTCATATTTTTCCTTTTTGAGAGAGAAATTTTAGCATAATTTGATACAATAATAAAAAAGAAGGAAGAGAGATGAATGATAAAGTCTTACTTATGTTACAACTACAAAATCAGTTAAATAACGCAACAAATGGTGAAGAATGGACACAGGGTATAACAAAAAATCAAAAAGTAATTAACTGGCGCCGTTGTATTTATATGGAATGTGCAGAAATGATAGATAGCTTTTCGTGGAAACATTGGAAAAGTATTGCACAAGAAGCCGATTGGGATAATTTACAGATTGAAGTAGTAGATGTTTGGCACTTTATCATTAGTTTGGCTATAGAAGATTATGCAAAAAATTTCAAGGGTGGAGTGGAAGATGTTGCTTTATATTTTTCTGAACTTCCATCATTAGCACTCATTCAAAATAAAGAGCATAGTTTTGCTTCAGAAAATGATGTTATGCAAAAAGTGGAAGATCTGATTTATGCTGTTGTAAATAGGGAACCTTTAGCTTTAGATAAATTTGTAGAAGATTTCTTTATGCTCGTAAGTATGAGTGGCTTAAATCTAGAAACACTCTATAGGCTTTATGTTGGTAAAAATATTCTTAACCAATTTCGTCAAGATCATGGTTATAAAGAAGGTACATATATTAAAATGTGGAATGGTGAAGAAGATAATGTTGTGATGAAAAGAGTGTGGGAAGAGCATGGTGATATTTCTCCAGATACACTTTATAAAGAGTTAACAAAAGCTTATCTTGCTTTAACAAAGAGTTAATTTTTGCAGAATGTTTTAGAAGTTAAACAGCTTAGTTTTGGTTACACGAAAGAGAGAATACTTTTTGATAGACTCTCTTTTTCTCTTAAAAAAGGGGAGTTAAAAGCTATTGTCGGGGAGAGTGGTGCTGGAAAAAGTACACTTTTTGAACTTATACTTGGTAATGTAAAACCAAAATCTGGAACTTTACATGTAAGATCAAAAATCGCACAAGTTTTTCAAGATCCTTATAGCTCTTTTCATCCAAGTTATACTCTTCTAAATCAAATTAAAGATGTAGCACCATTAGATGACTTACATTATTATCTTGATACGATGAATCTTGAAGCTACACTTTTAAAACAATTACCTCATAAACTTTCAGGTGGACAACTTCAACGAGCTTCTATTATTCGTGCTATGCTCATGCAACCAGATTTACTCCTTTTAGATGAGCCTACATCTGCTCTTGACAATGTGATACAGCTTGATGTTATGCAAATGCTTATAAAACAGCTCCCTAAAATGGGTATGCTTCTTATTACTCATGATATGGAATTGGCATCGTGGTGTGGAGATGAAGTGATTAGGATTTAAGGCTATGAACCAAGAAATAACCACTTCCTGCCATAATTACAGTACCAAAAACATTAAGTGCCATATTTGTTAAGGCAAGAACAAAACTACCACCCTCTAAAAGTAAAAAACTTTCTATAGCAAAAGTGGAGTAAGTTGTTAAAGCACCTAAAAAACCTGTTGTAAGAAATGACTTGAGATGAATAGGTAAACTTGAATACATAAAGTATGCGACTAAGCATCCCATAATAAAACTACCTAAAAGATTTACTCCTAGTGTACCAAATGGAAGTTCATGAGGAACTCTATGGGAGATAAAACCATTAATATATGCACGAGAAACCGCACCTATAAAACCACCGCTACCTATTGCTAGTATTGTTTGCCAACTCATCATCATATACCTTTTGCATTGTTTTTTGTAAATTACTAAGCCATTGTGTATCATTCTTATCTGCTATAAAACTTTCTAAAAAAATTACTTTTATTGTTTTAGGCATATAATAAAAGCGTTTAATATCATAGCATTGTGCTGTTTCTATAAGGACAACAGGTTGTACTCGTAGTTTGTACTTATCGGCTACAACTTTAGCACCATTTTTAAAAGGGAGTATTCTACCATTTCGAGAACGTGTACCCTCAGGAAACATAGTGATAACACGCCCTTTATTGAGTCTATCTTTAGCATTTTTCAGAAGTCTTATAAGTGATGTTTTACTTTTTCTTTCTATTGGAATGTCTTCTGGCATACTCATTGCAAGACCAAAAAAAGGAACATCAAAAAGCTCCTTTTTTGCGACCCATGCTAAGTCTTTTTTTGAAACTGTTTCCATTACACCTATATCTAAATCACTTTGATGGTTAATGAGAAACATTTGTGTAGCTGGATCTTCTTCCCCTTTGACTTCTGTAGAAAAGAAGATGACAACTCTTACATACCATGCTGCAATTTTCCTAGCATAAGGACGAGGAAGAATAGGGTAAAGTAAAATCATTAAAATTAATGATGTAAAGATGTTAAGGGTGGCAAAGAACCAATTAATATGTGCAAGTATCTTCATTTTTCACCCAACCAATTTTATTGTTTTGTAATTTTACTTTTATAAAATCTTTGACACTTCCCTCTTTTGTAAGGTGAAGTTGTGTTTGTGTAACTTCAAAAATAGTACCATTACTTACGGGAAGGAGGTAGATATTAGCACCTTCTTGAATGCAGATATTTTTATCTGGTACTATAATGTAAGCAATATATCCAAGAGGTACAATAATAAAAATAGCATAAATGTATTTTTTTCGCCAAAGAATGATAAAAAAAGCTAGAAGGGCTATAGCACTTGCTATATAAACTTTAATGAGTTCATGAGATTGATCTGTTGGTTTAAGATCACTTTGTGTAGTAACACTATCATCATCTACAACAATAGGTATAATAACGGTTGTAAACTTATTTTTTAGAAGATTAAAGTAAGTAAAACGAAAATTTTCTAACTGTTTATTAATGACAACAAAGTAAGTTACTTTAGCATCCTCATAAGAATCGTTGATAGATTCTATACCTTGTTTATAAACATTATAATCAAAATGAAGGTCATGAAGATCACTATTTTGTCCATGTGCTACAAAGATAACAATGTTATGTGTGTTATCAAAGGAGGTTGTTTTATACTCTAAAAGTTCAAAGTTATTTGCAAGTATATGACTAAAATTATGTTTAGGATTTAAGGTAATGACATTAAGTTTTGTACCTTTAATCGTTGTACTTGGATAGACTTCATCTGCTATAAGAGAGGCTGTAATATCTGGAAGTCTTGCATAATTTGCTGTTGCTTTCATATGAAAAGTATCATAGTAGTACTTACCCACTTTTTCTCGTTGTGGGGAAGTATCTAAAATTTTTATACCACTATAGTTAGAAAAACTATAGTTTATGTCATCAAAGTAAGGAACAGTTGAGAGTGCTTTAAGTGTAATGCCAAATACTTCACCCTTTATTACCCTTTGAGGTGTTGAGTCATAATTAAAGTAGATAACTTTATTTGCAAATAAGGTTACACTAAAAACAAGGGTAATAAAAAGTAGTTTTAGCACGACTCTACAAATCCTTTAAGCATAGCAACACCATCATCACTACCAAGAACTGTTTCCATAGCACGCTCAGGATGGGGCATAAGACCAAAAACATTTTTTTCTTTATTACAAACACCAGCGATAGCACTTACACTACCATTAGGATTACTAATGCTCCCTGATGCATCTGTATAACGAAGTAAAATTTGACCATTTACTTCAAGTTCAGTAAGACCAGCTTCATCTATGTAGTAGTTTCCATCATGGTGAGCAATAGGGATGTTTACTATATCACCATTATGAAGTTTTTCTAAGAAGATATTGTCATTATTTTCTACACGAAGATGGTGATGTTTTGAAATAAAGTGTAAACCCTCGTTTCGTTTCAATGCACCTGGAAGTAAACCAGCTTCTGTTAAAACTTGAAAACCGTTACATATACCTAAAACTTTACCACCATCTTGTGCATACTGAGCAACAGCTTTCATAACAGGCGAAAACTTTGCAATAGCGCCACTTCTGAGGTAATCTCCATAAGAAAAACCACCAGCAACTACTAAAAGATCAGTATCTTTAGGAAGAGATTCTGCTTTATGCCATACTATCTCTGTTTGGCAACCAAGTTTTTCAAACGCATATTGTGAGTCAAATTCACAGTTTGTCCCTGGAAATTGTAAAATACTTACTTTCATTATATAAGCTCTATAGTATAGTCTTCAATAACAGTATTTGCTAAAAGCTCTTCACACATAGTTGTTACATCACTCATCGCTTTCTCTTTGTCTGTTTCATCAAGTTGAAGAACAATTTGCTTACCAACTCTTACATCTTTTACACTATCAAAGTGAAGAGAATCAAGTGCGTGATGTACAGCTTTCCCTTGAGAATCTAAAACACCTGCTTTTAAAAATACATTTACAATAGCTTTCATTATGGCTTTTCCTTTTTTTAATTATTTGTTAAGTATACGCTCTAAAACTTGCTCGTAAGCAACTTTAAGTCCACCTAGACCTTGACGAAATCTGTCCTTATCCATCTTTTCGCCACTCTCTATATCCCAAAAACGGCAGTTATCAGGTGAAATCTCATCGATAAGAATAATATTTCCATCTTTATCTTTTCCAAATTCAAGTTTGAAGTCAACAAGATTAAGACCTTTTTCTTTAAAGTATGGTTTTAAAATGTCATTGACCTGTCTTGCCATACGGCGAAGTTTATCAAGCTCATCTTGAAAATCAACAAGACCTAAAATGAGTGCATGTTGGTCATTAAGTTTAGGGTCTCCAAGCTCATCATTTTTGTAGTCAAACTCTACAAGTGTAAATGGAAGTACTTTTCCATCTTCTATGCCAAGATTACGAGAAAGTGAACCTGTAGCAATGTTACGAACAATAACTTCTATAAGAATCACATCAGCTTTTTTATGAAGCATATGGTTATCATCAAGCATCTCTACAAAGTGAGTTGGAATACCATTTTGTGCTAGTATTTTAAAAAGTTCTGTACTGATTTTATTGTTTAAGGCACCTTTACCAGCTTCACTTGATTTTTTTTCACCATTAAATGCTGTTAAATCATCTTTAAATTCTGAAATTACTAAATTTGCATCATCAGTTGACCAAATTTTTTTAGCTTTACCTTCATATAACAACTCTCTTTTTTCCATCGTATCTCTATCCTTTTGTAATTGCTAAAGCTTTGATAATGTCAACTGCTTCTTTGAGTTGAATATCTTTGTTTAACATTTCTGGCGTAATTATATCTTTTTTATCTTTTTTATCTTCTTTAGTTGACTCTTTTTTCCCATCAATTTTTGCTAACTCTTTTTTTAAATGTTTTTTCAAATCAGCTTCTTTGATTTCAAACACATTTTTATGGGTTTTAATTTCCCCTGCTGTAACTTTTATATCTGGTGTTACACCCACTGCTTGAATAGTTCTTCCACTTGGCAGGTAGTATCTTGCTATGGTAAGTTTTATAGCTTCTGTTTTTGTGATAGGAAGGACAACTTGTACACTCCCTTTTCCAAATGTTTTTTCTCCAACGAGAACTGCTCTTTTTTTGTCTTGTAATGCACCACTAACAATTTCACTAGCACTAGCACTTCCACCATTGACTAAAACAACTAAAGGAACATCAGTAATGGTGTTGTTACTATGTGCAGAGTAGCTTCTGTCATCGGCTTTTTCTCTTCCTTTTTGTGAAACGATAATCCCATCATCAACAAACAAATCAACAAGTCCAACAGCTTGATCTAAAAGTCCTCCTGGATTGTTTCGTAAGTCTAAAATGATACCTTTTGTAAAATCTTTTCTTTTCTCAATCTCTTTTTTAGCATCTTTTACCACTTTTTTGTCAAAGCTTGAAACTCTTAAATAGAGAACATTGTTATTAATCATTTTTGCGTGAACAGACTCAATTTTAATGATACCACGAATTATATGGACACTAATGGGTTGCATCTCCCCTTTTCTTACAAGTGTTAGATCTATAGGTGCACCAACTTTACCACGCATAATGGAAACTGCTTCATCTATAGTCATACCAAGGGTAGATTTATCATTGATTTTTAAAATAATATCACCAGATTTCATTCCTGCTTTATATGCAGGTGTTCCGTCAAGTGGTGCTATAACTGTTAAAGCACCATCTTTCATACCTACAGTGATACCAAGACCTCCAAACTCACCATTTGTTTGAACTTTCAGTTGTTTAAAATCTTTTTCAGTAAGGTAGTTAGAATGGGCATCAAGATTTTTCATCATACCGTCAAGTGCTTTATCTATGAGTGCATCAATAGTGATTTTATCAACATCATATTGTTCAACTATACTAATGACTTTTGTAAATTTTGCTAAGGATTCAAGTCGAGAAACCTCTTTTTTCTTTGGTGCTTCTTTTGCTGGTAAAGAGGATGAAAAAAGTAGCGTAGTTGTTAATGCTACTGATGTGAAACCGAGTGTTATATATTTTTTATGTTGCATTATAAACCTAATAGTTTTATTTTAGGTAATTATAGCTAGAGATATTAAATAGATGTTAATCCTTATACCTATATAATAAGGAAACAGATAGACTTCTTGTAAGAAATTTTATTTTAAAAGGAAAACAATGTATTCAATCAAAGAATATTTGACAAATGATCACAGAAGATGTGATGATGTATTTACAAAGATGGAGGCATTAGCTAGTGAAAAACTGCTTGATGCAAAAGAGACAACAAAAGAGTTTGTGGGAGATATGGAACGCCATTTTCAAAGAGAAGAGAGAGTAATGTTTCCAGAGTTTGAAGAAAAAACAGGTATGTTAAATGGTCCAACAGAGATGATGCGTCAAGAGCATGCACAAATGAGGAACTTAATGGCACAACTTCTTCAAGCGATAGATGCAGATGATAAAGAAAAGTTTTTTGGACTTAGTGAAACACTTATGATTCTTTTACAGCAACATAATATGAAAGAGGAGCAAATGCTTTATACAATGGCACAACAACACTTAGCGAGTGATGCACAAAGAATTATAGAGATGATGGATTCTCTTTGTGTTGAGTAGGTAAAGTTTTGAATTTTACAGGACTTTCACTTGATCAAGCTCCACCACTATCGGTGCCATTTCGTTACTTTTTTGTTGCACCACTTTTTGCTATGTTAGCGGGTATAGTCTTGCTCTTTAATGATATAATGCCACTTGATCGTTTTTCAAGAGAAGTGATAGTTGCTACACATCTTATTACTATAGGTTTTTTTGGTTTTGTGATGCTTGGTGCTTTAACGCAAATGTTACCAGTGATTGCCAATGCAACGATAAAAAAAGTAAAACTTATAGCTACATTTTCTCATACGAATATGGTTATAGGACTGTTAAGTATGGTCTATGGACTCTTAATGCAAAATCAAGTTGTCTTAACTGGATCATATGTTTTTTTAGGTTTAGGTTTTTTTACTATGCTCTTTGCTATTCTCAATTCTATACGGGAGGTAAAAAATGTTACGCCAACTATTGGAGGTATGTTAAGTAGTGTAAGTTTTGCTATATTTATTGTTTCTTTAGGTGTTGTTCTACTTTTTGAGTATGCTTTTTCATCTATAGGTTTTTATCATTATGCTCTTGCAAATATTCATAGTACTCTTGCTATATTTGGTTTTGCGGGTATGCTTATTGTTGGTGTGAGTTTTCAGGTACTACCTATGTTTTATGTTGCACCAAGTTTTGGTGATTTTGTAGAAAAAAAGTTTATCTCTATTCTAGCGATAGTTTTACTTTTATGGAGTTTGAGTAATCTTTTTTATACACAATGGGTGCTTTATATTAAATTACTACTTATTGTTTGTTTTCTTTATTATGCATTTATACTTTATAGAACATTAAAAATGCGTAAAAGGAAAATTCAAGACAATACGATTCGTTATTTTTATACTGCTATTGTTTTTTTGATTATGGGTTTAGTTCTTTGGCTTATGGATGATTATACGCAAGAATCTTTTATCGTTTTTGTGGGTATTTTTGTAGGTGCTTTTATTTTATCTATAATGCAAGGGATGTTATATAAAATCATCCCCTTTTTAGTCTGGTTTCATCTTAATGCCAAAGGTTATATGTCCATACCTACAATGAATGAAATGCTTAACAAAAAACTTGCTTTATGGCAGTATAGATTTTTTATCGGGAGTATAGTGTTTTTTCTATGCTCTTTATGGATTGATAGGATGGTAACATTTTCTTATATAAGCTTTATCGTAAGTATGGGACTCTTAGAGTATAATATGATTCGTGCCTATAAAATATATAGGCTTACATGTAAGAAAAAACCAGAGTTTGATATGAGTGGATTTACAAGTTAGGAAAAGAAATGAACAATATAGTATTAATAGGCTTTATGGGCGTAGGTAAGGGAAGTGTAGCAAGAGAAGTGATAAAACAATCTTCTTATATAGCTCTTGATACAGATGATATGATAGAGAGTATGGAAAATAAAAAAATTAAAACGATTTTTGAAGAAGAAGGTGAAGCATACTTTAGAACATTAGAAAGAAATGTAGCAAAATGGCTTGAAAAAAGTGTGCAAAATACTCTTGTTTCTACAGGTGGTGGATTTTATAAACAAAAGAATTTAAAAAAAATAGGTATAATTGTTTTACTTGATTCCCCATTTGAAGCTATTCTTCAAAGAATCAAAGCACATCCAAATGCAAAAAGAAAATTGAAAAAAAGACCACTCTTAAGTGACTTAGAATCTGCAAAAAAATTGTATGATTTACGCCGTCCTGAGTATTTGAAGTTAGCAGATATAGTTATAGATGTAACGGAAAAAAGTGGTGAAGTTTGTGCGAAAGAATTACTTAAAAAGGTAAAAAAATATGTTTAAAAAGTTAGTATTAGTTGCACTAATGTTTTTGTCTGTTCATGCCGGAGAATTACATTGGGCAAAAAATTATCAAAGTGCTATTAAAACAGCAACACAAGAAAATAAGCCTGTCTTGTTTATCATCTCTCGTGATACATGTAAGTACTGTATTTTACTAGATAACACAACATTAAAAGATGATAAAATTGTTAAAGCACTGAGTAGAGATTTTGTAGTTTCTCGAGCGTGGACAAATAAACGAGATTATATTCCTATGGAAATAGCACAAAACACACCAGGTTTACCTGGAATTTGGTTTTTGTATCCAGATGGAACACCTATGTATCAGCCGATACTCGGTTATGTCAAAAAAGAGGATTTTTTACAAATGATTTCTATTGTAGAAGAAACATTTAAAAAACATAAAAATAAAGGTAAAAAATGATTTTTACAACAACACAAAGTGAAAATTTTCAAACTCAATTTGAAGAGCTTTTAGGTCGTGGTAAGATGGATATTGCTACTGTAAGTAGTATTGTTGGTGGTATTATTGATGAGATAAAACAAGAGAAAAATAAAGCTCTTTTTCACCATATAGCGAAGTTTGATAACTGGACACCACAAAGTGATACAGATTTGAAAATAACAACAGAGTCTATGCAAAAAGCGTATGAGAATCTTGATAAAGATTTAAAAGATGCACTTCACCTTGCTTATGATAGAATTAAAGCGTATCATGAAAAGCAAAAACCAAAATCTTGGTTTGATACAGAAGCAAATGGAACTATTTTAGGGCAAAAAGTAACACCTGTTGATTCTGCTGGTCTTTATATACCAGGGGGAAAAGCAGCGTACCCTTCATCACTTTTGATGAATGTAATCCCTGCACAGGTTGCTGGAGTTGAAAACATTGTAGTATGTACACCAACACCAGATAATGAGCCAAATGAACTTTTACTTGCTGCATGTCACCTTTGTGGTGTGAGTGAAGTGTATAAAGTAGGAGGGGCGAGTGCTATTGCTGCTATGGCTTATGGAACTGAAAATATCCCTAAAGTTGATGTTATTACCGGTCCGGGAAATATCTTTGTTGCAACAGCGAAGAAGA
>Ga0256828_1000862_pt1 | contig 19699 bp, 19 predicted proteins | sample CV88metaG_FD_185993 | JGI IMG/M metagenome (GOLD analysis project Ga0256828, IMG submission 185993) | Hydrothermal vent microbial communities from East Pacific Rise, Pacific Ocean - CV88 | ecosystem: Environmental > Aquatic > Marine > Hydrothermal vents | place: Pacific Ocean: East Pacific Rise...
AAAATAGTTGTGGGTGCCATAAGTATAGAACGGTTTTGTGCCATCATAAAAGCTGAGGCTAAAATCACCATTGTTTTTCCACTTCCAACATCACCAACAACCATTCTTTTTGATGCTATTGGCTTTGCGAAATCTGTTTGTATATCATTGATTGTCTCTATCTGCTCAGGGGTCAAAGTAAAAGGAAGTTGCTCCGCCCACTCTATATAACTAGCATCTAAATCTACAAGAGCTTCAAAGTATCTTCGTTTTGCTGAGAGCTGTTTCATATACACAAAAAGCTCTGTATATTTTAGTGCATGAAGAGTTTGTGGGTTTAGCTCTTTTGTATTGAGCTCTGACGTAGGAAAATGTAAACGAAGAAGCTCTTTTGCTATCTCTTTTTTTAAACCCTCTTTTACTAAACTCTCTTCACTTAAATTAGCTCCAACAAAACGCGACATAACATCACTTCTAAGAGCTGTTTTGTATTTAGGTGTAATAGAACCTATAGTTGTGATTTTTTTAGGCATACTCATACTACAATGCCCCATTTTACACTCTATAACTCCATAAAAATAATCTCTACTTCCCTCTTGAAACTGGTGCATCATATATGGCTTAGGACGAAATAATACTCCTGTGATTTTAAAACCAAAGTTATGTGCATAAAAGGTGATTTGTATGGAGTTTGGAGCACGGAATACCGATTCAACTGTTGCATCTATCAGTTGAGCTTTGTGTTCTTGAAGTGTCTCATGAATTCTATAATCTTCATATGAGTGTGGAATACAAAGAGCGAGTTCACTAAGAGTATGGATACCAAGCTTAGAGAGTTTCTCTTTTTGTGCTTTTGTATAAGACATAATTTTACTCTTTCTTCTCTTCGAGTTTTTTCACTCGTTTGTAAAGATTACCTATCATAAAACTCATAATCACTATAATAAGGGTGAGGAGAATATCTTCAAGATTTTTCATATTTTACCTTTTATGTTATAATGCCACCAATGGGATTAGAGGGTTGCATCCCTCTAACCTAGCACCTGTAAGATTTTAACAACTAAATAAATTAGTGTTAAAACTTTCAGGAGTATGTTAAGATATTCCATCTTAACTCCTTTGTGTGGCATTTATCCCACTGATCTCTCAGTGGGAACACAATAATTATAATAAAAAATCAAAAAACTTCATAAAAACATAACAAATTGTCATATTTTTAAAGTATTAGCCGTGTATACGTTGGTTACGTTCTTCCTCTTGGGCTTTATAAAGTTCTGCACATCCGCGTGAAAGTTCACGAATCTTTAAGATGTAGTTTTGGCGTTCTGTTTGGCTGATTGCCTTACGGGCATCAAGTACATTAAAAGTGTTTGAAGCTATCATACATAAGTCATATGCTGGAAGTGGTAAACCTGCTTCTAGTGTTTTTAAACACTCTGCAGATTTTGCTTCAAACTCTGCAAAAAGCATCTCAGTATCGGCTACTTCAAAGTTGTATTTTGAGAACTCTATCTCACTCTCTTTATGTACATCTTTGTAAAGTGTTTTCTCCCCTTGTGGGTTGATGTTCCATACAATGTCAAAAACGCTATCAACACCCTGAAGGTACATTGCAAGTCTCTCTGTTCCATATGTTATCTCTGCTGTTACAGGTTTGCACTCTATACCACCCACTTGTTGGAAGTATGTAAACTGTGTTACTTCCATACCATTAAGCCATACTTCCCAACCAAGACCCCAAGCACCAAGTGTTGGAGATTCCCAGTTATCTTCAATAAAACGGATATCGTGTTTACTTACATCAAGTCCTAAATACTCTAAAGATTTTAGATAAAGCTCTTGAATATTATCTGGTGATGGTTTGATGATAGCTTGAAACTGATAGTATGAACCAAGTCTATTTGGGTTTTCTCCATAACGTCCATCAGTTGGACGGCGTGATGGTGCTACATAGGCAGTTGCCCATGGAGTAGAATCGAGTGAGCGAAGAAAAGTTGCAGGGTGAAAAGTTCCTGCTCCTGCTGGGATATCATAAGGTTGTACAATATTACACCCCTGTTTCATCCAAAATTCTTGTAGTTTTAGTAACATTTCACTAAAAGTTATCATTTTTTGCTCTCTTTTTATTTAATTTTGCAATTATAGCTGAATTGACTTTTTTAGGATTTAAACTCGTTTATTTTACAGATAATATCACCCACATTTGCTCCCAAAGAGGATGCTACAACCTCACATTTTACCTTAAGCAAAAAACAGATGTTTGAGCGATGCGATGGAGATAAGCACTCATAATTACCCATCCCTTTACTTATAATTATATCTGCCTTATCAAAAAGTTCTTGAGCATAAGAGTTTGCACGAGTATATGTAAATCCTGGAGTATTCACTCCACTATCTACAAGTTCACACAGCTTGTCAAAACCTGCCTCTTTTGCCTCTTTCATTGTTACATCATTAATAATTGGATTACCTCTAACCATATAACTCATACTAATCTGAGGATATAACTTCTGCAATGTTTGAATGAAAAGATAATCAAAAATATGTTCTCCAACATTGTCTCCAAGCACAACAACTCTCTTTGCTTTTTGAAGTTCTTTTTGTAATTGAGCAAAATCATTATGACTAAATTCTGTATGAAAAATTTTCTCTAGCTCTTCATCTAAGTCAAACTCTACAGCAGCTGCAAGGTCTATAACATTGCCTGCAACAGCAATTTTTGTAGCAATAAGAAGTTTTTCTTGGGAGTTATGAAGTTTCTCTTTTAAAAAAGGGATAAACGAGAGTGCCTTTTTGGTTGAAAGTTCTTTTACCTCACCATAAAGATCTTCTTTTTGAGCTAAAATTGCCATCTTTTCATACACATCTGAAGCAACTTCAGGAGGACTAAGTTCAAAGGAAAAGTCTTTACTCATTTGTGTTACTGTTGTACTTAGTGTTGTTCTAAGGGCATCATCAGCCTCTATAGCATCTGCAACTTTAAGACTTTGATTAATAATACAAGTAACACAAGCTTCATCTATATGCATTATTTTGTATGTTCGTCTATTGCTTTATTCCACATAAGCTTGTATTTTCTGCGCATAAACTCCACCTCTTGTTGGGAGAGTTTTAGTTGTTCTTGAAGGGTATGAATAGTTGTTCTGTCTTCATCATAAAGTTCTTGCAGCGAAGAGAGAGCCTCTCTTAGAAACTCATTTTCCACCTTAACAGCTTCTATGGTTTCATCTTTGGCATCAAGAACTTTTTCATGAAGATTGATAATAGTCCCTATTGTTTTTTCAACAAATTCAGGTTGTACCATCATCTCGTGGGTATTTCTTGCAGAGAGCTCTTTGAGTTTTTGAGGAATAACAACTTCAGTAGCACCTTTAGATGGATTTATAAGTCTTACTCCATCTTCCACTTTTACACTTAGTTTTCCAGCTTCAATTAAATCTTCAATAGATGATATATCTAAACCTGTTAAACTGCTATATTCCTCTTCACTCATCCAAGTCATTACTTACTCCCTGTACTTTTGGCTTACTTAATAATAGTTTCTATCTCTAAAGAATCCATCTCAACTTTTTTAGCCTTAGCAATTCTATCTTCTTTAAGTTTTATTGCTAACTCTTCATTATCAAGAGCCATCATTTGCATCGCTAAATATGCAGAGTTAATTGCTCCAGCTTTACCTATAGCTACTGTAGCAACTGGCATTCCAGCTGGCATTTGAACAGTAGAGAGAAGTGCATCAATTCCACTAAGAGCAGAAGCTGACATAGGAACACCAATAATTGGCTTAATTGTTTTAGATGAAAGTACACCAGCTAAATGTGCAGCCATACCAGCAGCAGCAATAAATACTTGAGCACCCTTTGTTTCAGCACTTTGTATATACTCTTTTGTTCTCTCAGGAGAGCGATGAGCAGAAGATATAATCATCTCATAATTCACTCCAAACGCTTCTAGTGTGTCAGAACATGACTTCATCACTTCGTAGTCACTTTTTGAACCAATTATTATACTTACAAATTTCATTTTTATACCCTTAGATTTATTTGGCGAAATTATACATTATTTTTTAGGGTATGTACCCATTTCTGGATGAGATGGTATTCTAAAAAAGGTAAAAGCTGGGAATTTCGTTGGAAGCTTAATGGGGTTAGTGTTACCACTATGCACCGCTTCAAGGAGTTTTCCATTTTGAGCTTGAAGCTTTTTAAATTTCATAAAAAATCTTCCATCTCTTTCATAAGTGCTACCAAATTCATTTTCAACTTTTTCTATTTTACTTCCAAGAGGGGCAACAACCTCAAGTTCATCTTCTGGAAGTGTTTTAAATTTACACATAAAGTACTCACCATCTTCAGTGCTTACCCCACTTACCTGGTGTGTTCCAAGTTGCATAGTAAAATCTAAACTTTGTGTATCATGGCGTTCAAATGGACGTGAAACTAAATAAGCATCAGTATAACCACGATTTTGTAAAGATTGCAGTTCATACTGGTACTTTTCATCTTGAAATTTTCCAGCATAATAATCATCAATTGCCATTCTATAAGCTTTTGCAGTTGCTGCTGCATAATAAGCTGTTTTTGTACGACCCTCAATTTTAACAGAGTCAACAACTCCACTATCTAAAATCTCTTGCATATGTGAAGCGAGGTTTAAATCTTTTGCATTCATAATGTAAGTTCCTACACCCTCCTCCTCTTCAAGACGAAAAAGTGTTCCTGTCTCAGGATTTGCTGCATACATCTCATAAGGGAAACGGCAATCATTTGCACAACTTCCACGATTTGGAACGCGACCAGATTGAAGTGTAGAGATAAGACAACGTCCACTATAAGCAAAACACATAGAACCATGCACAAAAACTTCAAGCTCTAAATCTGGCAATGCCTCTTTAATAGCTACCAAATCTTTTAAAGATATCTCACGAGCCGTAATAATACGAGTCGCACCCATATCATGATAAATTTCAGCATCAAGAACATTCATAACATTGGCTTGTGTTGAGAGATGGAGTGGCATATCTGGCACTAAATCATGACACAATTTTAAAACGCCAGGTGTTGCGACAATGAAAGCATCGGGTTTTAATTCACCCATAGCGACTATATGTTTTTTAAGAAGATTTAACTGAGAATTAAAAGGGAAACCATTAATAGTAGCATAAACTTTTTTCCCTTTTGAGTGAGCATATTCTATCCCCTCTTTAAAATCTTCCATAGAAAATTCTTTACCTGAACGTATACGAAGCGAGAAGTGGCTCACTCCTCCATAAACAGCATCAGCACCAAAATCAAATGCAATTTTTAATTTTTCTAATGTTCCCGCAGGGGAAAGTAGTTCAACTTTTTTATTCATTATTGTCCAAACTGAGCAAGAAGTGCTTCAATATCATCAGTAGAGGCTACATCGTTATGAGTATCGCCCGCAATATGTTGTGCAGAACTTACACGTTTCTCATCATCTATTTTACCCTCAAAAAGTGTATTCATATACTTAGCAAGTGCTCTCATTACATTAATAACACGTTCAATTTTTTGACGATGAATATCTTGGTATTGCATAATATCCATCACACTCATAATAGAATCACCACTTGTTTGAAGTGATTCTAGAGTTTGATTTGCACCCTCTAGAGCTTCAGTATTTTGCACTAAAGAGGTTTGAAAAGCTTGAACATCTGGAAATTTTTCACTCAATGTTTGAAAAAGTTCTATATTGGCACCTAAAGTCTCAATAGTCTTTTGAACATTTTCCTCTTTTTCCATTAAATCATTAGAGATTGCTTCAATAATGTCAAAAATCTCACTTGCTTTTTCTTCACTCTCTTTAGTTACATCATCAAGTTGATGCACCATCTTATTTTCATCAGTTGCTGGCAGTGGCCAATGATGTGCTGTATCTTCGGAGTAGCCTTCTGGAGCATCTTCAGTAGGCTCACTCTCTTTTGTGGCTACATCTTGAGCTATCGCTTCTGCTACATCAGATTGCTCTTCTGTAGCAGAATCAGCATCCTCTTCAAGAGCATCATCCTCTAAATCATCTAAATCTATCTCTCCGCCCATCAAAGCATCTAGTTCTTCTTGTGTCATCTACTCTTCTCCAAGGTCAAAATTGCATTATTTATTAAATTAACACTATAATAGCATAAAAACTATAAATATGGGAAAATAATGTTAGTAGATTTACATAACCACACTCCACTTTGTAATCATGCTGAGGGGGAGATTCAGGAGTATATTGAGGTAGCTATCAAAGCTGGTACTCACTACTTTGGTTTCGCAGATCATGCACCTATGGATTTCGATCCAAAATACCGTATGAAGTTTTCTGAGATGGCTACTTATGAGCAAAAAGTACACCAAGCAAAAGAGTTATATAAAGACAAAATAACTGTTCTACTCGGTTATGAAGTAGATTATCTTCCTGGACATATGGATAAAAGAGTACTCAATGCTAATGTTGATTATCTTATTGGGAGTGTTCATTTTATAGAGGGTTGGGGCTTTGACAATCCAGAGTTTATAGGTGGATGGAAAGAGCAAAACATAGATGAAATTTGGCAAAAATATTTTGATACTATTGAAGAGATGGCACAAAGTAAACTCTTTGATATTGTTGGGCATTTAGACCTTATTAAAGTATTTAAATTTATGCCTACAAAAGATATTGTTGCAATGGCTAAAAATGCACTTAAAGCAATTAAAGATGCTAACATGGTTTTAGAATTAAATGTTTCAGGGTATAGAAAAAAGGTTGCTGAGGCTTACCCATCTAAGGAGCTTTTAGAAGAGGCTTTTAAACTTAATATTCCCATCACATTTGCTTCTGATGCCCATAAACCAGAGCAGGTAAATCTATATGAAGATGAAATTACACAACTTGCCCGCGATATTGGCTACACTGAGTGTGCAGTCTTTCAAAAACGCCACTACACACTTTTAAAGTTTTAACTAACTTTTAGTGTTCACTACCCACATCGAATATATATCTAGATAGTCCCAAAATGACTGAATATACTCAGGAGTAATCCCCTCATCTACAAGCGGTTCTAAAAGCTCTATATAAAGTTCAAGCCAAACACGACGAGCTTGTTCATCTATGCGAAAAGGAGCATGACGCCCTACCATTTGATGTTCACCTCTCTCTTGTGTAAAAAGAGGTTCTCCCCCAGAAATTTCATATAGAAATGTAAATGCATGGCGTTTTGCATCTTCAAAATCTTCCTCGTCCATAACTGGAAATAAAAAGGCAATCTCACTCGTCTCTATAAGTTCATAGTGATCATACACTAACTTATGAAATCTCTCTTTACCCACTTCATATAAAAATCCAGGATGTGGCTTTGCAACTGCTGGTCTTATACCAATCTCTCCATCAGTTATCTTTAAGTTCATAAAAACCCTTTATTTATTTGCTGGAATTATATTAGATTTATCATAACAATTCATAAAGTTTTAAAAGTAAAGATATAATTAATCATTGCACTTGTATAATACTTCAAACATAAAAATACAAAAGGATTTACTTATGGGTAAATATATTGAATTAACTGGTGCTGATTACGAAGCAACTATCGCTGAAGGTGTATCTTTAGTAGACTTTTGGGCTCCATGGTGTGGACCTTGTCGTATGATTGCTCCTGTTATCGAAGAGTTAGCAGAAGATTATGATGGTAAAGCTAAAATCTGTAAGGTAAACACAGATGAAGAGCAAGATATCGCTGTAAAATTTGGTATTCGTTCTATCCCTACTATCATCTTCTTTAAAGATGGTGAGATGGTAGACCAAGTTGTTGGTGCTCAAAGTAAACAAGCTTTAGCTGACAAAATTGACGCTCTTTTAGCGTAACTCTTTTAAAGTCTAAAAGTTGGCAAGGAGAAGAGCTAAAAGCCTCTTTTCACTTTCTACACTTTTAGCATCTTTCTTTGGTGCAGCTATGATAGCTGCTGCCTTTGCTTACTTCAACTACAAATTTTCAGAGTACAAATTTATTGACTTTAAAGAGTGGGTTTTCTATGAAAAAAGTGATATTTTTACTCCAAAAAAAGAGAAATACATAGTCGTTTTTTACTCATCAAAAGAGCCTCATACTATGGAAGAACTTGCTCATATTAATCTAAACATTCCAATTATAGCCATAGACTATTATAATCAAGTAAGAGAGAACTCCTCCACAACCACATTTTTACGCAGTGGTACAGACACTTCACTCAAATTTATTCAGCGATTCAATATTTACAATTCCCCCTCTATTTTTTTTATAAAGAAACAAAAAGATTCTCTTTATAAACAAGATAGTATGATACGTAAACTAGATAATTTAGATGAGTTATCAAGAGAAACTCATTCATTATAAAATACAAGGAAATTAAATGTCAGTTTTAGATTGTGCAATTATAGGCGGAGGTCCTGCTGGTTTAACAGCAGGTTTATATACGACACGTGGTGGACTTGAAAATGTAGTTATGTTTGAAAAAGGTCTTCCTGGTGGACAGATTACTAACTCTTCAGAGATAGAAAACTACCCTGGAGTTACAGGAGAAATAACAGGAATGGACCTTATGGCTCCATGGCCTCAGCAGTGTTCTAAATTTGGTCTTGTTCATGAGATGGTCAATGTTACTCGTGTAAGTAAAGAGGGGAACATTTTTACAATACATAAAGAAGATGGCACAACAACAGATGCGCACTCAGTCATTATTGGTACTGGTTCTCGCCCTCGCCGTGCAGGATTCAAAGGTGAAGATGAATTTTTTGGTCGTGGTATCAGTACATGTGCTACATGTGATGGTTTCTTTTATAAAGGTAAAGAGGTTGTTGTAGTTGGTGGAGGTGATACTGCACTTGAAGAGGCTCTTTATCTTGCTAAAATTTGTTCAAAAGTATATTTAGTACATCGTCGTGACACTTTTCGTTCTGCTCCAAATACCGTAGAACGTATTAAAAACACTCAAAATATTGAACTTGTACTTAATTCTGTACCTGATGAAGTATATGGTGATGCTATGGGAGTAACAGGACTTAGAGTTAAAGATAAAGAGGGTAAAACTCGCAATATCGAAGTTCCTGGTGTTTTCACTTTTGTAGGTAATGATGTAAATAATCAAACACTCATACAAGAAGATGGTAATTTTTTATGTGATATGAACGAACAGGGGCAAGTGATTGTTGACATTAGTATGAATACTTCAGTTCCTGGACTTTTTGCAACAGGAGATATGCGTATAGCAGCTCCAAAACAAGTTGTCTCAGCTGCTGGAGATGGTGCAGTCGCTGCACTCCAAGCTATCTCTTATGTTGACGAGGTTTTAAGCTAAAGCTTAAAACCTGTGACACCCTCTTTAAGAGTCAGTACATGATTCTCAATTGCTTCTACATTATCGCTAATTTTTGACAAGTCGTTAACTAACTTATCACCATCTTTGTTAGCTTTATTTATATCTTCTACCATTGTATTTGTTGCTTCTTTAATAATAGAAATAGTAGAGGTAATTTCAGAGGTAGCATGTTGACTTCTCTCTGCTAATTTTCTTACCTCATCAGCTACAACGGCAAAGCCACGACCATGTTCACCTGCACGAGCAGCTTCAATAGCAGCATTTAATGCTAAAAGATTTGTTTGATCTGCTATATCTTTAATAAGTCCAACCATCCCTTCTATCTCTGCAGTTGAACCTTCTAAGGATTGTGCTTTATCAACTAACTCTGCCTGAGCTCTTTGAAACTCTCCACTAGCCCACTCTACAGAAGCTTCAACAACAGATTTAGTCTCTTTTGACTCCTCATCAATATGTTCAGCAGATATTTGAATATTTGAAACAATCTCTTGTAATGTAGTAATAATAGAATTTATAGGTGCCTCTATAGTTTTAAGCTCAGACCCTTCTGCTAAAGACATTACATCTGATATATCTCTCTCGCGTAATCGTTCTAATCTTTCAATAATAGGCGTTATCTCTTGAGATAAGAACTCTTTTCTTTGCGAGATCTCTTCTCTTCTATCTCTAATTATAACAAAGGTTCTATCAAGTGTATTTTTAATAAAAACAGGAATTACATATACAAATACAGGAATGATAACTCCATTTTTATCTTCTACATTTGCATGACTATAACCAGCCTGGCGTTTTGTCATATCAAACTCTTTTACAATTTTACATACCTGACATTCACTAGGGTTATTTGGCCATAAAACTTTTCCAGCTCCACTTACATCTCTTAAATCTGTATCATTCCATTTTACTAATGCAGCAAAAGTATTATTCCACTCTAAAAATTTTCTATCTGGGGAAACAGCAAACATCCCAACAGGATAAGTTTTCTTAAACTCTTCCCAGTAAAATATCTCTCTGTCTTTAATATTAAAAAGTATTTTAATCTTCTCTTCTATTGTGCCATTTCTCAATACATCTTTTTCTGAATCAACTATAACAATAGATTTATCTTCTAATATTGTTGTAATTTCATCCTCTATAAAATCAAAATTATAAAGGGGCTTACTACTTGAAAAAAATCCCATCTGTTTTCCTTATATAAATAAAATAAATTTTATCATTCAATTACACTAATAATAGCACTATTATGAAAAATACTCTCTTAATATGCTATTATTTTAAAAAAGTTACTCGAGGTAAGATTATGATTAAAGTTGGTGTATTTGGAGCAAGTGGGCGTGTTGGAAAACTTCTTTTAGAAAATCTCAAAGAGATTGAAACAATGAGCCTTAGTAGTGTTTATGTTAGAAACACTTTAGATTTTGCTATTGACCCTTCTGTTTTAGTTACATCAGATTTAAAAGCATTTTTAAATGGATGTGATGTTGTTGTTGATTTTTCTCTTCCTGAAGCTTGTGAAGTACTTCTTGAAGCAGCAAACATCACACCTAAAGCTTTAGTGATTGGAACAACAGGCTTAAGTGTTCACCAACTCAATCTTTTAAAAGATGTAAGTGAAAAAATGCCTGTACTTTATGCAACAAATATGTCCTTAGGTGTTGCACTTTTAAATAAACTTGTAGAACAGGCATCAGCTGCATTAGAAGGCTTTGACATAGAGATTGTCGAGATGCATCACAAACATAAAAAAGATGCTCCTAGTGGTACTGCTCTTACTCTAGGTGAACATGCTGCACGTGGACGTGGACTAGAACTTGATAAAGTTCGCATAAGTGGACGCGATGGAAATATTGGGGAGAGAACAAAAGATGAAATTGCTGTTATGGCAATTCGTGGTGGAGATATTGTAGGACGTCATACTGTTGGCTTTTATAATGATGGAGAGTTTTTAGAACTTAACCATACTGCAACATCGCGTTCTACATTCTCTAAAGGTGCCCTTCGTGCTGCATCTTGGTTAGCAGATAAAGAAGCTGGACTTTACACAATTGCTGATTGTTTAGAATTAGACTAGCTAAATCTCTTTTGCAGATTTAGCCAACTCTGCCCAAGGAGATGACGGATCAGCATCTATCGCTTCTTGGTACACTTTTTGAGCCTCTTCATCTCTCCAGAGCTTACTTAAAACGGTTGCTAACAAATATTTTTGTCGAGCACGTTTTACTTTATCTAGCTTCACATTATTAAGTATTTTTATAGTAGATAAAGCTTTTTCATACTCCTTAAGATTCATATATGATTGGTAAAGTGTAAACTCTAAATAAGGGCTTTGAGGATGAGAATGAGAAGTATTTTGTATTTTTAAAGCTTCCTCTCCATACTTAATGACAATATTATCATCATTTTTACTAGCCCCTAAACTTACCATCGCTACATATCTATCTAAATCTTTATAATCAACTCCATACACTTTTTGTATACTTGCCATCGCTTCTACCATTGCATCACTTTTTTCTAAGCGTTCATAGGTATCAAACAAATAACGATATACCTCTACATATGGTTTTTCATTTGTACCATCAATTAATGCCACAAGATCTTTGGATGCTTCTATTACATCACTATAATTTCCAGTAGTAAAATCAATTTTAATATATCTAAAGAGCCATTTTTTTCGTTGCTCTAAATCTTTAGAGTGTAAATTTTTACTTGCAACTTGACGAGAAAGTTGATAGTCTCCACCTTTCATTCCACACTCATAAATGCCATCATCCCATTTATCTGAAAGAGTTATATTGTAATCTTTTGAGATGCTAAGTACATTATGACATTGCTTTTTCTTCAAAGCATTCTCCATAGCACCAATAGCGGCTTTATGTAATATCTCAGCTATATCTGTATAGGTATCTTCATCTAAACTTTCTAATTTCTCTTTAAAATCAAGACATTCTAAATAATGTTTTTGTTCTAAAAGTAATTTAGCTTTTTCATATATTGCACGCTCTCCTATGCTATCGCCTGCATACTCCTCTATAAGTTTGTCATACTCTTTAAGTTTCGTAGTTGCATTGATATCATCCTGATCAAAGAAAAGAGAATCTTTCGCAACTTGTACTCTCTCTGCATATTCACCATCAGGAAAAGCTTTAAAATATTCATTTATTGCTTGTAATGCTTCTTGTTTATCTTTTGTTTGAGTGAGCCATATGACTCTATCTTTAAGTATTTTTTCATAATTATCATCATCTTTTGGAAGTGATGCTAAAATTGCTTTTGCCATTTTTGCCGCAATTGAGAACTTACTTGAATCTGCAAATGTATACATAATCTCTTTAGATTTTTTAAAATTATCATATAGAAATGAAGGCTTAGCTTTTACAATTTTTTCCATATATTTTTGTGCTTCTTTTGGTGAAGAAGAGATATAAACTCTCACAAGATTAAAAGCTGCATTGACTGCTACATCTAAATTTTTCGTCTCTTTTAAAGCACGTTTATAAAATTTTATGGCGACACTTACTCCACCTGACTCTTCAAGCATCTGCCCCTTATAAATATAACCCCACTTAGCATACACACTTTGTTCATGTTCACTAAAGAGTCTATCGAAAAAGTAGTCTGCATCTCCACTTTGTCCTATAAGGGAGTATGCTTGTGCTATTAATGAAAGGACCTCTGCAATATTCTCATCTGAAGAGTATTCCCTTAAAAATATTTTTGAATATGCTATGACATTATCATTATCTTTGAGCTGTTTGTAGACTTTAATTTTATAGTATGTTAATTCAGCTTTAAAAAGTGTATTTGGATAGTCCTCTAATACACTTTCAATTAAATCTAAACATTGATCATATTTAGCCTCATTATAAAACTTTTTAATTTTTAAATAATCTGTGACATCTTCCACTTTCTTAATATAAACAGGATTCCCTTTTATATCTAAACTTCCTACATATGGAAGTTTTTCTTTATCCATAAAAAATGGAAAATTAATACCAATTTGAGATTTTTTATCTTTATCTATAAGTGGTAATTTTTCTTTATAACCAATAATCATCCAATGCTTTGAGAGAGTTACATTTGCTTCATATACAGAGTTGTCTTGTGTTAAATTAAAAACCTGTGGAAGCAGTTTCATCTTGTAAAAAGGGGTAATGACTAAGAAAAAAGTTTCATCTTTTATAATAGTGTTAATTTGAAAAAAATCATTTTGTAATTTTTGTAAAATTTTATCTGGTTTTTTACTATAAGCACAAACTATTTTCGTAGTAATTAAAAAATCGTTTTGAATTGCTTCACAAACGAAACTTTTAGAATCTTTTAGATGAAGAATTGAATATCTTTGATGATTTTGTACCCCACTATCGATAGATATCTCTAGTGCAGTAAGATTAAGAGTAGAGAAGATAAGGAGGGAGAGTATCCATTGTTGCAAATTCTCTTCTCCTTATATTTTATTTATTAATATCCGCTATTGTAAACAAAAGCTGTAATAAACTCTAAAAGTGGGTTTACAGCTATAACAGCAAAAACAGTTCCTACTGCAGCAATACCAATAATAGTTTTTAGTGCAGTCGTAGCATTTGAAACATATACTTCACCATCAACACCAACAACTGGCTCTTTCATAAACATATAAACAATAAGTTTTAGGTAGTAGTAACCAGCAATTGCAGAGTTAAGAGCCATTACAAGTGCTAAAACTGTATAACCGGCAGTTACTGCAGAACTAATCATATATAATTTACCCCAAAAGAGTGCAAATGGTGGCAGACCTGCTAAACTTAGCATAAAAAGTGCCATTACTACAGCAGCCATTGGAGCTGTTTTAATCATACCTGCAAATTTATCATAACTATGATCACTACTTTGTCCATCAGGTAGATGTTTTTGACGAGAGATCCATAACATTGAGAAAGACCCAAGGTTTGTGAAACTAAAAAGAATCCAGTATAAGAAAAGTGCTGAATTTGCTTGTGTTGTACCAATTAAGATAGCAGCCATTACAAAACCTGCATGAGATATAGAAGAGTATGCAAGCATACGTTTTACATCTGTTTGTACAAGTGCCCAAAGATTTGCAGCGGTCATAGTAATCACTACAAATGCATAAAGTACTACTTCTAACCATACAACACCACTATGAATTAAGAATTCAAATACCCTCATAGCAACTATAAAGCCCGCAATTTTAGGAACAATAGACATATAACCAGCCATTGCAGCTGAACTACCTTCATAAACATCAGGAGCCCATGTATGAAATGGAACCATAGAAAGTTTGAAACCTAATGATGCGAGCATAAATACAACCGCAACTAAAACATAACCCATATCTGCATAACCATTGCCAGCTAAAACAGCAGCAATTTGATTAATCTCTATACTTCCTGTTAGTGCATAAAATACCATAGAACCAAAAGAGTAAAAACCTGCAGCTAATGCACCCATAGTAAAATATTTTACAGCCGCTTCAAAAGATTTATCACGGTTATGCATTGCAATCATAGTATAAAGTGCAAGAGATGCCGTTTCTAGTCCAACAAAGATAAGAATTAAATTATCTGATGCAACCATAAATTGGAATCCACTAATCATAAATAAGAAAAGTGCAAAGAATTCAGGATAACTAAACTCATGGAAACGTTTATGTGTAAGTGCTAATGGAATAAAGAGCATAGAAGCTATTACAATAATAAATTGTGAAAGCAATGCTAAACCATCTATAAGCATTACATTAAACACACCAAGCATAGTGCCATCTTGTGAAAAAATCGTTGATGCATTATAGAGTGAAAAGAAATCCATAAAAAGGAAAAGTAAACTTATACCTACATATAAAGTTTTGTCTAAATTGCTTTTAAAGAGATCGATAACTAAGATTAAAAGTGCCCCAACTATTGGAATTAACATTGGTGCTAAAGTCATTAAATTTAATGACTCTAATGAAACATTTACTGGCGCTAACATTAGTGTGCCTCCCCTGCTGGTGTTCTAGTAATTACTATTCCTTTTTTTACATTAGGAATTCTAGATTTTGCTTCTTGTGTTGTTGCTTTATCGTGCATAAGTTGTACGATTGATTCAACAGAGTTGTTTATTGGTGCTAAAACTGGTTTTGGATAAACACCCAACCAAATAGCAATAATAACTAATGGAATTAAAGCTAAAAGTTCACGTTTATTGACATCTTTTAATTCTTTATTTTCATCTTTTGTAATCTCACCAAAAAACATTTTTTTGTATGCTGCTAACATATAGATAGCACCAACAATAATACCTACACCTGCAAGTAGTGTTAATGTATGAGACTGTTGATAGAATCCAAGTAAACTTAAAAACTCTCCAACAAAGTTAATTGTTAATGGCATACCAACAGAAGCCATCATCATAATAGCAAATATAGTTGCATATTTAGGCATCACATGTGCTAAACCACCAAATTGATCCATCATTTTTGTATGACGTCTATCGTAGATAACACCTACCAATAAGAAGAGTGCACCAGCTACTACACCGTGACCAAGCATTAAAAATACTGAACCAGAGATTCCTTCTACATTAAGTGCAAATGTACCTATGATAATAATCCCCATATGTGATATAGAACTATATGCAATTACTTGCTTAATATCTTTTTGTGCATAAGCGACCATTGCTGTGTATATAACCATTATAATTGCCAAGATAGCAACAGGATACATTAGTATTGCAGAAGCATCCGGAAATAATGGTAATGAAAAACGGATAAAAGCATATGTACCCATTTTTAGTAATATCGCAGCTAGAATAACAGAACCAATTGTTGGTGCTTGACCGTGAGCATATGGTAACCATGTATGAAATGGAAACATTGGTACCTTGATTGCAAAACCCATAAAGAATGCGGCAAATAACCAAAGTTGTAAATTTACCGGTAAGATAAGTCTATACCAATCAAGAATTGCGAATGACCATGTACCTGTTGCTTGGTAGTAGAAATAAGCCATAAAAAGCATACCCACAAGCATAACAAGAGAACCTGCAAATGTATAAAGGAAAAACTTAATTGATGCATAAACTCGTAATGGTCCACCCCATGCACCAATGATATAAAGCATTGGAACAAGTGAAAGTTCCCAAAATACATAAAAGATAATTGCATCAAGTGCAGAGAAAACACCCACCATTGTCATTTGTAAAAATAACAATGTAATAATCATATTTTTAATATTTTTTGTTTCTGTTAAAGAAGCAATACCAATAAGTGTAAAGAATGCCGCTAAAATAACAATAAATAAAGAGATGCCATCAACACCTAATGTATAATTAATTCCAAAAGAGGGAACAACAGGGATAAGTTCCATAAATTGCATACCAGATACATTTGGATCAAATGCAAACCATAACCATAATGCAAGTGCAAATTCAATTACAGAAACTGCAACACCATAAGCACGCATACTATCCTTATGAATCATAAATCCAAATATAGCAGCAATCGCTGGAAAGAAAATTAAAACTGATAATATATGATCAATCATCTACTAAACTCCTAAACCTGATAAGATTGCTAAAATCTCATCAGAATATCTAACTGCTAGTCCAAAAACCACAGCTAATGATAGCAATGCAATTGTACCTGCTACCATCCATTTTAACATCGTAGAAAGATTACCACTCTGCATATCTCTTGTTTTCTCACCAGTACTATAAAGAATACCAGCTATGCCATCAACTGTTGCATCTACAATTTTCACATCTACTTGATTCCAGAAGATTGTTGAAAGTTCTCTGTATGATTTAACGATATATTCTTCATAGAAGTAAGGAATATAGTATTGATTTAATAATAATTTATACATAAAACTATTTTCCATTGCGGAACTACCATCTGGAACTGTAATTTTATTATTCATATATTTTCTATATGCATACACAATTGAAAGACCAACAAAAATTTGTGTTCCAACTAACATCACTAATAAAGTAGCATGTGAATGGATATGATATTCATGTGCAGATAAAATCTCTTCCACCATCTCAAAGAACGGAGTTTGAAATACACCAGCAATCATTGCAAGAATAAGAAGTGGACTCATACCAACAAGCATAAATCTATATGCTTCATGTGGATGAATACCAAAGATTTTATATCTCTCTTCACCATGGAAGATAAGTGCAACTAATCTAAATGAATAAAATGCAGTTAAACCAGCTGTAAACAATAAAACGCCATAGATTACAAAATGATGATCTGCGAAAGCAGCTTCTAGAATTGTATCTTTAGAGAAGAAACCAGCAAAAGGGAAGATTCCGGCAAGTGCCAATGATGCTATAGTCATCATAATCCAAGTGCCTTTCATAACCTTTTTAAGTCCACCCATTTTAAATGGATCAAGCTCATCATGCATAGCATGCATAACATTACCAGCACCTAAGAATAAAAGTGCCTTAAAGAATGCATGTGCCATAAGGTGAAATAAAGCCACCCAATAAGCACCAAGACCTGCAGCTGCAAACATATAACCTAACTGTGAAAGTGTAGAGTATGCAATGATACGTTTCATATCACGGTTAACAAGTGCCATACTCGCTGCAAAAAGTGCAACGAATGTACCTAATGAAGCGATAAATAATCCAACATTAGGGATTAAAGAATAAAGTTCGTTTGAACGAATTACTAAATAAACACCTGCTGTTACCATTGTTGCTGCATGGATAAGAGCCGATACCGGAGTAGGACCCTCCATTGCATCAGCAAGCCAAGTATGAAGTGGAAACTGAGCTGATTTACCCATAGCACCAATGAAAAGGAAAATACCAATCCAAGTAAGTGTTGGAGTATCAAGTGTAGCGAATGCCGCAAATGCACCATCATACTGTAATGTACCAGTGTTCCAATATACTAGGAAAAGACCAATAAGCATACCAAGGTCGGCAATACGGTTCATAATAAAAGCTTCATTTGCTGCCCATGTAGCACTCTCTTTATGAAACCAGAAACCAATAAGACCCCATGAACAAAGACCAACACCTTCCCAACCGATGAAAAGGCCAGCATAGTTATCACTCATAACAAGAATCATCATTGAGAAAACAAATGCAGAAAGCCAAGCAAAGAATCTATTGAAACCTTTATCGTGATCCATATATCCTATTGAATAGATATGAACAACTGTTGAAACAAGTGTTACAACCATCATCATTGTTACAGAGATTTGATCAACCACAAAGCCAAATGGAATGTAAAGATTCCCAGTAGCCATCCATGTCATCATCTCAACATGTATAGGTTCTCCTCCATCTAATATATGCATTAAAAGTACTGAACTGCTTCCAAACGCGGTAAATATTAAAAGACTTGCGATAATTCCAACAAATGTCTTTTTTGGTGTGTTTGTAAAAAGAGCAGAAAACATTGAACTTACAAGAGGTGCAAAAAGTGCTATATATAAATATTTTTCCATTTCTATTATCCTCTCATACTTGTCATAGTATCAAGGTCAATTGTACCATTACGTTTAAACCAAACGATAAGTAGACCAAGTCCTACAGCGAGTTCTGATGCAGCGATTGCAATTACGAAGAATGCAAACATCTGACCAGTTAAATCACCATAATAGTGTGAAATCGCAGCAAAAGCGATATTTACTGCATTGAGTAAAATCTCTGTTGCGAAAAACAGTAAAAGAAGGTTCTTTCTTCTCATTACACCTGCTAAACCAATAGCAAATAAAATTGTAGATAGAACAAGATAGTGATTTAAACCAATTTCCATCATGAAAGTACCTTTTTATTTTTTTCTTCGTTCATTTTTCTAATCTCATCAGCATCCATAAGAGTAAGAGAAAGATCCATTTTCTTACCAGCAAGTACAATTCCTGCAACCATAGCAACAAGGAGCATAACTGCAGCAACTTCAAATGGGATAAGATACTTTGTAAAAAGTACCATACCAACCTCTTGAGTATTACCAGCACCAACACTTGGGTAAAGAGCAACGATATTATTGCTTACGATTGGAGCAGAGAAAATAGCAACAACTAAAATAGCTGCTAAAGTTGCCATACCAACTACAATAAATTTATTACCCTTTTTCTCTTTTACATCACGTGTAGTATCAAAGAACATCATACCAAAAGCATAAAGAGCCATCACAGCACCTGTATAAACGATAATTTGTATCGCACCTAGAAAATCAGCACCTAGAATAAAGAAAAATGCTGATATAAAAATCATCCCCGCTGCTAAAGCAGTTAATGCATGTAACGCCTGAGATGTTGTTACAGTAATGTAAAACATACTAATCGTTAAAAATGCAAACAAGTAAAACGCTATCGCTTCAAACATAATCCAAACTCCTTAATACGATAGAGGTGTTTTCTTAACACGCTCATCTTCAT
>Ga0256828_1000863_pt1 | contig 19685 bp, 24 predicted proteins | sample CV88metaG_FD_185993 | JGI IMG/M metagenome (GOLD analysis project Ga0256828, IMG submission 185993) | Hydrothermal vent microbial communities from East Pacific Rise, Pacific Ocean - CV88 | ecosystem: Environmental > Aquatic > Marine > Hydrothermal vents | place: Pacific Ocean: East Pacific Rise...
TTTTGCATTCTCTTTGTCATTTTGAGCATTGCCTTTTGCATTTTGTGGATATTCAGGATGGCAATACTCTGTTCCAAGTACACAACAACCATCTTCTACACCCATATTTTTAAGTCCTTTGTCAAATGCCCAGTAGTGAGAGTAACTTCCTTGACGTAAAAATTCAAATGCAGATACGACATCACTTGCATTGGACTCTTGTGCTGTAGCAATATCTTTTGTAAGATCGGTAATATCTGTTACTTCAACCATACATCCGACTTCTAAAGCGTCTTGTTTTGATTGTTCTCCTTTTGCAATGAGAGAATCATGAAGATCTTGGATAGATTGAATGTCATATTTGCCTATAGGCATCTGAGCAACAGTTGCATCTTCATTATCAAGAGGAGTGAGATCAATGTTTGTAAAAGAGCTTATATTAAGGTCATATTTATTTACAAGAGCTTGAACTGTTTGAATGTGTGTTGTTTCGGCTTTTGTGATATTTTCTAATTGTTTGATCGCCTCTTTGTCATTTTGAAGATGGTATTGGTAAAGTTCAGTATAAACATCGTGTGCCAAACGCTCTTCGTTCCCCATATATGAAAGTGTATTTTTTGCATCTTGCGTAAGTGTTGATACAGGAGAGAAGAGTGTCTCTTTTACATGATTAGGAACTTCTGACTTGTCAAGATCTTCAACAAATTCAACAGTGTGTTGAAGGTGCTTGATCGCCTCATCTTTATGAATAAGTTCAATGTGTGCGTCTGCTGCATATGCATCGACATCATCTGCGTTAAAAGTGATGTTTGTATCTTGAAAAGTAGTTTTGAGTGAGGCTTTAATATGAATACCATTTTGTGCATTTGCATCATCATCACAAGATTGTAAAAATTGTGCCATTGCAACTACGGCACTGTTATTAACATCGCTTCTATTGAGATCGAAGAGATCTTGAGGGAATACTTGTCTATCTTTTGGCATAGTAGTAATTGTTCCGAGTTTGAGTCCGCCTATTGTAAATGTTACAGGAAGTGTTTTACAGTTAAATGAACCATTAACGTCCGTAATACCATGACTACCGTCTGCACAGCTGTAATCGACATTTGCAACATAGTTGTCAACAAATTGTCCTGTTGTTACTGCTGTTGCATCATTTGAACTTGATGAACCACATCCTGAAATTAAAAGTGTAGCACTTAAAAGTGAGATGGCAATGAGTGATTGTGTATGTTTTCTTTTCATAATTGTACCCTTTAGTTGTATTTGTAAAATGAAGTATAGAATAAAAGTGTTAGAGAAGTGTTAGCACCTAAAAAGGTGCTTGCAAACTTTTAAAATTTAAAATCTAAGTTTGTATAGAAATAACGTCCTGGTTCGTTGAAAAGTACTGCTTTGCCTCCTGCTGTAAGGAGCGTAAGATCAACATAGGTATTGCTTTGTGCATAGCTTTTATTTAAAAGATTATTAACGCCGAATGTAAGATCAAATTTTTTATTGACGGCATGTTTTAATTTTGCGTTAAAAATTGCCCAACCGGCTATAACCTGTTCACCATTATCGCTGTCTATCTTATCCCAACGTTGACTTGCTTGCATCTCAATTGTTGCTATGGAGTGGTTTGCATACTCATAGTCGAGTGCAATATGTCCACGAAGCGGTGCCATATCTGCTAAATTGCTATTGCTTTGTCCTTCGAGTGGAGTATCTTTTTTCCCACGTTTATAAGAGGCACCAAAATCAAGTGTTGTATCGTCGCTGAAATAGAGTGAACCACTGAGTTCTGTTCCATAAACAGTTGCATCTATATTTTGAAAAATATTAGATGTTTTATTGGAATTTATATAAATATAGTTGTGGAGTTTTGAATAAAAGAGTTTCATTTTAAAGGAAAAATAATCATTATCAGTTTTATATCCGAGATCAACCTCTTGATTTCTTACTTGCTTGAGTGTTGGTGTTCCTTTGAGTGTTCCTTTTTTGAAATAGAGTTCTCTTGCATCAGGAACACGGTAAGCTTGTCCTATATCAAAAAAGATTTTATTCTCTTTGTTGAGTGCATAGTTTGTAAGAAGATTTGCACCAAAAGAGTTGTATGTGTTGCTTGGAAGATTTGCTGCATTATCGATATGACTATTATCAAAACGTCCACCTATTGAGAATGAAAATGCATTATAGTGTTTGTCGAGCTTTGCAAAAATGGCTCCGTTTTTTGTTGTCGTTCGATCGATACTCTTTCCTAAAACAGCTCCTGAAACATTATTAACATATTCACCTCTCCAGATTCGTTTACTACCGTCAAGACCTAAAAGTAGTTGATATGAGTTGAGGTCAAAAGTATTGCTTAGTTTTATACCTTGCATCTCCGTCCACATATGATTTGTTTTATTCATTGTTGGATTGGTGGCACTGTTTCTGTACTCTGTACTCATTGGGTGATCAACATCTGAGTAATAATATTGCAGTTTCATATTTTTATAAGTATCGGTAAGTTGGTCTATATTGTAGGTAACACTATAAATATTAGAGTCATCATAGATTGCATCCATAGGAGAATTTGGATAGAGTACATTGTCACTACGATTTGCCGTTACACTGAGGCGAAGCTCTTGATTTTTTGCTGTTGTAATGAATGCTTTTGCCATCATAGAGTTCTTTGTATAGGCTTGCATCTCTCTATAAGGTACTTGATATTGGTTTGCCAAGGGTGCTTTTTTCTCTAATTGCTGTGCAAAATTGTCACCATTGCCATCTCGATATTGATCGCTTGACTCTGTGGAAGCTGTCACAAGAAGGCGGATAATATCATTACCTCCACTTGCCGTTGCTCCGAATTTTTTATACTCCCATGCACCAAAACCGAGATTGACGGATGCTTTAAATTTTTTACTTGGTTTTTTTGTTGCAATTTTGAGTCCACCACTGAGGTTTCCGTAACTTGTTACGTCATATGGTCCTTCGATAACTTCAATAGAATTAATTTGGTTTGCAACAACGTGAGAGATAGGAGGATCCATTCTATTTGGACAGGCCCCATACACTTTTGTTCCATCAACTTCAATAGAGATGTTGTCTCGTTTTTGACCACGAATAAAAACATCATTGGCTATACCACTTCTACGTGACATATCAATTCCCGGCACCTCTTTACTAAGTGCTACGGCAACATCTGCCGAAGTTTGTGCATTTTGAGCTACTTCAGTAATGGTTGTTGATTGGACACTGATTGGTGAGAGTTCAACTTCCGTTGCATTGAGGAGGGAAACAGTACAAAGTGATAATAGGAGTCTTTTTTTCATCTTTTATTTTCCTTAAATTATTTCTATAGGTTGTTCTAGTAAGAATATTAGTAAAAGAAGTGTTACAAAAGTGTTAATAGAAATATAATTTTTGGTAAAATACCATTATGAGTAAAATAGAAAAAATAAAAAAAATAGTTTTAATAGCTCTTGGTTTTGCTGTGGCTACCTATTTAATTATAAGTGCTTTGGCAATTTTAAAGCAGGACTCAACATCGGAGTCCAACATCAGCAGGGAAGTTCATCGTAACACAGTGAAGTGATCCGTGTTGTCGAATTAAGAGTGTGCAATCTATACCGATAATTTCACGATCACAAAAGGTTTTTTGAAATATCTCTAAAGCGATTGCATCTTCTTTAACTCCATAAGTAGGGACTAAAACAGCGCCGTTTACAAAGAGAAAATTTGCATAGGTTGCAGGAAGACGTTCTTTTTCATAATAGACAGCTGAGGGAAGCGGTAGTTCTATGAGTTTGAGATTATGTTCTTTTGCCAACATATGCAACTCCTCTTGCATCAATTGGAGTTGATGGTAGTGCTCATCCTCTTGATCTTGACAGCTTACATATATAATAGTATTTTCATTGATAAATCGTGCAAGTGTATCAATATGGGAGTCGGTATCATCTCCGGCAAGATATCCGTGATTGAGGTAGAGAATATGTTTTGCTCCAAAACTCTCTTTGAGTTTTTGTGTAATACTTATTGTATTGTTGTTTGGATTCCTGTTTGGGTTGAACATACACTGTGTTGTGGTAAGAATTGTTCCTGAACCATTACTCTCGATGGCTCCCCCTTCTAAAACAAATTCAAGAGTGTGGAGTTTTTTATTGTAGCATTGTTGTATATTTTGAGAAAGAGCATTGTCTCTTTCTGCATTAAACTTATCTCCCCATCCATTAAAAGTAAAGTCGAGTAATTCAATAGTTTGGTTGTTTTCTATGGAGAGTGCCGAACAGTCTCGGGCCCAAGTGTCATCTGTTACGTACTCTACAAAAAAGAGATTTTTATTCTCTTTAAAATATTGTTTTGTAGTTTGAAGATCAGCTGTGATAACAAGACATTTTTGAAACTTGATGATGGTATTGATAATATTGATAAAGCAGATTTGCGCCTCTTTGAGGTACTCTGCCCAATCTGTATCTTTATGAGGAAAGATAATTTGTATAAAACTCTGTTCTTCAAACTCTGCAATTAATCGTTTTTTCTTAAACATACTGTATAATTCCCTATGGCTTACATAACTCTCAATAAAAAACATTTTTTTAATAACTTAGATATTATTGCACAACGAAGCAAAGGTAAAGATAAAATTGCACTTGTTTTAAAAGACAATGCCTATGGGCACGGACTTAAAGAGATAGCGACAATGGCACGTGAATATGGCATTACAAAAGCTGTTGTCCGTTTTGAAAAAGAGGCAGAGGATATTGTTGAATTTTTTGACTATATTTTAGTTCTAGCTGATAAACCTTCCATAAAAAATGACAAAATACGCTATACAATTAATGATTGCAGTAGTATAAAAAATTTTATATCCGGTTCAAAAGTAGAGTTAAAGATTGATACGGGAATGGGACGAAATGGTATTCTTCCTAAAGAGTTACCGGAAGCTTTTTTTCTGATCAAAGAACAAGGTTTACAACTGGAATCAATCTTTACACATCATAGTTCTGCAGATGAAGATCCTGATATATTTGCACAGCAAGAGAATCGCTTTTATCTTTTACGGCAAGAGGCTGTTCTTTTGGCAAAAAAGTTTGGATTTACTCCATTGCGTTTTCACTCTTGTAACTCTGCAGCACTTTTTGTTACGGAAAATTTTATAGAGGATATGGCACGTGTAGGTATTGCTGCTTATGGTTGTTTGGAACTGCCTCAAGCAAGTTTGGCAGATCAACTTAAACCTGTTTTGAGCCTTTATGCAAAAAGAAACTCTACCCGTCTTGTGGAAAAAGGGGAGAGTGTCGGTTATGGAGCTACTTTTAAGGCAGAAGATAGTGTTATTGTAAGTAATTATGACTTTGGGTATGGCGATGGTTTTTTCAGAATTTGTTCCAATAACTATACAACACCAACAGGAGCAAAATTGCTAGGACGTATTTCAATGGATAATAGCTCTTTTACAAGTAGTGAGGAGTCTTTATTGATTTTTGATGATGCTCGCAAGATGGCAGCGAGTGCAAGAACTATCAGCTATGAGGTTCTTACAGCTTTAAAACCCTATTTAGAGCGTATTATTGTGAACTAGAAGGCGTCTTGCTTGGTAGTAGTGTGCACGCCAATAGGGATTGTTTATATTTGAGAGGGTGACACCATGTTTGGAAGATGCATGGATAAAGAGTCCATCCTCTAAATAAATTGCAGAGTGAAAGCTATGAAAAGATGTCTGAAAAAAGATGAGATCTCCCTCTTGCAAAGCCCCTTTAGAGACTGCTTTTCCCATCTGCATCTGTAGTGTTGTTGTTCTTGGAAGTTGTATATTAAATGCCTCTTTGTAGATTGTCTGTACAAGTGCAGAACAGTCAATTCCATGAGTATCTTCTCCTCCATAGCAGTATGGTGTTCCTTCCCATCTTTTATAATTTTTTAAAAGCTCTTGTGTGATGAAATTCTTTTTGTGAAGATGATACGTGAGCGGATGGAGATCTTTTTGTTTTGATGAACAGGCTGTTAACAAAAGCAAAAAGAGTATAGAAAGGGTAAAAGTTGTTCTCATTAGTTTAGGCGTTTATTTTAATAATTGCCTCGGGAAAGATGACACCATCAATGCCTAAAAGAGCCATCTCTTCTATTGTTTCATCTTTGGTGATATGTGTGAGGATCTTTGCGTCAAAGAGATAGTTTTCTGCTATGCTTTGTGCTGTTTTTGCAAGTTTTTGATCGACAACAAGATAGGATGCTCCGAAATTTTCGCCGTATATAAGTTCATTAATTGTTTGAACGCTTAATGCAAACGGGATAGCATTGAGTGAAAGGTGGCCGATAATATCAAGATTTGTTTCACAAAACTCTACATAGAGAGTTGAAGAGGGCGGTGTATGCTCAATACTCTCAAGATCAAATATATGGTAAAAAGGTTTGCTTGTAATAAATCTATGACCAAAAAGTAGCATTATCTTTTTGCCTCAGCGATACACTCTTTTGAACAGTAATATTTTCCATTACTTAAAATTGCTTCTGAGATCTCTATATAAACACCACATTGAGCGCATTCAACCATCTCATTGACTTCTGCTTCTTGTTTTTTATTTTGATTTGTCGGCATACTTTTTTGTTTGAAAAACATAATATAGACAATATAGATCACTGCGCCTATCAGTAGTGCTTTAAGTATCATAGATCTTCTCCTAGTAGTAAATAGTGTCGTTTATCTCTCTCAATAATTTTATAGGGCATATTGTGTGTTGCTTCAACTTCATCAAAAACACGTTCTCCTTTATAAAAAAGAAATTTTGTATGTGTATCTTGGAAGTTTTTACTTAAATCAAGGAGCATTTTGGTATCAGTAACTGCACGAGAGGTAATAAGATCAAAAATTTCACCTTCCATATTCTCAACTCTTTTTTTGACAACACGAACATTGTTGAGATTGAGATCAGCTTTTATAAACTGTAAAAAACCGGCTCTTTTTGTCAATGGTTCGACAAGTGTTACAGCTGTATTTGGTAGGGCAAAAGCAAGAATCATACCTGGAAATCCGGCACCGGTTCCTATATCCAAGAGTGACTTTACAGGTGGTAAAAAGCTGACTGGATAGAGTGCATCAAAGATGAAGTCATCAAGTGTGGCTTCATCTTTGGCACCTGTGAGATTATGGATCTTATTCCATTTAAAAAGGTGCTCTTTATATTTTTGAATATTTTTGAAAAAATTATCAGGAAGTGTAATATTCGCTTCCTCTATACGTGATTTTAAATTCATAGGGTATTTTAGCTGAAAAAAACTCTTAAAAACATTTATCTTTAGAAATATGTTGTTTTTAAGAGAACATTTTTTTCATTGCTGTAAAAAAGAATTTAAAAAGACCTCTGTTTTCTGTTAATTCATTAATGAAATCATCATAGGTAGTATTTTTCTCTTCAAAAAAACCGCGAAGATATTTTTCGCTTGCTTCCATACCGCCTTGTTCTTCTATTTCAATCAATTTTTTATAGATTGGAATAATTGTTTCAACAACTTTTGACGGAGCTGCTTTTCTAAAAGCAGTATAAGAGATGATCTCATTTGTAATGGGATCAACTTTGGCTTCAAACTCGGTAACAACCCAATAATAGCTACCATCTTTTGCAAGGTTTTTTACAACAGCCATAATGTTTTCGTTGCGTTGAATACGATCCCACATCATTTTAAAAACTACTTTTGGCATATCGGGATGGCGAATGATTGAGTGAGGCTGACCGATAAGCTCTGCTTCGGTGTACCCTGATATCTCTACAAAGTAATCATTTCCATATTCAATGACTCCTTTTGGATCAGTTTTAGAAACGATGTATCTTTTTGTACTTAATTTTATTTCGTGATCTTTCGGTTCTGGGCGTTTCATGGGGTTTTCCCTCTTTTTGTTTTTTTCATATTATATACTTTTTAATAAAGTTATGCAATAATAGTGCACTTTTTACTAAAAGGCACTTTTTAATGACAAAAAATGAAACACTAGAAGCCATAAAAAAAGCAAGAGAAGCCCATGAGTTACAGATGGAAAAAATTGCAGCTGCTATGGAAGGTAAAACAATTAGTAATCCAACAGCAGTACAAAAGACAGAGTGTGCATTTGGCAAATGGCTATATGATGAAGAAAATCGTATGAAATTGATTATCGGGAGTCAATTCTTTGCAGCTTTGGATCTTGAACATGAGAAATGGCATACAGAGTATAAAAAGATTCATTCGATTCTTTTTAATGAGAAGCAAAAAAAAGGGCTTTTTTCTCGTATGCTTGGAAAAAGCAATATTGAACCTTTAGAGATGGACAAAGTAAAACTCTACTATAAAGATCTTCAAGATACTACAGAGAGGCTTTTAAAAGCTTTGGGCTCTGCAGAGAGACGTGTGAATGCTTTAAGCGAAACTAAATTTCGTTAAGCTGTGTGTGGAGTAGTCTTTCCATATCTGTTGCATTAAGTGGTTTTGAGTAGTAGTATCCCTGTATAAAAGGGCAGCCCTCTTGCAGCATAAACTCTTTTTGCTCTTTTGTCTCTACACCTTCGGCAATGAGTTTGAGATTTAAACTTTTTGCAATAGCTATAATAGCACGTGTTATACTGACATCATCACTGTCATTTGGAATACCGCGTACAAATGATTGGTCAATTTTGAGTTTGTGAAGAGGCAGCTTTTTTAGGTAAGAAAGAGAAGAATACCCGGTTCCAAAATCATCAATAGCTATTTGTATGCCAATTTTACTTAAGCGTTGTAGTTTTTTAATAGATTGTTCCGGATTTTGCATCATTTCTCCCTCTGTAACTTCGAGTTCGAGCCAGTTTGCATTAAAGTCATATTCTTGTATGAGGGCTAATAATTCAATAATAAAATTATTCTGTGCAAGTTGTTTCATAGAGAGATTGAGTGAAAGTTTTCCTGGGTTGAGACCACTCTTATACCATTTCCCAAAGGTCTGTATCGCTTTTCTCATCACTATTTTATCAATAGCAACAATAAGCCCGCTCTCTTCAGCAAAAGGGATGAATTCAGATGGTGGTACCATTCCTAAGTGAGGGTGTATCCATCGAACTAAAGCCTCCATTCCAATAATTTTTTCATCTTCAGCTCTATATTGAGGTTGAAAATAGACACAAAACTGTTCCTCTTCTATAGCTGCACGCAGTGAGTTTTCAAGCATAACTTTTTTCAGTGTGTTTTGTGTCATATCAGCAGAGTAAAATTGAAAATTATTACGACCATCCTCTTTTGCTTTATACATTGCCGTATCGGCATATTTAATAAGGTCATCTTTTTCTTGCGCATCAACAGGATAGATGCTGATACCTATACTTGAAGATATATGTAGGGAGTGACCCGGAATTTCAATAGGTCTATTCATACTGTTAAGGATCTTTTGTGCGACTGTAGCTGCACTCTTTTCATTTTTGATATTTGGAAGAATAATTGTAAATTCATCACCACCGAGGCGAGCGAGCGAATCTTCTTCTCGTAAAATTTTTTTAAATCGTTTAGAAGCTTCAATAAGTACTTGGTCCCCAATATGATGACCGAGTGAGTCATTTATCTTTTTAAACTGATCAAGATCTAAAAAGAGGAGTGCAATTTTTTCATTATTTCTTTTTGCATGAGCAATAGCTTGCTTGATTCTATCTTGAAAAAGTGTTCTGTTTGGAAGCCCTGTGAGTATATCATGGTAGGCTTGATGCTTTAGCTCCTCTTTTAGAGAGACAAACTCTGTAATATCTTGTGTTGTTCCTATGAGCTTTAAGGGTTGTTTGTTTGCATCGTGGATAACTTTTCCGTGAATAAGCAGATCCCGTATTGCTCCATCTTGACGTCTTACTTTGCAGGTAAATTTAAAGAGTTTATTGGTCTGAAGGGCTTGTGCTAAAAGTTGTTTGGCTTCAATGAGATATTCCGGCAGTAAAACAGAGTAGAAAGTATTTACACTAACTGGCGTCCCTTTCTCTATTCCATATATTTTATAACTTTCATCCGACCAGATCGCCTGTTTGGTTGTGAGGTCTATCTCCCATGAACCCAAACCCGCAATTGCTTCTAGCTGTTTGAGGATCTCTTCTCTTGCTTTGAGCTTTTTAAGAGCAATTTGTGGTGTATCTTTTTTTATATCTATTGGCATTTTTTAAACCTTATAAAAGGTGACCCATCTCATCACGCTTGACGTTGAGGTAGCCTTCGTTGTATTTGTTGCTTTTCATTATAATAGGAACACGCTCTACAATCTCAATATCGGAGAGTGAGTTTACCTTGTCTGGATTATTGGTGAGTAGTCTGATCTTTTTAATCCCGAAATGGTGTAAAATAAATGTTACTATCTCGTAGGTTCTCTCATCTGCAGCAAAGCCGAGCTGATGATTTGCTTCTACGGTATTGAGCCCTTTGTCTTGCAGTGCATAGGCATTAATTTTATTAAGCAAACCGATATTACGTCCCTCTTGACGTAAATAGATAACCATACCGCCTTTTTCATTGATCAAAGAGAGTGCATACTCAAGTTGATCTCTACAGTCACACTTTAGGCTTCCTATGGCATCACCTGTCAAACACTCTGAATGGACTCTGACAATAGGTGTCTCCTCCAAATTTTTTGCATAAATGACAAGGTGCTCTTTTTCACCCTCTTTAAAGGCTTTGACTTTGAAATCACCAAATCGTGACGGTAAATTTGCTATTTCGGAAATTTTTATATTCATTTGTTTAATCTTTAAAATGTTAAAATCTTTTCTTTAAAATACAATTATAGCAAACATAGCAAAAAAAAGGTTTAAAAATGTTTCAAAGATTTCGTCGTACACGTCTAAATAAGCAACTTCGCGCTCTTGTAAGAGAGACACATGTTACAACGGATGATTTTATCTATCCGCTTTTTATCAGAAGCGGTGAGGGAATTAAAACAGAGGTGGCTTCTATGCCGGGTGTCTATCAGATGAGTATTGATGTTGCCATTAAAGAGTGTGAGGAGTTGAAATCTTTGGGTCTGTACTCTATTATACTCTTTGGAATTCCCGATGTAAAAGACTCTATCGGAAGTGATGCTTTGTGTGAGCACGGTATTATTGCAACGGCTGTACGCGAAATTAAAAAAGCACATCCTGATATGTTTGTCGTAACCGATCTCTGTTTTTGTGAATATACCGATCACGGGCACTGCGGAATTATTGATGAAGAGCGTGAAACTGTAGTGAATGACGCAACTTTGGAGATATCGGGACAACAGGCGATTGTGCATGCAAAAGCGGGTGCAGATATGATAGCCCCAAGTGGTATGATGGATGGAATTATAGAGGCACTCCGTGAGGCACTTGACGGAGCAGGGTACAGTGAATTGCCGATAATGAGCTACTCTACAAAATTTGCTTCGGGTTACTACGGACCATTTCGTGATGTTGCAGAATCAACACCGAGTTTTGGCGATCGTGCAAGTTATCAGATGGATCCTGCAAACAGACGCGAGGCAATTGCCGAGAGTATCAGTGATGAGGCGCAGGGTGCCGATATTTTAATGGTCAAACCTGCTTTGGCCTATCTTGATATTGTCCGTGAGATCAAAGATGCTACAAGCTTGCCAATGGCTGTTTATAATGTAAGCGGTGAGTATGCAATGCTTAAATTCGCGGGGATGAATGATCTTATTGATTATGAACGTGTTGTAATGGAGACAATGGTAAGTTTCAAACGTGCCGGTGCTGATATTATTATCTCTTACCATGCCAAAGAAGTGGCAAAAATGTTAAAAAAATAGTATAATAACCGCTTATTTAAAAAAATGGAAAGAAAATGAGACACTTTTTAACACTAAAAGATTATACAAAAGAGGAGATCCTCGAGATAGTAGATCTTGGACTTCAGATTAAAAAAGATCTAAAAGCCGGTATATATAATGAAGAGTTGAAAAACAAAACATTGGCAATGATCTTTGAAAAGAGCTCAACTCGTACTCGTGTCAGTTTTGAAACAGGGATGTTTCAACTTGGAGGGCATGCTCTTTTTTTATCTAATCGTGATATCCATTTGGGTCGTGGCGAACCGGTAAAAGATACGGCACGTGTAATATCTCGTATGTGTGATATGGTTATGATTAGAACTTTTGAACACTCTATGATTGAGGAGTTCGCAAGTTACTCTAAAGTTCCTGTTATTAATGGACTTACGGATTCTTTCCACCCTGTGCAACTTTTGGCAGACTATATGACAATGATTGAGTATGGTGTGGCAGAAGATCCGATAGTTGCTTATATTGGTGATGGTAACAATATGACAAATTCATGGTTGATGCTTGCTGCGAAACTTGGGTTTGAGTTACGTATAGCTACTCCAAAAGGGTATGAAGTAGATAGTGTAGTACTTGAAGATGCTTTAAATATTGCAAAAGAGAGTGGTGCAGTTATCAAAGTGATGAATGACCCAAAAGAGGCAGTTCGTGGTGCAACGGTTGTTACAACAGATACGTGGGCTTCTATGGGTCAAGAGGATGAAAAAGAGCAACGTATTAAAGATTTTGAAGGCTTTATGGTTGATGGATTGATGATGTGTTTGGCAGATAAAAATGCGAAGTTCTTACACTGTCTCCCTGCATATCGCGGGCAAGAGGTAAGTGAAGAGATTTTAGAAGCACATGCGGATATTGTTTTTAGCGAAGCAGAGAATAGACTTCATGCCCAAAAAGGCTTGATGGTCTGGTTAGATTCAAAGAGGGCTTAAAGCCACCCTTTTGAATCTTCCATAATAGCTCTGTTACAAGTATCGTATGCTTTTACGATAGCGCTAATGAGCTCTGTACCTTGATCAAAATATGCATCTGGATCCACTTTTGAAGGATCTGTAAGAAGTTTTTTCTGTACAAGATTGATGTAATCTTTTACATCTTTATCAATAGTCGCAAGTTCATTGTTAATAACACCAGGTAGCTTGTTTGGATATTTTGCAACAAGTTGTGTCATTCTGTTTTGCAGTTTTTTATTTAAAGATTGAAGTTGATACTCTAAAGCCATAATTGCTTCCATATCTGCTTTTGTTATTTTCCCTTTTGCTGCAATCCCTGCACCTTTACCACGAAGACGACCTGTATATTCGGTCATTGGTAACATAACTTCCATCATAATTGAAGAGGTATCTTTTCCAAATGAAGAGAGATCTTTTGCAAAACGTTTTGCTACACTTTGTGCAAGCATAAGTGTTTGATCGATATTTTCTGTATAGTCAGAGAATGTTTTTGCCGGTTTTTGGCGAAAAGCTTTTCTGTTAAGTTTGATCAGTGCTTGTGATATTGCAGTTGCACGGGAGTTAATGACAGGATCTGCTGCCATTGGCAGAGCTTCCATATTCCCAATTGCAGTTTTCATATCATCTCTGTTTGAAAAGACGAGAAGCATTGCTGCTGTATTACCGTTTAGGTAGGAGTTTGTTAAACCCCTTGTCTTTTGGGTAGCCAATATAAGGTTTTTAAGACTCTCAATGTATTTACTGGTATTGGCTTGCTCTTCATTGTTAAAGAGAGATTTTGCCTGTAGATTGAACATTAAAAGAACAATAAGTAAGAGTGTTTTCATTTTTCCATCCTATTTTTTTAAGCTTTACTGAATTGTATCACTTTATCTTAATTAGTAGCTTATACCTGTGACTTTTCTTATCTTTTCTATCATAGGTAGGGCTATATTTTCCGCTTTTGTAGCACCAAGTGCTAAAATTTCGCGGACTTCATCTTGATGCTCCATATAGTAAGCACGTTTTTCTCTGTATGGTCTGAAGTACTCCCAAATAACATCATGAAGGTAGAGTTTAAAGTGTCCATGCCCCTCACCGCCACGTTTGTAGCGCTCTTGCAGCTCTTTGCACTCAGCTTCGTTTAAAAAGAGTTTTGCCATATTGTAAACATTACAGTTCTCATACTCTTTTGGCTCTTCCATCGGGACATTCTCTGTTACGATCTTCTTGATAGTTTTGAGCTGTTTTTTCTCTTCACCAAAGATATTGACGGTATTTTTGTAGCTTTTTGACATTTTTTGTCCATCTGTTCCCGGAACGGTAGCCACATTCTCTTCTATTTTAAATGTAGGAACTTTTAAGATATCGCCATATTCGTTATTAAATTTAATGGCAATATCCCGTGCAATCTCAACATGTTGGATCTGATCTTTTCCTACAGGAATAATATCAGGAGAGTAGAGAAGAATATCTGCTGCCATTAATACAGGGTAGGAGAAGAGGGCATGATTGGCAGCAATGCCTTTTGCAACTTTGTCTTTATAGCTGTGAGCACGTTCCAACAGTCCCATCGGTGTAAAAGCAGAGAGGAGCCAGTAGAGTTCAAGAACCTCTTTGACATCTGATTGTACCCAGAAAGTTGATTTTTGCGGATCAATACCAAGACTTAAAAAATCAGTTGCTGTCTGCATTGTCAGTTGGGCAAGTTCTTTGCCTCCATTACCACTGCTCATAGCATGATAGTTTGCAATAAAAGCAAAAGTTTCACTCTCTTTTTGTGCATCGACCATCTGCTTAATTGAACCAAAGTAGTTTCCAATGTGCAAGTCTCCTGATGGTTGAATACCAGTTAATACTCTCATTATAGATTCCTAAATATTTTTTTGTGTATTATACCCATCTCAGCTTTATTTTGTTATTATATTCACTAAATACAAGGGCGAAATACCCATATATAAGGATGAGTTATGAACTTACAAATTCGTACAAAAGATATAACATTAACAGAGAATACAAAAGCACATATTGAACATGCTGTAGAAGCATTTAGAAAATACTCTTTAGATATAACGAGCATAAAATGTTTAGTGAGTGCCTTAAAAAAAGGTGTTGAAGTTGAATTTAATATTCATGTAGCACATGCAGAACCGATTGTTATTACTCAAGAAGATGAAGAGCTTGATGCGGCTATTGATATAGCAGTTGATCGTGCAAGTAAAGCATTGCGTCGTCTTCATGACAAAGTAACGGATCATAAAGCACCATCAATAAAAGAGCTTGAAGTTGCTGATGCATAAATTTTTTCTTACTCTTTTTATAATACTATTTTGTTCTCTCTCTTTATCGGCAAAAGAGGTAAAACCATATTCTATGCGTTTTGTTTATGGAATGCCGACTAGTAATGATTTGGGAGAGGTGCTGAGTGGTCAGTTTGGTGCGAATTATCATGATTTTCGTATCTATTCGCTTGATGGTGGTTATCTTCTCAAAGAGTCTGCTTTCAATCTTCCTTTAGACTTCTATTTAAAGAGCGGACTCTCCTACTATGATGAGGGCCGTTATAAAAATGCATATGGTGCTGATATCTATATTAAAGCATTTTGGAATTTTGATTTTGCAAAAAACAGAGTTCGTTTAGGTTTTGGTGAAGGTATTTCTTATACATCCCGTGTATTGATGTCTGAATATTTTGATGCAACAGCAAACAATGACAACACATCAAAATTTTTAAATTATCTTGATATTAGTTTGGATTTTGATTTTGGTCGCCTTGTTGGTTCAACATCATTACGTGATCTCTATGTAGGCTTTGTTATTAAACACCGTTCAGGGATATTTGGAACTATAAATAATGTAAAGCACGGCGGTTCTAACTATAATTCTCTTTATATAGAGAAAAAATTCTAAAGGAAAAATATGTATAACTGGGTACTTTGGTTTCATGTCATCTCATTTATCTCTTGGTTTGCTATGCTTTTTTATCTGCCTCGCCTCTATGTTTATCATATGGAACATATTGAGAATGCGGGTTTTATTGAGGTTGTCAAGATTCAGGAGATGAAACTTTACAAATATATAGGTGTTCCTGCTATGTGGGCAACAGTTATCAGTGGTTCACTTCTTATTTATCTTGGAGGTTGGATCGGAGATACATGGTTACACCTAAAACTCTTCTTTTTGGTGATTTTGCTGGGGTACTCACACTCTTTAGGTGTTTTACGCATAAAACTTTTAGAAGACAGATGTACAAAAAGTGGTAAGTTTTTTCGTTTCTATAATGAAGTACCGACTATTTTAATGTTACTTATTGTCGCTATGGTAGTATTTAAACCCTTCTCTTCGTGAGAAAGGTTTATTTGTTTTTTTGTTCTTCTTCTCTCATCTTTTTAAAAAAATAGATACTCAAAAGTGTTAAACCTAATCCACCAATAATAAAAGTTACCGCTAAAGCCATTATTTTTCTCCTTTTTTCTTTGCTTTAAAAAGTAGAGGTGTTCCCTCAAAATTGAATGCTTCTCTGAACTTGTTTGTGAGATAACGTCTGTATGTAAAATGTAAACCCTTTGGTTTATTCATAATTATAGCTATTTTTGGAGGGCGTGTTTCATATTGTGTTGCATAATATATACGGATAACCTGACCATGCATACTTGGAAGTGTATGTCGGCGTAATGCACGTTCTAGTACTTCATTAACTTTGCTGGTTGGAATTCTTTGTGAATAGTTCTCATTGATCTGAAGGATCATATCATGAAGTTTGTCAACACGTTGCCCACTTTTTGCCGAGAGGGTAATAATAGGTGCATAAGAGAGGAATTTGAAGCGATCTCGGACTTCCTTGATAATCTTGTCGTGCTCCTGTTTGTCTGCAATATCCCATTTATTAAGAACAATAATACAAGCAAGGTGATTGTGATCTACAAGTCCGGCTATCTTTTCGTCAAGATCTAAAAAAGGCTGACTTGCATCAAGAACAACGAGAGCCATATTTGCATTTTCAAGCATTGCACGTGTACGCATCAGTGCATATTTTTCAATACCTATAATACGACCTCTTCGACGCAAACCTGCCGTATCAACAAATGTAAGCTGTTTTCCATTATACTCAACTGTCTCATCAATTGGATCAATTGTTGTCCCTGCAACGGCACTGACAACAGAACGCTCTTCCCCTAAAAGTGCATTAAGAAGTGAACTTTTACCAACATTCGTGCGACCGATAATAGCAATTTTTATATGGTTGATATCATTCTCATCAAACTCTTTGATCTTGTCGTTATTTGCAAAAATAGAGTCATCTTCTACTTCATCTTCATCATCATCCCAATAGTAAAATTCATCATCTTCATCTTCTTGATATTGTGCAAAGAACTCTTCGTCACTCAGCTCCTCTTTTGCTTCATGAACAACTGTTATCTCTTCCTCTTCTTTGACAATGTCTTCATCTGGTAGTCGTTCATAGAGCCAATCCAAAAGTGCTACGGTATTGCGGTTGTGGGAAACAGATATTCCAAAAATATCTCCTGTTCCAAACTCATAAAAGTCCCAGAGTTTTTCTTTCATTTTGTCATTATCTATTTTATTAACAACGAGAGCTATCTCTTTGCCCATAGATTGGAGTTCATAAAAAAACTTTTTATCTTCATCTTCAGGGATACTTTTACCATCAACCATATAGAGGATAATGTCAGCTGCATAGGCAGCTTTAAGACTCATCTCTTTGATCTTATCAAAGAGTTCACACCCTTTGTCCAATCCTCCGGTATCGAGTAAAATTGCCTCTTTGTCATTTATAATGACATGTTTTCTTTTTACATCTCGTGTAGTGCCTGCAAGATCAGAAGTGATGGCATCTCTATTTCTAATAAGTCTGTTAAAGAGTGAACTTTTTCCGACATTTGGACGTCCGATAATGGCAATTTTTTTCATGAAGTGTAACCTAATATTTTTTGAAATTATAGCCAAATAAATAAGGTTAGAGAAAAACTCCCGTTTTTAGGGAGTTTTGGAGTGTTATTCTGTAGGGAACTCTTGATCAAGTTTTTCAAGTGCTTGTTTGGATTGGAACTGTTGCCAGAGAGCATTGTCATTTTTAAAGCTTGATTTGACAGCTTTTTTTACCTCTTGGTTTACTCCCTCTTTAGGAACAGTTACAAGCATATAGATAGCACCGGAAGGAGCTTGCCACATGTCAACTGCTTTTGAACCTTTAAGATCAACTTTTGCTAGTTGTTTTGTTACGGCTGTTGTTACTTTGTCCACTGTCTCTGCAGAACCATTTCCTGTCGCTCTTGTAAAACCTTCAATTTTATCTTTTACCTGTGTTTGAATCTGTTGAGCAAGATCAGAACGACCGTTCATAAGTGCTACACGACGCATATGAGCAATGCCAGCGGCTGATTTTTCAGCAACACCAACACCTGCATAGTAACCGTCAACTTCAGGAATACAAGTCCATTTTGGAGCTAAAACATTCTCTTGTTTACATTGAAAAATATTTGCCGGAGCCTCTTTTTTTGGTTCGGGTTTTTTATCACTACAACCACTGAATGCTAAAGTTGCAGCTGCAATGATTGCTGTTGTTTTGAATATTTTTTTCATATAAGATGTCCTTTTTCTAAATATAAGTATAGTATAGTAACATAAAACTTTGTAGAAAATTATGAAGTAAAATTAAAAAATATCATAAAGGAACATTTTGAAACGTTATTATGCTTATGAAGATTTTCAAAAAGATACAAATTTACTCATTAAAAAAGTAAAAAGTTTTGAGCCTGAAGCCATATTGGCAATAGCACGAGGTGGTTATACCCTTGCTCATGCTTTGGCAGAGGGTTTAGATATTCGAGATCTGCAAAGTATTCGTACAGAGTTGTATGATCAGCAAGAAAAACGTGACGTAATTCAACTTTTTGGTGCATGTAGTTTTTGTGTTAAACGTGTTCTTGTTGTTGATGATATAGCAGACAGTGGAGAGACATTGGCTGCTGTTATGAACTATTTAAAAAAGAATAATCCCGATATAGAGTTTGCTGCAGCAACACTTTTTTATAAAAAAACTTCATGTTATAAACCTGATTATTGGATCAATGAAGCGAAGGTTTGGATTGAATTTTTTTGGGAAAAAGATTTTCTTCAACGGTAATATTTATTTTTGAGTAATTTTTAATGGGTATAATAACAGTTATGACAAAAAGAAGCTCCTTAGAAATTTTTAAATCTGTTGTAATAGCCCTTTTCCTCAGAGAGGTACAAACTCGCTTTGGAACAAAAAAACTAGGCTATTTCTGGGCAGTTTTTGATGCAATGTTTATGGTTATGATTTTTGCGGGATTAAAATCTTTGATATCTTCAAAATCAATGCCGGGATTAGATTATCCAGTATTTTTAGCAACAAGCTTTTTAGCATTTTTTTTATGGAAAAAAATTGTGACTCAATCAATGAGTGCTTTTTCTGCGAATAAAGCACTCTTCGCATATAAACAGGTAAAACCTTTTGATACGATTGTTACTCGAGTTATGTTAGAGATCTTAGTCAGTTCCGTAGCAACAGTTATTTTTGTAGGAATTGGACTCTATCTTAATCTTGATCTCAGTGTGAAAAATTTTAATATGGTGATGTTGGCAGTGTTGTGGCTTTGCCTTTTTGGGTTTGGTATAGGGCTGATGAATGCAGTATTTGCTTATTTTTATGAATTTTATGCTAAAGTTTTTAGTATTATAATGACGCCTTTACTTTGGATTTCAGCATTAATGTACACTGTAGATTCCCTACCCCCTTTAGCACGTAAAATTATTCTTTATAATCCATTGACACATTTTATGGAGATGATTCACGGTTATTATTTTCATTCGTTAAATACATATTATGTAGATTATGAATATATGGTTTATTGGACATTAATACCTCTGTGGATAGGACTTTTTTTCTATATTCGTGCTGAAAAAAGGATCTTATCCTCATGATAGAGTTACATAATGTCACAAAGTACTATAAAACAGGAAATGAAAAAAAA
>Ga0256828_1000864_pt1 | contig 19677 bp, 23 predicted proteins | sample CV88metaG_FD_185993 | JGI IMG/M metagenome (GOLD analysis project Ga0256828, IMG submission 185993) | Hydrothermal vent microbial communities from East Pacific Rise, Pacific Ocean - CV88 | ecosystem: Environmental > Aquatic > Marine > Hydrothermal vents | place: Pacific Ocean: East Pacific Rise...
CTGAGCGTGTTGCAATGGCAGCCCCTTCATATATCTGATAAAATGGATTTGTATAGGCCATCACACTCTCTTCTTTATCAAAGAGTAAAAACTGAGGAAAGTTGAACAGTACCTCACGCGTTCCAAAAGTAGGGATTATCTCTGCATCATTCAGAGTGACATTAAAGCGTTTTTGCATAAAAGAGCGCATTGCCTCACGCAACTCGGCTTCACCTGTTGTCTTTGGATATTTTTGAAGATAAGGAGCCGTTTCGCAAAGCTTTTTCTGAATGAATGCCGGTGTCTCAAACTGTGGTTCACCTATTGTTAAAACAGAAGGAGAGTAGTTGGAATTTGGCGTAATATCTTTTAGTAAAAGATTGAGTTTTTCAAAGGGATAGGGTTTAAAATGCATAGTTTTCCGCTTTTTTATTAAATTAATGTAATTATATCGAAAAACTATTTATCAACTATTTATCAAATATTAGTCTTTTTTATTGTACAATTAATCAAATTTAATAGTAAAAGGAAAAAAATATGAAAATTATTTTATCTGCTGTAGTAGCACTCTTCTTAATCGGATGTGGTGATGATAAGAGTACAACAGCAACGCACGAAGCAAAAGCAGTGAGCAAAGAGGTCAAAACAGTTGCTCCTGTAAAGACGGAGGTTGTTGAAAAAGTTGCAGTTGTTGAGGAGAAAACAGCTCCTAAAGAAGAGAAACCTGCAGTTGTTGAAGAGAAAACAGCTCCTGTAAAAGAGGTTGTTAAAAAAGAAGTTGCAGCGGTAGATGGTGCGGTAATTTTTAAAGCGTGTTCAGCTTGTCACGGTGCAAATGCAGAGAAAAAAGCACTTGGAAAATCTCAAATTATCAAAGGATGGGATGTTGCAAAAATTACAGCAGCACTCAAAGGATATAAAGATGGTACGTATGGTGGTGCTATGAAAGCTGTTATGAAAGGACAAGCGTCAAAATTGAGTGATGCAGAGATAAAAGCGGTAGCGGAACATATCTCTAAACTTTAAAGTTATATAACTGTTCTATACCCGACTCCATAGATGCTTTCTATGGAGTTATTTGGGAGTTTTTTACGTAATTTTGAAACAAGTTTTCTAATATTTTGTGCATTGAGTGATTCTTGATGTTCAAAATAATAATCTACAATCTCTTCATTGGAAAAAATTTCTCCCTGTTTGCTTGTTAAGAGATCTAAAAAGAGTATCTCAAATTTTGTTAAAGAGATGTGGTTTTTGTCTTTTATAAGTGTTTTATTCTCTCTGTTGTAAAAATAATCTTCTCCTAATGAAACTGTAATTGAGAGTTTACGTTGTTTTCCCTGTTTATTAAAATAGAGTTTTTTAGAAATTTTAAGAAGTGCTTCTATCAATTCAAGATAATTTATAGGTTTTTTTATAAATTGAAAGATTCCAAGATTAATAAGTTGAATAAGATAATTTGATTCATCATGCATAGAGAGTACAATAATATCTTGATGTGGATTAATTTCATAAATGCTTTTTATCAATTCAATGCCATTAAGGCAGGGCATCTTTATATCTGTCAAGACAATATCATAAGGTGATTTTTTATATTTTTCTAGTGCTATTTTACCGTTTTCAACAGCATCGACTTGTTTGAAGAAGTTTTGTAATGCATCTCTTGTGTTTTCACGTAACTCCTTATGATCTTCTGCAAATAAAACAGTTAAACCTTTTGTATATTTCAATAACTTTTGCTCATTTGTCATTTTAAATTTTCTTTAGCTTTTTAAAAAGTATATCAAGTATTGATTATATATTCAAGAAACAGTGATACAATTTCATAAAATATAAGGGCAGGTGTGTATGAAAATAGTAATTAACGGAGAAACTAGAGAGTGCAAGGAGGCTATTACTCTTCAAGAGTTGCTAAAAGAGCTCTCTTTGGAAGATAAAGTGATGGCAGCAGCACTAAATATGAATATAGTTAAAAAGGAGAATTGGAGTTCTCAAGTTTTGCAAGAGGGTGATAAATTAGAACTCTTGGATTTTGTCGGAGGAGGATGAACTCTCAATAGTCACAACAGCTACAGCATACTCTCCGTCATGAGTAATGGAAAGAGCAACATCATTAATAGAAAATTTCTCTATTAAGTTGCGTGAGAGTGCGATTTTTGGAGCGCCTTTTTTATCTTTATAGATACGGATATCATAAAAAGAGCACTCTGTACCGATTCCTGTTCCCAAAGCCTTTGAAAATGCCTCTTTTACAGCCCAAAAACCAGCTGCAGTTCTATGATTTTTGACAAGTGCAATTTCATCTGTCATAAGAAATCGCTCTAAGGCCTTTTCTCCAAAACGCTTTATTAGATGTTCCATTCTGGAGGTTTTTATTAAATCAATACCTACCATCTTCTTTTTATTGAATCACAAATTCTGTAAAGTATATGCCACGTATTTTTCCATCACTTAACATGGAATTAAGGCTGTCCATAATTTGTTCGGAAACTTTCTGTTTTCCTTTTTTAGATGATATCTCTTCTAATGTTTTTGATGAGAGAATTCGTATAATTCTGTCACGTAGTACCGGTGATTTTGCATCAAGTTCAACACTGAGTTCATCTCCCTCAAGCTCTAAAGACATAGTTACTTTCAAATATCTTCTGCCTGAATCACTTTTAAGATTTACTGTAAAAGTATCAAGAGGATAAAGTGTTCCTATCTCATCTAGTTTTCTATTGTCATTATAAGCATCTCCACCTAAATGTTTTGGTGATTTGGAAACTGTTCTCTCTTTTACCTGAGGTGTAGTTTTTTCTGTATTTGTATCTTCATCATTCATTAGTAGCACAGCAACAACAGCTCCAATAATAATGATAAGAATTAGTACAACAATGATGATAATCATTAATAAATTGCCAGACTTTTTCTTTTTTGGTGCCGATTCTTCTTCTGTTGTCTCTTCTTCAGCCATATCTCTTCCTTGAATTATATAGTTTCGTTAGTATATCGAAAATTATAAAAAATAATTTAGACTAATTTTGTAAAACCAACTCTTTTAATGGTAAAAATTCATAACTGTCTGCATTATAGTACTCAATTTTACCTGTTTCAATATCGTAACACCATCCATGAATATGTAAGTCATCTTCTTCAAAACGTTTTTTTACACTCGGATAGGTTAAAATATTATCTATCTGATTGATAACAGAAAGCTTTTCTGTTAAACGCATTAAATCTTCAAGTGGTGCATTGGCACCTAAGCTTAAGATTGCTGATTTTTTGGCGTTTTCTCCAAGCTCAAGCCATTTTTTTGTATGTATAAGTGATTTATCCTCGACAGGTTCATAAAGATGCTGGCATGCACCACAATGTGTATGTCCACATATAATAATCTCTTTTACCTTTAAAACACTTACAGCATATTCTATACCAGATGCTGTAGCATGAAAATCTTCATCTGGTCTGTATGGTGGAACAAAATTACCGACATTTCTAATAACAAACAAATCGCCAGGATTTGTCTGTAACATAAGATCTGGAATAACCCGTGAATCAGAACAGCCTATAAAAAGAGCTTTTGGTGCCTGTCCACTTTTTACAAGTTCTAAAAGAGATGCTTTATTCTTTTTAAAATAGGAACGAAAAAGTTCATTTCCTTTTGCATAGCCTTCTAAATTCATGCTATATCCTTAGCTGTTCAAGAGCAAGATTTGATATCTAAAGTATTTATCATATCTTCAAATATTTCACCGGCTTCTCTGTGTATATCATCATGATATTCTATGATTAAAACTTCTTTACCATTTGATACTTTTGTCATATGAATCTCTGGTTGCATATCATATTTCGCAACTATCTTATCAACAACACTATTTACTTTTGTTTTTTCATCTTCTGTTGTATAAGCTAGTGCTAATCTTGAAAATCTCTCTTCACTTCTAAATTCTGCATCAATCATTTTTTACCTCTAAAATTTTATTATAAAACTATTATACTACTTATAGGAAAAAATTCAACTTTTTATTGCCTAAATTAGTACCACTCTAAAAGTTTTGTTACTTCATCCACAATATAACTTTTTATAGATGTTTTTTCGAGTGGTTTTTTCGCAATAAGAGCTTTTGTTATATTTTGCATTTTTGCCTCTTTGAGTCTTGCATCAAGCCCATAAACCTCACGTACATCGCCAACAAGTGAAACCTCGCCTATAAATACTGTCTCTTTGGATATCGCACGATCTCGAAAGCTTGAGATTATGGCAGCTAAAATGGCTAAATCTGCCGCAGTTTCTGTTATTTTTATACCTCCGGTAATATTGATAAAAACATCATAACCTGAGAGGGGTATTTCAAGTTTTCTCTCTAAAAGTGCCAGCAGCATATTGAGGCGATTATTATCAAAGCCTGTGGCCTGACGCTTTGAATTTGGTGTGTGCGATTCTGAAACAAGGGCCTGAACTTCTAGGATAATAGGGCGGCTCCCCTCCATTATAACTGTAAGAGCCGAGCCGCTCTGTTGTGAATTGCGGTTAAAAAAGCGTGAAGCGATGTCTGTGGCACTTACAAGTCCTTCTGCTTTCATCTCAAAAACACCTATCTCGCTTGTCGCACCAAAACGGTTTTTAAAACCTCGCAGAATTCTGAGCTCCTGAGAGGAATCACCCTCAAAATAGAGTACGGTATCTACCATATGCTCCAGTACTCTTGGACCTGCGATAGAGCCCTCTTTTGTAATATGCCCGATAATGAAAATTGCCAAATCTTTCTCTTTTGCTATACGCATCAACTCAAAGGTTATCTGGCGTACCTGTGTGACAGAGCCCGGTGCGGAGGTGATATTTTCAGAGTAGATGGTCTGGATGGAGTCTATGATTAAAAAGTCATATTTTCTATGTTCGAGCTCTACTAAAATCTGTTCAAGGCGTATTTCACTCAGCAGATAGAGTGAGTCGTGGTTTGATTTGAGACGATTTGCGCGTAGTTTTATCTGTGAGGTGGATTCCTCCCCAGTTACATAGAGTACATCTTTGCCACTAGAGGCGATATTTGAGCCGACTTTTAGTAGAAGTGTAGATTTTCCAACTCCGGGGCTCCCACCAATGAGCGTGAGACTTCCTGGTACAATGCCTCCTCCCAAAACATTGTCAAGTTCTGCATCAAGAGAGGAGAAACGAAAAACCTCCTCCTCAACTACCTTGTTGATACTTATCGCTTTAGCAGAACTTGCAGAGGTGGATTTTGTATGTTTTACCACCTCTTGCTGGTGTTCATTCAGCTCAATAAAACTGTCCCACGCACCACAGTTGGTACATTTACCCATCCATTTTGGAGTAGTGAGCCCACAATGTTGACACTCAAATAGTATTTTTTTCTTTGCCATAGTTTTTCTTTTTGTCTATTTCTTTAAATATGTTATAATTTGAGTCAGTTGGGACAGATGAGGAGCGTGAACTCCTCATAAGCTTTTAATACAACCTTACTTCCAAAAGAAGCAAGATTATAACAATTACGGATATGAAGCGCATTGTTACTCCTTTGTGTTAAAGGCTGACCCTGTCCCACCTTTCACCTCACAATGCTACTTTTACCACGCAATCGCCAACTGACATAGATATACTATAAAAAAATTTATTGAGTTTTGTAAAATATGACAATTTGTCATATTATTTTTATTCTTTATGAGTTCCCAAGCTGGAGCTTGGGAACTAGGGGGATTTTTTGCTTTAAACCTTCTCGTTTGGAGTCTTTATTTTTCTTCTTCTATAAAAAGTGCATCAAGTAGTCCATTAACAAACTCATATTTGTCAAATGGTGTAAGATTTTCAGGCTGTTCTCCCGTTCCTACATAGAGTATAGGAAGTTCTAATGCATAGGCAATAGAGAAGATACTTCCACCTTTTGCAGTACCGTCAAGTTTTGTGATAATGATGCCATCTATACCTATCATCTCATTAAAGGCTTTTGCCTGTGTGATGGCAGAGTTGCCTTGAGTACCGTCAATAATGAGCAGCGTTCTATGTGGTGAGCCAGGATGTGCTTTGTCACAGATACGTTTTATCTTTTTAAGCTCATTTGCAAGGTTTGTCTGTGTATGGAGTCGTCCTGCTGTGTCAATGATTACGTGGTCTATTCCTTTTGCTTTGGCAGAGTCAATGGCATCATAGGCAACTGCCGAGCTGTCGTGTCCCTGTTTTGAAGCAACAATGGGAATCTCAAGCTTGTTTGCCCAGAGCGTGAGCTGCTCAATCGCTGCAGCACGAAAAGTATCTCCTGCACCAAGAAGAACACTTTTTCCCTCTTGTTTGTATTTGTAAGCAAGTTTGGAGATGGTTGTTGTTTTTCCTGCACCATTTACACCGACAATTAGTTCTACAAAAGGTGGTGTGAATTCTGGTTCATTGTAATCTGCATAACGCAGCGTTGCAAGAAGTTTTGATGCTAAAATCTCACGGGTAATCTGCTCCTGATATATTTCACGCAGGATAATCTCAACGAGTTCATACTCTACATCAGCTTCAAGAAGAATATCTTCAAGTTCATCTTTACTAAAGGTGATTTTCTTCTTTGGTGCAACTGTTTTTATCGCTTCAACAGTTTTACCAAGTGATTTTTTTATAAATCCAAACATTATATTTCCAATGCTCTTTTGATGTCGCTCTCAATGAACTCCTCTTCCACAGCTCCTTGGTAGTACTGAATGAGTTTTCCATCCTTATAGATTGCAATAAGCGGAATACCAAAGTTGTTGCCGAGTTTGAGTTTATTTGCTACATCGTCAATAAGCTCTCTGTTTGCAGGAGAATTTACTATCGTATAGTTTGCGTGGTAATCTTTTTTGAAATTGTTGAGTTTTTCATTTGAGATACCATCTTCAATAGTTGCAGAGATAATGGCTACATCTTTAGAATATTTTTTTTTGATTGAACTTAAATGTGGAGCTTCAGCCTGACAAGGAGGACACCAGGTTGCAAAAAAATCTAAGATTAATATCTTTTTGTTTGAATTTTTGAGTTTGTATCCATTTTTAGTTTTTATAAGTTTGTAGTCAGTATTGTCTGTTGATTTTAAGGTAATCTCATTTGTATTTATATTTTTCTGTTGTGTCGCTTCTTCTTTTTTATGCTCATCTTGTGAAGAACAGCCTTGAAAAAGGAGACTAAATGCGAGTAATGAGCTAAGGAGTGTTGTTTTTAACATAGTCGTTAAACCTTTATATGTATAATTGTAGATAAAATTATATCCATAAAGATTTAATATGCCTCTTACAAAAAAACAATTTCGTCAAAAATGTTTAAAAAAACTTCAAGAGTGTTCTAAAAAGAGTAGAATTTATGAGAAATATAGTGTTAATAAAGCACTATTGCGTGAGATAAAAAGAGTAAAGGCTAAAAATATACTCTTTTACTATCCTCTTGAGAGCGAAGTTGATATTAGGAAAACCCTCTATTATTTAAGACGAAAAAAGAGTATTTTTATACCGTTTATGGTTGATAAAAGTTTTAAGATGGTACCATTTAGACTGCCGCTTAAGAAAAAAAGATTTGGTATTTTTGAAGCGGGAAATACATTAAGAACTATTAAAAACATTGATATTGCAGTTGTTCCTGTCGTGGGAGTTGATATCAATTTACAAAGAGTCGGTTTTGGTAAAGGAATGTATGATCGTTTCTTCGATAAACTGCAGAAAAAACCATTTACAATTTTTATACAGGCAAAGTTGTGTTACACAGATGAAAAGGTATGTGATACATATGATATTTCAGGAGATCTGTTAATAACACCATCAAAGATTATTCAAAGACATAAAGGTCATATAAAGAGGAAATAAAGATGTTAAACGAGATACTACTTGGCGGTGGCATTGCTACTGTGAGTGGAGTAGTCGGATTTTTCATCTCTAAAAAGATAACAGCAGCAAATTTTGATATCTATGTGCAGCAGGCACAGGCTAAAGCAAAAGCCATTGAAAATGAGGCACAGACGCTTCTTGAGAGAGCACATTTAAAGTCTCAAGAGATAGAACTTGAGGCAAAAAAAGAGTTTGAGAGTGCAAAAGCAAGAGCAAAAGCAGATCTTATTCAAAGAGAAGAGGCTGTAAGTAAAAAAGAGCAGAACTTTTTGCGTTACAAAGAGGATGAAGAGAGAAAACTCTCTTCGCAAAGAAGTGTTATAAAGTCGCAAAAGCTGAATTTAGAGAGAAATGAAAAATCACTTGCTTCATTGAAGAAAAAGTATGAAAAGAAACTGGATGAAGCGCTGCATACCATAGAACACAGCGCAGGTATGACACAAGAAGAGGCAAAAGAGATACTTCTGGAGAGTGTTGAAGAGAAGTCACGTGCAGATATTGCCCATATTGTAAGACGTTATGAAAATGAGGCAAAAAAGGAGGCGCAAAGAAAGGCTAACTTTATTCTGGCTCAGGCAACAAGTCGCTATGCTGGAGAGTTTGCTTCAGAGAGACTTACAAATTTGGTTCGTTTGGATAATGATGAGCTTAAAGGTCGCATTATTGGCAAAGAGGGACGTAATATCAAGGCACTAGAGACACTTTTGGGTGTTGATATTATTATAGATGATACTCCAAATGCCATTGTTGTGAGTAGTTTTAACCTCTACCGCAGAGCTATTGCAACAAAGACTTTAGAGCTGCTTATTGAAGATGGACGTATTCAACCGGCACGTATTGAGGAGATATTTCAAAAGGTCTCTGATGAATTCGAGTCAAAAATTCTCTCCGAAGGAGAAGAGCTTGTAGCAGAGCTTAATATTGGTGTAATGCACCCTGAGCTGATGAAGCTTATAGGGCGTTTGCGTTATCGTGCATCGTATGGACAAAATGCTTTGGCACATACACTTGAAGTAGCACATTTAGCAGGTATTATGGCAGCAGAGATGGGTGGAGATCCAATCTTGGCCAAACGGGCAGGACTCTTGCATGATATTGGTAAAGCTTTAACGCATGACAATGATGGAAATCATATAGATTTAGGCGCAGAAGTGTGTCAAAGATATGATGAAAATGAGATTGTTATCAATGCTATTTATGCACATCACGGCCAACGTGAGATAACTTCGGTTGAATCAGCTGCCGTATGTGCGGCAGATGTACTCTCAGCTGCACGTCCGGGAGCCAGACGTGAAGTACTTGAGAGTTTTTTGAAGCGTGTTACCGAAGTAGAAGATATTGCTTCTGCACATACGGGAGTACGTCAGGCATATGCAATCAATGCAGGACGTGAAGTGAGAGTAATTGTTAATGCAACACTTGTAAATGATGATGAATCCGTTCTATTGGCGAGAGAAATAGCAAAAGAGATAGAAGAGAGAGTTCAATATCCTGGTGAAATTAAGGTAAATGTTATTAGAGAGAGCAGGGCTGTAGAGTTTGCGAAGTAGCCTAAGGCTACTTGGCTGTTATTTTTTGATTGTTGTAACAACTGCTCCGCGAAGATCACCCATTTTATAGTGCATTGCTTTATCAGCAGGGTATCTTTTTTCAATTTCACTTTTTAACTTCTTATTTTGAACATCTCCGTGACATTTGAGACATACTTTTTTATTAATTAGTAGGGGTTTATAAACTTTGTATGTATGTGCATCCACTTTTTGAACAAGCTGTTTTGGAAGAATAACATTATTGTTTTTAAGTTTTTTAAGCGCTTGCAGTACTTTTGCTTCATCAGCTTCTGCCTGGTTTGCCGGATTTCTCTCTTTGAGTGTAATACGTTTCACACTTACACCTTTTGGAAGCTCTTTATTTACCTTTTCAGTAAGTGTATATGCCTCTTTTGAACAAAAGTCTAGTGCCTGCATAGGGCCACCGGCTTTCATATTTTTTTTCATATTTGAACCTAATGTTTTGAGTAGTAGTTTTGTACTCTCTTTGGCAGTCTGTTTTACAGCTTGTAACTCTGGGTTTTGTTGACCCTTATTTTGCTTTTGCATATTTTGTGGTGCTGCTATAAGTAGTGTTGCACTTAAACTAATAAATGCAAGTGATTGCAATATTTTCATAATTAACTCCGTTTTTCAAATTTTGTACTGTAATTATAGCAAGACTTATAATATTTTAATGCAACAGTGAGTATAATTCCGTAATTTTTAAAGACAAGGGAGCAAGCCTATGGGTGAAATGTTTACTTTTTTCGGACTGATTTCAGAAAATCACGATTTTCTTTTTCTGACACATATGGTTTTATCAGCAGTTATTGCTGTTGTATTAGCTAAAACAGCTATGGCAAATTTACAACTTGTACCAAAAGGTACACAAAATCTTATGGAAGCATATATCGGTGGTGTTTTACAAATGGGTACAGATGTTATGGGTAAAGCACACGCTCGTAAATATCTTGCATTGGTAGCAACAATCGGACTTTTTGTAGGTATTGCAAACTTGATCGGTATCATTCCAGGTTTTGAAGCACCATCTGCAAACTTGAATATGACACTTACTTTAGCACTTTCTGTATTTGTTTACTATAACTATGTTGGTATTAAAACGCATGGTGTTATCAAATACTTCAAACACTTTACTGGTCCAGTTTGGTGGTTAGCTTGGCTTATGTTCCCAGTTGAGATAGTTTCACACTTCTCACGTATTATCTCTCTTAGCTTCCGTCTTTTTGGTAATATTAAAGGTGATGATATGTTCTTGGCAGTAATCCTTATGCTTGTTCCTTGGGTTATGCCACTTATTCCATTTGGTCTTTTAACATTTGGTGCATTCTTACAGGCATTTATCTTTATGATGCTTACATATGTTTATCTCGCTGGTGCGATTATCGTAGAAGAACACTAAGCTTCCCATATTATGCAAAAAGATATCTATGAGAGAATCATAAGCTTTTTGCTTGGAGCATCATGGGCAATAGTCCTCTTTGGTGCTCTTTTGACATTTAAACTCTTTATGGGCTTTGGAGTTATCCTGGCTCTTTTTCTTTCTATCTTCTATACTGTTTTTGCTCTCTTTTTTGTATTGGCACTTGATGCTTTTATGGTTAATAAAGATCGACTCAAAGAGGCAAAAAAACAGACGCAACTTTTAGAAAAACTTACAATTAAAACTGAAAATTAAAACTTATCTGTAAGTTTGAATACCCTTCATCATTAAGGCTGTGCATCTCCTTCTCAAGAGTAAAAAGGGTTGTCACATAAGAGAAAATTAATTGAAATCGATTCATATGATTTGGCTTTATCTCTAATGAGAGTGCAGGTATCTCCATATTGTAAGCATTTACATGATAGAAATCAAGATTGTATTGATCTTTTGCAAAGAGTGAGCTTGATAGGCAAGCTACAAGAAGTAGCGTTAGTAGCGTTTTCATAATATACTCCTTCTAAGATTGCAGTAATCTTCTTGAGTTAAATTATGATAAATATAGAAAAATTGCATAAAATAGATAGGCAGTCTGGCGATCTTTTTAAAAAGACCCATAACTTTCCGTATCTGCTTCACAGCAGAGTTGGCTTTTTCTAATATATATCAATGTGATAATTTTATCACAAAAAAGTAAATATGGGAAATGGTGTAACTTCTGTTAAAGTAAAAATTAGATAAAATAGATAGATAAATTATCATCTATCTAAGGAAAACTATGTTTGAAGTCGTCATAGGACTAGAGGTCCACGTTCAACTCAATACAAAAACAAAACTATTTTGCTCGTGTCCAACGAGTTTTAACCATAAACAAAACAGTAATACTTGCCCTACCTGTCTGGCACTTCCTGGAGCACTTCCGGTACTCAATAAAGAGGTTGTTCATAAATCAATAATGTTAGGTACTGCTCTTGAGGCGACAATTAACCGTGTATCATATTTTGATAGAAAATCTTACTTTTATCCAGACTCTCCATCTGCTTATCAGATAACACAACTCTATACACCTATTGTAGAACATGGAAAGCTGAGTATTGATTTTGAAGATGGTACAAGTAAGCTTATTCGGGTAAATCGTGCGCATATTGAAGCAGATGCGGGAAAAAATATTCACGATGGCGATATTTCAAAAGTGGATTTAAACCGTGCAGGAACACCACTTTTAGAGATTGTAAGTGAGCCGGATATGAGAAGTGCCGAGGAGGCAATTCTCTATCTTAAAAAGCTGCACTCTATTATTCGCTATACAGATATTGGTGATGCAAATATGCAAGAGGGGAGTTTCCGTGTAGATGTGAATGTATCTATTCGCCCACAAGGTGATGAAAAACTCTATACTCGTGTTGAAATCAAAAATATAAACTCATTTAAGTTTATTCAAAAAGCAATAGAAGTTGAAGTAAATCGTCAAGTTGAAGCGTGGGAAGATGGTGTTTATGAAGATGAGATAGTTCAAGAGACACGTCTATTTGACCAGGTGAAATCTGAAACGCGTTCAATGCGTGGAAAAGAGGAAGCTGCGGATTATAGATATTTCCCAGAGCCTGATCTGCTTAAATGTGTAGTAACAGATGAGATGATGGAGCAATATACACAAATTCCGGAACTTCCAGATGCTAAAAAAGAGCGTTTTATCAATGAGTATGGGATGAAAGCTTATGATGCGGCTGTTATTACATCAGCTGTTGAGATGGCAAACTTTTTTGAAACAATGATGCAGCAGGAGGGGGTAAGTGCAAAAACAGCTACTACCTGGCTTACTGTTGAGCTTTTAGCGCGTTTAAAAGGTGAGATGAGTATAACGAACTCTCCGGTAGATGCAGCTAAACTCGGCTTCTTGGTAAAAAGAATTGATGATAAGACCATCTCTGGCAAGGCTGCCAAAGAGGTGTTGGATTATTTGATGGAAAATGAAGATGTGAGTGTTGATGATGCCATTGATACATTGGGATTGAAGCAGGTGACAGATACTGGCGCTATTGAAGCTATGTGTGATGATGTCATAAATGCAAACCAAGATAAAGTAGAACAGTATAAAGCCGGAAAAGAGAAACTCTTTGGTTTCTTTGTGGGGCAGGTTATGAAAGCGAGTAAGGGAAGTGCAAATCCTCAAGCTGTAAATGAGATACTCAAAGCCAAACTGGGATAATTAAAGATGCTAAAGCGCTGGATACTTGATTTTGCATACTATCTTGATACATCAAAGAGTTATCAGCGTCGCAAACGTTTTTTTTATGATATTTTAGAGAATGATAAGAACAGATATAAAAAATATATAGATACGTTTATGATTACACTTATCTTTATAAGTGTCGGTGTCCTTATTCGTGAAGTAAAGTTTCATGTCAATGATTATTTGATGTTCTTTAGCAACTATATAATATCTTTTATCTTTTTTATAGAGTATATTTTACGTTTATGGGTAAGCAGCAGTGTCAGTAAGGTTATTGTAAATCGTGCAGAACATGATACTTTCTTACATCAGGAGGTTAATCTTTTTAAGGCATTTAAAGAGATTCTTCGTGTAAAACTTCAATATATGCTGACACCAAAAGCAATTATTGACTTTTTAGCGATATTACCTTTCTTTCATGAGTTGCGACTTCTGCGTATTTTTATACTTTTTCGTGTATTTAAACTCTTTCGTTATGCTAAGAGTTTTCAGACACTCTCCTCTGTTCTTGCAACAAAAAAATTTGAGTTTCTAACTTTAGGTATATTTGCCTCCGTAGTTATATTTGTCTCTTCCGTTCTTATCTATGTTATGGAGGGGAACAATCCTGCCTCTCCGATAAATACATTCTTTGAAGCGATTTATTGGTCTATAGTTACAATTTCTACAGTAGGATATGGAGATATTACACCGGTGAGTCATGAGGGGCGATTTGTTGCTATTTTGGTAATTACTGCAGGAATCGCCGTGCTTGCATTTACCACTTCACTCTTTGTATCTGCATTTACTGAGAAACTTGATGAAATACGAGAGATTAAGACTATAGAAGATGTCTCAAAACTAAAGAAATTTTATCTTATTTGTGGCTATACAGAGGTTGCTAAAGAGGTTGCTAGAAAACTCTCTTGCAGTAAAAACAATATAATTATAATAGATGAAAACAATGAAAATATAGAGGCTGCAAAAAAAGATGGTTATACTGCACTCAATTATGATCCAGGTGAGATAGAGAGTTATAAAAAACTCAATATAAATATGGACACGCAAGTTAAATCTATTCTCTGTCTGCGTGAAGATGATATAAAAAATGTTTATGCAGCTTTAACAATACGCTCTTTAAATAAAAATGTTTTTATCTTATCGCTTTTAATGAATGACTCTAATCGTAAAAAGCTTGATTTTGCAGGAATAAACAGCGTTGTCTATCCTCAAGAGTTGGTTGGACTTATCACCAAAGAGTTGGTTGGTAAACCGGTGGCCTTTGAGGTGATTCATGAACTGAGAAGTGAAACGGCTGATGTGAAGATTGATGAACTTGGTATTACACAGAGAATAGTTGATAACTTTACAACTGTAGGAGATTTGGGTAATATTGATTATAGAGTAGTTCTTTTAGGTGTATATAAACATAAAAAAGATCGTTTCTATTTTAACCCGATTGACAGTACGCTTTTGGATGTTGGGGACTATCTTTTGGTTGTTGGGTACCATAACTTTATTTTAGAGTTTGAAAAATATCTGCATACAAAGGTGAAAAATGGCTAAGAGTACAGCACTTATCTTTGGATACAATAAGTATGCTCATGAGATTATCTCCAATGTCAAAGATAAATATAGAGCTATTAAGATTTTTTCACTTGATGAGACAGATTTACAAAATAGCGCATATGAAGTTGAACTTTTTGATTTGAGTGATGAGTGGAGTGATATTCATCAGGATGTTGATGTAGATAACTCTATGGCCTTTTGTGTGCTGGAAGATACTGCACAAAATATCTTTTTAACTATCTCTTTGCGTGCACATTTTAAAGAGTTGACCATTATTGCCATCGCTTCAAACAAAGAGAGTGCGAACAAACTAAAGATGGCAGGAGCAAATAAGGTTATTCCTCTTGTGGAGACAACATCAGATATCATTACAAATATGTTGGAAAAACCGATTTCAAATAAAATCCTGCATGCTATTTTGTATGAAGAGAGTGATTTGAAAATTGCTCAGATAAAGATAACTCCAGAGAGTACTTTTAAAGATGAACAACTGACAAGTATTGACTGGACACGTTATAATGGTATTATTGTTCTTTCTGTGATGCATGAAGATATGAAGAGTGAGTTTATCTACTCTTCCAAGGCAAAACATCATATTATCCGTGAAGGCGATATTTTGGTTGTTGTCGGTTATGAAGCGGATATAGTAGAATTTGAAAATAAAATAGGGAGTAAGCGATATGTCAATTGGAGTCATTGGAGCTGGTAAGTGGGGAAGTGCACTCGCTTTTGCACTATCTGAAAAATCTGAAGTAAAGATTACTTCAAGACGTCCGCGTAAGCTTGATAATTTTGTCTCATTAGAAGAGATTTTAGAGTGTGAGTATCTCATTATTACTGTACCTGTGCAGCAGGTAGATAGCTGGTTGAAGGAGAATTTTGTTTTTAAAGGACAGAAGGTTTTAGTTGCTTCAAAAGGTATAGAGGCAACAAGCGGGCGTTTTTTAAATGAGATATATGCTGCATATATTCCTCAAGAGAATATCGCTTTTCTCTCTGGTCCATCTTTTGCAACAGAGGTTATGAACTCACTTCCTACTGCTTTGGTTATCAATGCAAAAAACAGCTCTTTGGCGGAGGAGTTTGCAGCTTTTTTCCCATCGTTTATAAAGACCTATGTCTCAGATGATGTGATGGGTGCAGAGGTAAGCGGTGCATATAAGAATGTTATTGCGATAGCAGCAGGAATATGCTCTGGGCTTAAGCTTGGAAATAATGCAGCAGCAGCCCTTATCTCACGCGGACTTGTAGAGATGGAGCGTTTTGGGACTGCATATGGTGCGCAGAAAGAGACTTTTTTAGGGCTTAGCGGTGCAGGAGATCTCTTCTTAACAGCATCTTCAACAATGAGTAGAAATTTTCGTGTTGGTCTTGGTCTTGCAAAAGGCTTGACACAAGAGGAGATTTTAGAGGAGCTCGGAGAGGTAGCAGAGGGAATAGGTACTGCCTATGCACTTCATGATATTGCTACAAAAGAGAATATCTACCTTCCGATTGCTTCAGAGGTTTATGCAATGCTTGAGGGAAAATCTCCTCAGGACTCTTTGCGTGATCTCTTAGGAAATTAAGGAGTATATGTGCGTGAGCATAAGAGTGCATTATTAAAGATTGTAACAGCTTTCGTTATTGGTATGCTTGCCTATTTTTTGGCACACTACCTTTTTAACGAAGTGCAGAGCAGACTGCTTGGTGTCATTGCATTTTTAGTTGTTTTATGGACAAATGAAGCGTTGCATCTTGGTGTTACATCACTTTTACCGATTATTCTTTTTCCTGCACTTGGAATTATTACAACAAAAGCAACGACAATTAACTATGCACATCCAATTATCTACCTCTTTTTAGGTGGTTTTTTACTTGCTATTGCTGTTGAAAAGACACAGTTGCATATCTTTATTGCAGATAAGATTCTCTCATTTTTTCCTGCAACTCCAAGGGGTATGATATTTTCTCTTGCAACGACATCGGCACTCTTAAGCTCAATACTCTCTAACACAACAACAACCTTGCTGCTTATTACCATTGCCATTTTTATTACTGAAAACCCAAAACTGAAGATGCGTTTTGCACTTGCTATTGCCTATGGAGCGAGTGTAGGAGGGATACTTACACCTATTGGAACACCTCCAAACCTTATACTTCTTGGTATTATGCAGGAGCATAATATGGAGCTCATTCCATTTTTTCAATGGATGTGGATGGTTGCACCACTTGTGATTATGATGCTTTTGAGTGTCGGATTTTTACTCAGTATCGGTGTTGGAGATATCTCAATAAGCAGAGATGTTGAGAAAAAAGAGTTAAATGGCTCTCAAAAAAAAGTACTTTACCTGCTGGGTAGTCTTATAGCACTTCTGCTTATAAATGCACCTATGAAACCTTTTTGGAGTGGGCTTGGTCTAAGTGAGAGCGGCATACTGCTTAGTTTTGGAATTTTACTCTTTACGCCTCTTTTTAATGTTTTGGAGTGGACAGAAGATAGTAAAAAGATTCCTTTTGCTATTATGTTCTTATTTGGTGCAGGCTTCTCCATTGCAAAGGCTTTCTCCCATACAGGACTCGCAGATGAGTTGGCCTCTTATCTGCTGCATATGACGACATTTACACCGCTCTTGCTGCTGTTGAGTGTGGCGATGCTTATTACATTTGCAACGGAGATAACATCCAATACGGCGCTTATCTCCATTATGCTGCCTGTTATCTACTCTGTTGCCGAGCAATCAGGCATAAATACAACGCTCTTTATGATGGTAGCAACATTGTGTGCTTCGTATGCTTTTATGCTTCCTATTGCAACACCTCCAAATGCCATAGCTATGAGCAGCGGCGTTATCAATGTGCGTGATATGTTAAAGTATGGTATTGTTCTAAATATTGCAGGGATACTCTTTATTGTGTTGATTGCAGAGTTTTTCTGGAAGAGAGTACTCTTCTAAGGCTCTTTGGAATCACTTTTGTTTTTGAGCTTTTTCAAGAGCATATAGAAGTCTTTTATAATAAGCATAAGGCAGTACAGCCAGAGTACATCAAGAATATAGTTCTCTTTAAATCCATTCATACGCAGGTAGATATAGCCAAGAAATATAGGCCATTTTAAAAAGTAGAAGAAGAGAATTCCAACACCGTAAAGCTCTTTCATCATAACTCCAAAAGTTTAGTTTGTAAATCTTACCTAATTATTATAAAAGAGTGGGTAAAATCTTGAAATTTTTAAAAGGTAGTTTTTATGGTAGTACATATTGTAATGTTTAAATTTAAAGATGAAAACAAAGCGCGTAATATTGCCAAAGTGCAAGATAAACTTCAAGAGTTGGAGAATAAGATAGATGTTTTAAAGAGTATTGAAGTTGGAATTAACTTCTCTGAAGAAGCCAGAGCTATGGACCTCTCTTTATACTCAACATTTGAAAATGAAGCAGATCTTCAAAGCTATGCTCTCCATCCTGAACACCTCAAAGTTGTAGATTTGATAAAAGATGTAACGCTGGAGTCTAAAGTGGTTGATTATATTCTTTGACGATAAAATAAAATAAAAAATAGACTTAAATCGTCAAGTTACTTTGTATTTAGATACTTTTTCTTTGTAGAACTTTGTTAATATAATAGAAAATTTACTTAAGGATAATTATGGAACCGACATTAGAAAGTATTAGTGATTATAATCAGCTAAAAGGTGAGAAAAGAAAAGTTGTATGGAGTGTTGTTATTATCGGAATATTAATCGGTATAGGTTATCTTATTGCCTATAAAGTTTTTAATGATAGTGGTGATGCAATCAAAATAAATGATACAATCAAGGTTGTACCATTAAGTAAGAATATCCCTCTCAAATGAGTTTTGATATAATCTCGAAAATAAACAACAAGGTAATTTAATGTTAATGACAATAGTAGCCATCTACACACTTTATGTTGCTGTATCAATTTACACAAGTGTAATGCAGATAGGTTATGTAAATATCGTAAAAAGAAAGACGCCAATATTGATGTCTGCAAAAGAGTTTTTAAAAGCAGGAAATTATGCCGTAGCAAAAGAAAAATTAGCAATTGTTAATACCTTTATTGATTATCTTGTTTTCATAGCTTGGATGGGTGAGGGTATAAAACTTTTAAATCACAATTTCTTTATGCTTGAAAATGAAGCAGTAAAAAATATTGTCATTGTAATGAGTTTTGTTGTAATTAATTATATTATTTCACTTCCTTTTTCTTATTATGAGAAGTTTGTAATTGATAGTGAATATGGATTTAACAAGTCATCATTAGCCCAATGGATAAAAGATACATTAATCTCTTTTATAACTATGGTTATACTTGGTTCTTTGCTTGTATGGGTACTATATGAGATTATGGATTCAGTGAAGTTGTGGTGGCTTTGGAGTTTTGTACTTGTTTTTGGTGTTGTTATAGCTATAAATATGCTCTATCCAACTTTTAGGGCAATATTTTTTGATAAAGTAAAACCACTAGAAGATGAGCAACTTGATGATGAAATAAAGCGACTTATGGATGCTACGGGCTTTAACAGTTCCGGAGTTTTTGTAAGTGATGCAAGTAAGCGTGATGCACGTTTGAATGCTTATTTTGGAGGTTTTGGAAAGACAAAGAGAGTTATTCTTTTTGATACTCTTTTGGAAAAACTTACAACAAAAGAGCTTTTAGCTGTACTTGGACATGAGCTTGGACACTTTGCACACGGTGATATCTATAAAAATATTGCAATGGTTGGCGTGATGCTCTTTGGAATGTTTGCATTCTTTGGAAACTTGCCAGACTCTTTGTATATGGAGTTGGGACTGCCGCATGAGCCTTATGTTGTTATGATACTGCTTATGCTCTTTATGCCTGTACTTGGTTTTATTATGATGCCGATTATGGGAATTGTCAGCCGCCACAATGAGTATGCGGCAGATAGAATGGGAAGTGAGCTCGGTGGGCCGGCAGGAGCGATAGAGCTTGCAAATGCACTGCAGAAGCTTGTAACTGAGAATAAAAGTTTCCCGCTTTCTCATCCGCTTTATATCTTTTTTCACTATACACATCCTCCTGTGATAGAGCGTTTAAAAGAGCTTGGTGTTGATGTTGGCTATATTGATGAGAGTGGATTACAGGGCAAAT
>Ga0256828_1000866_pt1 | contig 19670 bp, 19 predicted proteins | sample CV88metaG_FD_185993 | JGI IMG/M metagenome (GOLD analysis project Ga0256828, IMG submission 185993) | Hydrothermal vent microbial communities from East Pacific Rise, Pacific Ocean - CV88 | ecosystem: Environmental > Aquatic > Marine > Hydrothermal vents | place: Pacific Ocean: East Pacific Rise...
ATTATATGCAAGTTTCAGGACTAGCAAAGCCGAGCTGAGCGAGTTCTTGTCTTTTCGCACCACAGGTGCTTTAGAACAAAACTAACGAATAGTGGTTGCGAAGCAAAGTTTCTTTGAAAACCCTACATTACTTTCTCCCTTGACCTTGTCCTAAAATCTTAAATTTATAAGTTGTAAGTTCATTTAATCCCATAGGTCCTCTTGCATGAAGTTTATTAGTGCTAATTCCAACTTCTGCACCAAAACCAAATTCCCCACCATCTGTAAATTGTGTAGAAGCATTTAGATAAACACAAGCTGAATCAATATTGTTTAAAAATTCTTCTGCTTGAGTATAATTTTCAGTAATAATAGCATCACTATGTCCAGAGCCATAATTTGCAATATGGTCTATTGCCTCTTGTGTATTTTCTACTATTTTTATAGATAAGATTTTATCTAAATATTCTGTTTCCCAATCTTCTTGTGTAGCTATATTGCAAGATATAATCTCTCTTGTTTTTTCACAGCCTCTTAATTCTACACTATTTTTATTAAATTCCTCTTTTAAAAGTGGTAGTATTTCTAAAGCAATATTTTTTTGTACCAAAAGTGTTTCCATTGCTCCACAGATACCTGCTCTTCTACATTTTGCATTTACACATACTGTAATAGCTTTATTTATATCTGCATCATCTTGGATATATGTATGGCATAACCCTTTATCATGTTTTACAACAGGTACAGTTGCATTTGAACTCACATATTTAATAAGTGCCTCACCACCTCTTGGGATTATTAGATCTACATATTTATCTTGTTTAATAAGATTTGCAACACCTTCTCTACTACTATCAGGCAGTAATGATATTATCTCTTTTGGAAGATTATTTTTTTCTAATACTTCTTGTAAAATATTTGCAATAGCAATATTACTATTTTGAGCTTCTTTACCACCTTTTAGGACACAAACATTTCCACTTTTAAAACAAAGTGCCGCTGTATCACTTGTAACATTTGGACGAGATTCATAAATAATACCAATAACACCAATAGGAATGGTTACCTTTTGAATATTAAGATTTGTATTAGTTGTCCAACCATCAAGAATTCTTCCTACTGGATTTTTAAGAGCTACAATCTCTTTTATAGCTGTTGCCATCCCTTTTATTCTATCTTCATTTAATAAAAGTCTATCCATTAAAGCAGAATTAAGGTTATTTTCCTTACCTAATTGCATATCTTTATTGTTTTGTTTTATGATATAAGCTGTATTATTTTCTAAGGCAGTTGCCATTTGAGTTAAAATATCATCTTTTTGGTTACCACTTAAAGTTGATATTATTGATTTAGCATCTTTTGCTTTTTGTAAAAATTGTTCCATGATATAATCTCCTATTATTATAAGATAATTATATCAGATTTACCTTGATTATTATTTTAATAGATCTTTTTTTATTCGATAACCATTTGAATTATGATTTTCAATTAATTCACAAGGTAAAGTTTTTCTAAGTTTGGCAACTAATTGTCGTACATGACCATTTTGATATGTTTCACCCCAAACATAATTTTCAATTTCATTGTTTGATACAAATCTACCATTATTTTGAAGTAAAATTGTAAATAATAAATCCTCTTTTTTAGTTAGTTTTATCTCTTGCCCTTGATAAATACATTTTCTTTCATCTATAATATACTCACAACCATTTGTAAATTGTATAACTTTAGGTAAAGAATCTAATCTATTTTGTATTTTAGCTAGAACTTCTCTTATATCAAAAGGTTTTCTAATATAATCATCACAACCAATATTATAAGCATCTAAGATAGTTTCTATATTTGTATCTGCACTCATAATAAATACATTGGCATTTTTATTTAAAGTTTTGATTTGTTTTAAAAGTTCTAAACCATTTACATTGGGTAGATTTATATCTATAATATATAAGTCATATTGTACATCTAAATTATTAAATGCTTCTTTCCCATCATCAAACGAAACAATTTCATAGCCTATGCTACTAAAGGTTGTCCCTAACATATCATTTAAAAATTTATCATCTTCTACTAAAAATATTTTCATAAACTAATTATAGCTGTTTTTATGTAACTAATGTGTAATTTATTAGGATTGTTTAAAAAATTCTTTGAGAATGTGTCAAAGCTACCGCAATTGCATCAGTTATATCAAGAGGTTTTATCTCTTGTTTTATATTTAAAAGTCTTTTGACCATAAAAGCAACTTGTTCTTTTTGAGCTTTTCCATTACCTGTAACAGATTTTTTTACTTGTAGGGCAGTATATTCTGCAAAATTTCCAAATTCTTGTAAAAGTTTTAGTGCAATTGCCCCTCTAAATTGAGCAAGTTTTATGACAGATTTTGGATTATATGCAAAAAATATATCTTCTAGGGCAACTTCATCAATTTTATGTTTTTTTAAAATAAGATCAAATCCTTCTAAAAATTCAACAATTTGTTCTTGAAGATTTCTTGATTTCATTTTAATTAATCCAGCTTCTATAAGTTTTGGTTTTCTATTTGTTAGTTCTAAAATTGCATAACCACAATTTATAGTTCCTGGATCAATTCCTAATATTTTCAAAATTAGTTATTTATTTTTCTATATCTATCTAAAAAGATACCTATTTTCATAGCAGCTTTTTTTATTCTTTCATCATTTTGAATAAGTGCTATTCTTACATAGTTCTCACCATCTAATCCAAATCCAACTCCTGGACTCATAGCAACACCAGCTTCAAGTAATAGTTTTTTTGTAAATTCTAAGCTTCCCAAATGTTGTACACATTTTGGTATTTCAGCCCATGAAAACATACTAGCTTTATTTTTATGTATATTCCAACCAATTTTTGCAAATTCTTTTATAAGTAAATCTTGTCTATGATTATATTGAGCTGTTATTTTATCAACACAACTTTGATCTCCTAATAAAGCTGTTGCTGTTGCTATTTGAATAGGTTTAAACATACCATAATCTAACCATGATTTTAGTTTAATTAAAGCACCTATTAGTTTTGTATTTCCTACGAAAAATCCTATTCTCCAACCTGCCATATTATAACTTTTGCTAACAGTAAAACTTTCAACCGCCACATCTAAAGCACCTGGAACTTCCATAATAGATGGAGTTTTATATCCACCAAAACTAATATCTCCATAAGCTATATCACTTATAACATAAAATCTTTCCCTTTTTGCCATATCAACAAGTCTTCTATAAAATTCAGGAGTTACTGTTGCACTTGTAGGGTTATGTGGAAAATTTACTAGAACATATTTTGGTTTAACTAATGCTTTTTTAAAAATTGTTTCAAGTTTTTCAAAAAAATCATCTTCATCTAAGTTATAATCCTCATCAAATTTTAATTTTAAATCTTCTACAGCTCCACCTGCAAGTATAAATGAATAAGCATGAATAGGATAAGTAGGAGTTGGTACAACAGCTGTATCTCCTGGATTTACTATCGCATAAGCTAAATGTGAATAACCATCTTTACTTCCAATTGTTGCAACTGTTTGTGTTTTGGTATCTAATACAACACCATATCTATCTTTATACCATTTTGTAATGGCATTTAAAACTTCTGGGATACCTTGAGATGGTGAATAACCATGATTTCCTGATGTTCTTGCACTTTTTACCAAAGATTCTACAATATGTTCAGGTGTATCTCCATCTGGATTTCCCATAGAAAAATCTATAACATCTACACCTTCTGCTTGTAATTGATCTTTTATATCATTGATTTCTGCAAATACATATTTTGGTAGATTATCTACTCTATTAAATTTTATTTCATCAAACATTTTATTTATTATCCTTAAAATTAAGCTTCAAAGCTTTTACCTTAATATTATACTCAAACCTCGTTTAATATTTAGTAAAGTGTATCTATCATCTATATTAACATAATATGAATTTTTTGGTATATTAACTAATAATCCTTTGTAGTATCTATCTTTTTTTATTTCACCTAAAATATTTAAGTCTTTATCATAAAAAGTGATTTTTGGGAACCAATGGTTTAAATTATGACTTCTAATTGTTAATTTTTTACCATTTACAATTTTTAACATATATGGTTTTAGTGGTTTTGATAGTTTTATTTTTTCATTTAGTTCTATTGGTATAAAATCAAATAAATGACTATTGTTAAAATTAATAGTATAACACCAATTTGTAGGTGTTGTTAAATTAATATCCTCAATAAAAGCATTTATGCTGTTTAATTCCTTATTAAAACCATAAGGATCTATAACATATTCACTTTTAAAGTATATCTTCCAAATAAAGTTTTTAGATGTTGAATTAAATGATTTTGTAAAATAATAAGCATATCCCAAAGAATTTAAAGTATCTTTTAGTATTTTCATACTTTTTAAAGGTTTATTATTTACCTTAAAAGTGATATTAATATCTAAAGGTTTATTGAATCTTAATCTTAGTAATCCATTATCATTAAGTGATTTTAATAATTTTGGATAAAATATTTTTCCATTTATTATAAAATTATTTTTTTTTATAATAGAATTAATCAAATTATTATGCAATAAAAAAGTATCATTCCCTACAATATTTTTTATTTTATCCTCTATAATAGAAGCATATAAAAAATTTATAAATAATAAAAATATAATAAATATTTTTTTCATTTTAAATACTTTAGTTTAAAGAGTGTATTAAAATACCGGCTGCAACAGATACATTTAAACTATCAAAATCATTATACATAGAAATAGATACTTTTAAATCTAATTTTTTAAGTAATTTTTTTGATAATCCACTACCTTCATTACCTAAAAATAAAGCAATTTTTTGATTTGGATTTTTTTGAACAGATTTTATATCATATCCACTTGCATCTGCTCCAACGAGTGAAAATCCAAGTTGCTTAAGTTCATTTGCAAGGTCACTGCTATTTTGTATTAGAGATATTGGTAAATCAAGCATTGTTCCACTACTTGTCCTTACAATAGCTGCTGTATTTGGGTTTTTGATCCCACATATTACAAGACCATCTACACCTAAAGCATAACAAGTTCTTACAATAGCACCGATATTCCCCACATCAGTTAATCCATCTAATACTACTAAAAATTGTTGTTGTTTTAATTCTTTAATGTCAGTAAACTCAAATTCTTCAATTTCAAGGAGGAAACCTTGATGGTTACCACCTTTTGCAAGACCTTGAGCTTTTTTATTATCGATACGGGTAATTTTGATCCCCACATCCATAAACTTTTTAAATAACTTTTTATCTATCTCTTTTGTTAGATAAATACTTGTGATAATCTTAGGGTATTTTTCTAAGATATATAATACTATTTGTTTTCCATATACGATCATGGAGGTATTATATCACAAAGTTCCTATAATTCTTCTTCATGTCCTGCAAGATATTGAGCAACACCATCTGTTGTTGGTTTCATACCTTCATCACCTTTTTGCCAACCAGCTGGACAAACTTCACCATGTTCATTTGTAAATAACATAGTATCTACCATTCTTAACATCTCGTCAATATTTCTTCCAAGTGGTAAGTCGTTGATTACTGCATGTCTGATTGTTCCATCTGCATCAATTAAAAAGCTACCTCTTAAAGCTACACCTGCATCTAATAATACATCATAATCTTTTGAAATTTGTTTTGTTAAATCTGCTACAAGTGGGAAATTAATTCTACCGATACCACCTTGGTTTACTGGTGTTTCTCTCCATGCAAAATGAGAAAATTGACTATCTATTGATACACCAATTACATTGATTCCTCTACTTTTAAACTCTTCAATTCTATGTGAAAAAGCGATAATTTCACTTGGACATACAAAAGTAAAATCTAATGGATAGAAAAATAATACTGTCCCTTTTTCTCCATAATTTTCTGATAATTTAAAATTATCTACAATTGAACCATCAGCAAGAACTGTTGTTGCTGTAAAATCTGGTGCTTGTTTTGTTACTAACATATTTATTCCTTTAATAATTTTTTTCGTAATTTTATACTATTAATATTAAATTAATATAAATAATTTATTCTACTTCTTCCCAAGTTCCATATAAATTATCGATATCATTAATAACATTTTGTTTGATATTATGGTATCTAAGATAAGATATTATATTTTGATAATGATCAGGATCAAATTGCATTGAAATATTATTTTCACTACCATATACTCTTGCAACAGCTGTTTTATATAAATTTCTAATTTTTAATCCACCAACATTTAAACTTGTTTTATAATAAACTACAATTTCCCTTTCATCTTTTAATGTTCCAAGAAGTCCTGAAGCGGTTATAACTTTTAAAGATTTTATTTTAGGCAAATTTCTTACATCATATTTTTGCTCTGGTAATAATTTACCATCATCATCAACTTTAAAATTTAATTTTAGATGAATATTTTCTTTAGGAATATTTCCTGTTATATTTAAAGTATATTCTTTTGCTACTAAAGCACCTGTTAATAAAAAACAAATTATTAAAAATTTTAATATATTCATATCAATCCTTTTTTTTGTATAACAATATTCTATCATTAAATGTTTAAAATTTTAATAAATTTAAAGTATAGTTCTGCTAAAATTTCTTTCTTAAAAAATATAAACTAATTAAGGTGTTTATCTATGTCAATTATGATTAAAAAAAGAAATGGAAGAAGTGAAGTATTAGATATTACAAAAATACAAAAGCATACAATTGCAGCAACAAAAGATTTAAGTGGTGTTTCTCAAAGTGAACTTGAAATTGATGCTCAGATTAAATTTATAGATGGTATGAGTAGTAGTGATATCCAAGATGCTCTTATTAAAACAGCAGTAGAAAAAATTGATATAGATGTACCTAATTGGACATTTGTAGCAGCAAGATTATTTTTGTATGATTTATATCATAGAACAGGAAAAGCAACTCACGGTATTAAAGGAGAAGCTTATTGTCATCTAAAAGATTATATCTCTTATGGGCAAAAAGCAGGAAGAATTATACCAGAACTTGAAAATGGATATGATTTAGATGATCTAAATGATGCGATTGATCCAAGTAGAGATTTACAGTTTAATTATTTGGGTATTAAAACACTTTATGATAGATATTTATTAAAAAACGGTAAAAATGAGCCTATAGAACTACCACAGCAAATGTTTATGGGAATAGCTATGTTCTTAGCTCAAAATGAAGAAGATAAACAAACAAAAGCAAAAGAGTTTTATGATGTTATATCTAAATTTGAAGTGATGTTAGCAACACCAACATTAAGTAATGCAAGAACAAATAGACATCAATTATCAAGTTGTTATATAGGAAGTAGCCCTGATAATATTGAAGGGATTTTTGATGGATATAAAGAGATGGGATTATTATCTAAATTTGGTGGAGGAATTGGATGGGATTGGAATTCGATTCGAGCTTTAGGTGGAGTGATTGATAACCATAAAAATGCAGCAGGTGGAGTTGTTCCATTTCTAAAAATAACAAATGACATAGCACTTGCTGTTGATCAACTAGGTACTAGAAAAGGAGCAATAGCAGTATATCTTGAGCCTTGGCATATGGATATAGTTGATTTTATAGATTTAAAGAAAAATTCTGGAGAAGAAAGAAGAAGAGCTCATGATCTATTTCCTGCACTTTGGATAAGTGATCTTTTTATGGAAAGAATTTTAGAAGATGCACACTGGACACTTTTTGATCCTTATGAAGTAAGAGATTTGGCAACTTTAAGTGGAGAAGAGTTTAAAAAGAGATATGAAGAGTATGAACAAGATGAATCTATAACAAAAGATCAAATGAAAGCAAAAGATTTATGGAAAAAAATCTTAACATCTTATTTTGAATCGGGATCTCCATTTTTATGCTTTAAAGATAATGCAGCAAGAGCAAATCAAAATAGCCATAAAGGGTTTATTAGAAGTTCTAACTTATGTACTGAAATTTTTCAAAATACTGAACCTAATCATTATAAAATTAAAGTTGAACTTGAAGATGGGGAGATTAAGTTATTTGAAGAAGAAGATGAGGTTACTTTAAATAACGGTATTGTAAAAAAAGCTAATAAAATCACAGCACTTGATTCTATTGATGGTAAAAAAATATTTATAGTTGAAAAAGAAAAAATAGATGGACAAACAGCTGTTTGTAATCTAGCAAGTGTAAACTTAAGTAAAATAAACAATCATGAAGATATAAAAAGAGTAGTACCTGTTGCAGTTAGAATGCTTGATAATGTAATTGACTTAAACTTTTATCCACTTAGAAAAGTTAAAGCTACAAATTTACAAACAAGAGCGATAGGACTTGGTGTTATGGGTGAAGCTCAAATGTTAGCTGAATCAGGCATAACTTGGGGAAGTGATGAGCATTTTAAAAAGATTGATCAAGTTATGGAAGCTATTAGTTACCATACAATTAAAGCTTCATCTAAACTTGCGGTTGAAAAAGGTAGTTATCCACAATTTGAAGGAAGTAATTGGAGTAAAGGAATTATGCCTTTTGATCATGCTCCACAAGCTGTTGATGCACTTGTACAAAAAGATCTATTTGATGATAGTTGTGATTGGGAATCTTTAAGAGAAGAGGTACAAAAAAATGGTATGAGAAATGGTTACCTTATGGCTATAGCTCCAACATCATCTATATCTATTCTAGTGGGTACCACTCAAGCGATAGAACCTGTATATAAAAGAAAATGGTTTGAAGAGAATTTAAGTGGTCTTATCCCTGTTGTTGCACCAAAATTAAGTCCAGATACATGGAGTCACTATATCCCAGCTTATGAAGTGGAACAAAAAAGTCTTATAAAAGCTGCTGCTATTAGACAAAAATGGATAGATCAAGGGCAATCAACAAATATTTTTATGGCTTTAGATAGAGCAAGTGGTAAGTATTTGCATGAATTATATACTTTAGCATGGCAATTGGGATTAAAATCAACTTATTATCTAAGAAGTGAATCACCACAAGCAAATGATGTAGCAGATAGAAGTACAGAATGTATCGGTTGTCAATAAAAGGATAAATAATGAATGAAATTAATACAAAAATAATATATAACCCAACTTCAACAGAAAGTTTAAATGATAGAAGAACTTTTGGTGGAAATCCAGATGGTATGATGAATTTTACAAAACCAAAATATCAATGGGCAACAAATCTTTGGGATACTATGGAAGCAAATACTTGGTTTCCAAAAGAGGTACAAATGACAGGTGATGCTAAAGATTATAAATTTTTAACACCACCAGAAAAAAGAATGTATGATTTAGTGTTGTCTCAACTTATTTTTATGGATTCACTTCAAACAAATAATATTATGGATAATATGAATCCATTTATTACTGCACCAGAGATTAATGCTATTTTAAGTCGCCAAGCTTATGAAGAAGCAAATCATAGTAAGTCTTATGCTGTTATGGTTGAATCAATCTCAGATAATACAGATCTTATTTATGATATGTGGAAAACAGATGCAGAGCTTCAAAATAAAAATAAATTTATAGCAGATACATTTGCAAAACTTGGTAATGATCCAACTCCTAGAAATATAGTTTTAGCTATGTTCGCAAATCAAATTTTAGAGGGTATGTATTTTTATGCTGGATTTGCAGCTATGTATGCACTTGGTAAATCAGGTAAAATGCTTGGAAGTTCTCAGATGATTAGATTTATTCAAAGAGATGAGGTTACACATTTACTTTTATTTCAAAATATGATTTTATCTACAAAACAAGAAAGACCTGAATTATTTACAAAAGAACTTGAAGAAGAAGTTAGACAAATGATAAGAGATGCTGTAAGGATAGAAGCACGATGGGGAGCTTATATAACTCAAGGGCAAATTCTTGGATTTACAGATGAGATTATTTTACAATATATTCAATATCTTGGAGATCAAAGACTTACAGCTGTAGGATATGAACCAGAATATGGTGTAAAACATCCTATACCTTGGGTTGATGGATATGCTTCATTTAATGACCAAAGAGTAAATTTCTTTGAGGGGAATGTTGTAAATTATTCAAAAGGTTCAATTGACTTTGATGATTTTTGATGAATTGTTTAAATTTAACACAAATAAAACAGCTTTTAGAACAAAGAGATTTAGATAATAGATTTCAAGTTCTAAAAGATATTCCTCAACCTTTTGAATTTAAAGATATTCAAAAAGCTACAGAAAGAATAATTCAAGCAATAAATAACAATGAACCTATAACTATTGTAGGGGATTATGATGCAGATGGAGTTACTTCTACTGCTATTATGATTGAATTTTTTAAAAAAGCATTAAATATAGATGTAAAATATATAATACCAAATAGATTTACAGATGGATATGGAATATCTATAAATATTGTAGATAAAATTCAAAGTGGTATTATAATCACTGTAGATAATGGTATTAGTTCTATAGAAGCAGCTCAAAAAGCACAAGAGAAAAATATAGATTTAATTATTACAGATCATCATACAGTAAGTGATAATTTACCTAGTGCTTATGCGATAGTAAATCCTAAACAAAATGATTGTTTATTCCCTTTTGAAGATATATGTGGTGCAAATGTTGCTTGGTATTTATGTGCAAATATTAAAAAAACAATAAATTTGCAATATGATATGATGGAATTATTTGATTTATTAACTATTGCTATTATTGCTGATATTATGCCTATGGTATCTTTAAATAAAACAATTGTAAAAAAAGGGTTACAATTTTTATCAACATCATCTCGTCCTGCTATTGTAGCTTTAAGACAGAGATATAATTTTACAAATATAACAGAAGAAGATATAGGATTTAAAATTGCACCTTTAATTAATTGTGCAGGTAGGATGGAAGATGCAAATATAGCTTTAGAATTTTTATTATCTGATACAATAACTCAAGCAAATGAAATTTTGGATTATCTACAAGAACTTAATGAAAGAAGAAAACAAGAACAATTAATAATTTTTGAAGAAGCTAAACTACAAGTAAATGAAAACGATAAAGTTATAGTTGTAGCAAGTGAAGATTGGAATGAGGGCATTATAGGGATTGTAGCATCTAAATTATGTGATAAGTACAATAAACCAAGTTTTGTATTTTCTATAAAAGATAAATTTGCAAAAGGTAGTGCAAGAAGTGTAGGGGATATAAATTTATATGATTTAATAAGTAGTGTGAGTGATTTGACAGTTGGATTTGGTGGGCATAAAGGAGCTGCTGGGGTTTTGATTGAATATAGTTTATTTGAAAATTTTAAAAATATGTTAACTCAAAATTTACCACAAACTAAAGAACAAAAAGAGATAGATGCTTTATGTTCATTGAATTTATCTTTAGTAGATAAGCCGTTGTTTGATTTGATTAATTCTTTTAGACCTTTTGGATTGCATAATCCCTTGCCTATATTTTTATTTGAAAATTTAAAAGTAGAAAATATAAGATTAATAGGGAAAGAGAAGCAATATCAAAAATTGATAGTAACAGATGGGAATTATTATGTAGATGTTTTAGTTTTTGTTGATATAAAACAATTTAGTATAGGAGAAACCATCTCATTTACAGCAACTATCTCTAAAAATGAGTTTTACAATACTATAACTTATAATTTGATGTTAAAAAAGTATATTATGTAGATTCTGAATCTTTATTTTTTGGTTTCTTTTTTTGCATTTTTTGTTTAAATCTTTTAAGTTTATCGATTTCATTATCTTCTAATGTAATATTAATGTTTTCAACTTCTTCACCTATTTTTACAGATAGCATTTCAGATTTTTTCATTGCTATTATTTGTGATGAGAAAATACTTCTATGCCCAGATATCAAAAAACTAATAACAGCACTTAAAGCAGCATAATGTGCTATATCAATACCAAATAATTCAACAGCCATAATTGTCGAAGCAATAGGTGTATTTGTTGTTGCTGATAAGACACTAATAAATCCAAGGGCTGCAAATAATGTAATATGTTCTGGAGATATTAAACTTCCAAAAGTATGTCCACTTGTAGCTCCAATATAAAAAATTGGAGTAATAACTCCTCCACTACCACCTGCACCAAGAGTTACAGAAGTGAAAAAAGTTTTAAGAAGAAAATCATACCAATGTAAATTTTCAGAATGTGCTAGATGTGGATTTAGTGCTTGTGATATATGAGATAACCCTAATCCCATATATTGTTCCCCAAATATTAAACTTAAAACAACAAGAATAGTTCCCGCAATAAATGCTTTTTGATAAATATTTCTTTTTATTTTTTTTACAAAATTTTCTGTATAAGAAACAGAAGTTATAACTAAATCAGATATAAATCCAAAAAATATACCAGCTAATACAACTTTGAATATTAGAGATAGATCAAGTGCAACATCTTGAAAAAAGTGTAAATTATAATATGTATATTCTATCCCTAAAAATTGTGCAGTTGTATATGCTGCAAATCCTGCTATAAATGATGGAAGTAAAACATCATACATAATTACACCGATAATTAATACTTCTACTCCAAAAATTGCACCTGCAACAGGAGTTCCAAATACTGTTGCAAATCCAGCACTAATACCACAAATTGCTAGTTTTTTTCGATCCTCTTTTGAAAATTTTAATATACTAGATACCAAAGAAGCGACACCTGCTCCAATTTGAGCACCTGGACCCTCTTTACCTACAGAACCACCAAATGATATTGTCAGAACAGTAACCAATAGTTTAACAGGTATTACAAAAATATCTATTTTACCATTGTCTTTATGTACAGCAGAAATTACTTTTTCTGTCCCATGCCCTTGAGCAGTAGGAGCAAAAGTTTTTACTATCCATATTGTTAATACTAATGCAATTGGTAGTAAAAAATAGGAAGGAAAAGGTAATAATGAACAGTAATTTTCACTATATTCTAAACTATCTAAAAAGAATGTGACTACACTACCAATTAAAATTCCAATAATTGATGATAAAAACACCCATTTTGTAACACTAAAAAAGATTGCTGTTTGTTCTGTGATATGTCTTTGCATATTTTACCTTTGTAGGTTACCTTGATTTGCTAGTATATTGTAGCAAAATTATAATCAAATAGCAATAATAAAGTATTTTTTTAGATGTAATTTTTAAGTAATATTTTATAAAACTTTAATATTGCTTTAGTTAAAATTTTACAAAGGAGCATCAATATGAAAAAACCACACACCACCCCTACAAATGTAGAAACATTATTAAAGCAAGGTGATTTTATAGTATCTAAAACAAATACAAAAGGTATTATTACTTATTGTAATAGGATATTTATGAATATGGCAGGATATGACGAAGATGAACTTATAGGAGTCAATCATAATATAATACGACATCCAGATATGCCAAGAGTTGCTTTTAAACTTCTTTGGGATACTGTTCAAAAAGGGGAAGAGTTTTTTGCTTTTGTAAAAAATTTAAGAAAAGATGGTGGATTTTATTGGGTTTTTACACATATTGTTGCTGATTTTGATTCCAATGGTAATATTGTAGGTTATACATCTGTAAGACGAATAGCAAATAGAAATGCAATTGAAGCAGTAACACCATTATATGCTCAAATGGTACAAGCTGAAAGAAGTGGTGGAATGGAAGCTAGTGGTAAGATATTGTTTGATTTTTTAGATAGTAACAATATTGAATATACTCAATTAATATTATCTTTACAAGGTGGTAACTAATGGAATCTTTTTTTAGAAAAATCAATACATTTAATTTTATTAAAAATCTTTTTATATTATTAATTTTAGTATTAGTTGGTAATACTATTTTTATATCTATGTCTAATATATCTTTAACATCTATAATTATTCAAAGTAGTATAACTGTAATTTTTGTTTTATTAATAGTTATGGCAATTATAGCTATTTCAAGATATTCAAAAGAGATCAAAAAAATCTCAGATACAACACAAAAAGCATCTGCTGGAATTTTACACCATAGAATTACAAATATTGATAAAACAGAAGAGATAGGGCAATTAGCTTGGGATGTAAATGATTTGCTTGATCAACAAGAAACATTTTTAAGGGATTTGAAATCATCTCTTGAACTTACAAGTCAAGGAAAAACATATAGAAGAATGTTACCAAGTGGATTGCATGGAGAATTTGCAAAATTATCTAATGATGTAAATAAAATTTTAAGCGATATAAGTACAGCACAAAGTAAAGATGCTTTTATTCAAGATATTTTAGAAGTGATTAGAGAATATGAAAAAGGGATTTATTTAAAACAAATAGATACTAAAGGTATGCAAGAGGATATTATAGGTTTAGCAAATGGAATTAATAAACTTGGTGAATCTTTGGCAAATTTAAGTTATTTGAATTTAAAAAATGGATTAACTTTACAAAAAGGTTCGACTACATTAGCTCAAAATGTTGAAGTTTTAAGTGAATCAGCTTCTTCTCAAGCATCTTCGCTTGAAGAAACAGCTGCTGCACTTGAAGAGATAACAAGCACAATCCAAAGTAGCAACCAAAATACAATTCAAATGCAAGAGTATTCTCAAAAAGTCACCAAAGCAGTTGAAGATGGATTAAAATTAGCAAATAAGACAGCTACTTCTATGGATATTATCAATGAAGAGGTTAAAACTATAAGTGAAGCTATTAGTGTTATTGATCAAATAGCATTCCAAACAAATATCCTTTCATTAAATGCTGCTGTTGAAGCTGCAACTGCAGGGGAAGCTGGAAAAGGATTTGCTGTTGTTGCACAAGAGGTAAGAAATCTTGCTAGTAGAAGTGCAGAAGCAGCAAATGAGATTAAAAAAATTGTTACAACAGCTACAACTAAAGCAAATGAAGGAAAAGATTTTGCTAATATTATGATTGAAGGATATAATCAACTCAATAAAGATATATTTCAAACAGCTCAATTAATAGATCAAGTTACAAGTGCAAGTAAAGAACAAGAAACAGGAATTGTTCAAATTAATAATGCAGTTTCATTATTGGATCAAGGTATCCAACAAAGTGCTCAAATAGCATCTGAAACAAATACTGTAGCACAAGAATCAAATCAAATTGCACAAGTGATCGTTGAAGAAGCTAATACTAAAGAATTTAAAGGGAAAAATGAATTAATTTAAACTTGAATAATTATATATCCCAAGCAAATAGCTTTGGGATATAAGTTAATTTTTAGTACCTCTTATAGTACCAACACATTCACCATTACCATAATTGTATTGACCAGCTAATTTAGTACCGTCAGGTGAAAATATTGCATTCCAATTTGTACCATCTGCAAGAGAACCAGAAATATTTTCATAATTTTGAGTTGCAGATGTTATACTATTTGTTTTAGTATCATTATATCCAGTTACTGTTCTATTTGCAGTATCTATTATAAAAGTCCAATTTGAACTTGATCCACAATAAGAAGCATTTTGACTACTTTTACTTGAATCAAAAGTTGCAACAACACTATATGTTCCATTAAATAAATATTTATTTAAATAACTTGTCATTTTAGTTTTTGCACTATTACTATCCACTAAGTTATAAGTTTTTGATGTTTTAGCTTGTGCTGTTTGTAAAATAGTATTTAAATCAGCTTCGTTTGTTAAATCAATATTTGTTACATTTAAATCTTTTAATTCTGATGGTATTACAATAATGTTGTCATTTGATGAATTTGCATCAAGTGTTTGTAAAATTCTAGCTATATTTGTAGCTTTTGTTCCTACACTACTTAAACTAGCATCTCCACCTAATGTTAATGGTGTTATATTTTTATGACTAGTTACTGAACCTAACATTAAGTTTCCAATTTTAAATGTTACTACTTCACCTGTTTTATATTTAAAATGACCTTGTGAATCTGTAATACCTGATTGAGTTGCTGTACTATAAGCTACACCTTGAATAGGTGCATCTACTAATGTTCCTGTTTGTACAGTATTATCACTTGAATCTCCACCTGAGCTACCACAACCACTAAATCCAATTCCTAAAGTAGTTACCACACCTATACTTAATCCAATTTGTAATGATTTTTTCATCATATTTTATCCTTTTGTAATAAATTTAGAAAATTTTATCATAACACTATTGATTAAGTGTGTAGTAAAAATTAAAATTTAATTAAATTTTTGATAAAATGAAATTAGATTTATTATTTAAGGTTACTATATTTGTTTGATAAAAAGATTCGTTATTTTTATATATTATTTTCTACTTTAATTATAGTAGCTATTTTTTTTATATACAATCAGTATAATACTCAAAAAACATTATTATATAAGGATATAGATAGCAAATTAAAAGAGATGGCATTTTCTACAGCATATCTTTTAGGAGATGAGTTAAATACAGATCCATTTAATAAAAACATATCTAAAGAACAAAACAAAGCAAATGCATTTTTTTTAGCAAATCTTACGGATGAAAGTGAGATAAAGTATGTATATACTATGGTATCAAAAGATGGAAAAGTATATTTTACAACTTCAAGTATCACAAAAGAAGAAAAGAAAACTCATGGTTGGCTTCCTTATCTACTACCTTATGAAGATGCTACAGATAAACTAAAAGAAGCATTTAAAAACCACAAAACTTACTATGGTGAAGCTACAGATAAATATGGAACTTTTAGATCTATTATAATGCCTCGTCAAGCAAAAGATGGTACTTGGTATATAGTTGGTGCTGATATAGAAGTTAGTTATGTAGATAAAATATTAAATAATATGTTGGTGGATTATGTTATTTTATTTACAGTATTTTTAGTTATATTATTACCATTTATAAAAATTTTTAATAATATGATAAAAAAAGAAAAAGAGGAATTATTATCTTCTCAGAAAGCTATGTTAGAACAGTTAAAATTAGCACAAATGGGTTCTATGATAGGAAATATTGCACATCAATGGAGACAACCATTATCTCAAATTAATTCTATTGTTATGAGATTGGAAAATGATTATAATCAAAAGAAACTTAAGTCTATAGATTTAGAAAAATATATATCAGATATAGAAAATATAACAGAATATATGTCAAATACGATTAGTGATTTTAATAATTTTTTTAAACAAGATAAACAAAAAGATATTTTTTCTATAAATGAGTTTTTAGAACAAGTATTAGATATCTTTAAACCAACTATTATAAAATATAATATAGATGTACAATTAATATTGGATAAAGAATATACTATTACTACATATAAAGGGGAATTAATTCAAGTATTATTAGTAATATTTCAAAATGCAAAAGATATTTTTCTGGAAAAAAATATAAAAAATCCTAAAATTATTATAAAAACAATTTCAGATAAACAATATTTACATATAGTTGTGGAAGATAATGCTCAAGGTGTGAAAGAAGAGAATATAGATAAAATTTTTGAACCATATTTTACTACAAAATTTAAAGCACAAGGAACAGGTATAGGTTTATATATGGCTAAGATTATTATTGAACAAAATATAAAAGGGAAATTAAGTGTAAGTAATAGTGATTGTGGAGCAGTATTTACTATTTCTTTGCCTGTGGGGGGGTAGTTGTTAGATGAAAAAATTAAACATAATTTATGCAGAAGATGATATTCAAACAAGGAAAAATCATACAATATATTTAGAATCAAATTATAACTGTAAAGTATATGAAGCTAGTGATGGAATAGAAGCATTTAAGTTGTATTTGGAAATAAAACCTGATATTCTTATTACAGATATTACTATGCCAAATCTAAATGGACTTCAATTAGTGCAAAAAATAAGAAAAATAGATAATAAAATACAGATTATAATTCTCACTGCACATAGTGAAGAAGATAAACTTTTAAAAGCTATTGAATTAAATTTAATTTCATATATAATAAAACCTATTAATAGAAAAAAACTAAATGAATCATTTCAAAAAGCAATTGAACAAATATCCAATAATAGTAGTAGTTGCTGTCATTATTTTAATATAAATTCTTATTTTGATCATACTAAAGAAATACTAATAGTTAAAAATAAAAAAATTAATCTTACTATTAAAGAATTAGAATTACTTAAATTCTTAACAATTAATAAAAATAAAGTGGTGTCTAGTATAGATATTTTTAGTAAAATTTGGGATTTTTCTAATGAATACTCTGCAAATGCTGTAAGAACATTAGTTAAAAAATTAAGAGATAAACTTCCTCCTAATAGTATTGAAAATAGCTATGGAGGATATTATAAAATTATTTAGTTTGATTGATTTAATATCCATGAACCATACCCAACTACACTTGAATTATCTTTGTTAATATTTGCACTTGTTTTATAATCTAACAATTTTATATTTAATTTTGATTTTTTTGCACTATTTAAAAGAGCTTTTACCCCTACCATACCACAAGCTTCACAACCTTGTTTATCTAAAGATATATCAAAATTTTGAATACTGTTTAAACAAATTTGATCTAATTGTTTTGCTTTATCCAAAGGATAAAAATGGCTTAGATCGGTGCTAATTACCAATAAATTATCTTTATTGTTTAAAATATCATCTATTACCAAAGATAGATTTTTATAGTCACATTTGCCATAAATCATTTCGATTATTTTTGTATTGGGAAAATAGTATTTTATAAATGGCATTTGAGTTTCAGTAGAATGTTCTTGATGAATAGTATCCAAAAATCCTATAAAATTGAATTTATTTTCCAAAATTTTAGCATAAGTATTATCAATATCTAAATTTCCCAAAGGTGTTTCATAACTATTTTGAAAAGATATCGAAACTCCATCAAATCTAAATTTATGAGATGGACCAATGACAACTATTCTTTTTGGTTTTATATATTTTGCAATAAGATTATATGCAATATTTGCAGTATAACCACTATAAATATACCCTGCATGTGGTACTATGATAGCTTTTGGTAGTATATTTTTATCGTAAAAATTATTTTCTATACTATTTGTAAAATTTTCTATATATTTTATAAGTTCATTTTTATTATTTGGATAAAAAGTTCCATTGAGATACATTTTTCTTTTCATATTATTTTATCTTTTTAACTTGATATTTATATATTTCAAACCCTTGTGAAATATCTGTAATATTTGCTTTTGCAAACAGATGCTCCAAAAATAACTCAAATGTTGGTAGTTGCTCCCAAACTTGAGGTAAAAAAGTACCTTGCAGATTGTTTTGTTTTATAATCAGTCCATCAACTCCAACTTGAACTTGAGATTTCAAATCTTCAATAGAACTAAAATTTACTTTTGTAGGGGTAGATAAGATAGATACTTCAATATCAACTTTTTTAAATTCTTCTTTTGTAAGAGGTGGAAACCTTGGGTCTTTAAAAGCTGCATTTTTTGCATTTGATATTAGATCATCTATCAAAGTTTGATAAGCTATCAAAGAACCTATACAACCTCTTAGCTTACCTTCTGAATTTAATGTTACAAATGTTGCTTGTGAGTTTAACAACAAAGGAAATTGTTCTACTAAATCTGCCTTATTTATTAAAGTTTTATTTTCCAATACTTCTTGAATAGCTTGTTTTGCTATAGTCAATAAAATATGTTCAAAATCATTCATAATATAAATTCCTATTGTTTTTTTAGATACTTAAAATACTCAATTCTACTTATTTCATAAGCTCCCAAAGAGGCTAAATGCTCATTATAAACTTGACAATCTATTAATTTAATCTCATTTTGTTTCGCTTGATTGC
>Ga0256828_1000867_pt1 | contig 19667 bp, 17 predicted proteins | sample CV88metaG_FD_185993 | JGI IMG/M metagenome (GOLD analysis project Ga0256828, IMG submission 185993) | Hydrothermal vent microbial communities from East Pacific Rise, Pacific Ocean - CV88 | ecosystem: Environmental > Aquatic > Marine > Hydrothermal vents | place: Pacific Ocean: East Pacific Rise...
TTCGCTAGGAGATGCTTTGGGTTTAATAACCCCATTTTCATATGTAAGTAAAGAACTATTTTCTAGTGAGCCTTTTGCCCAAAAAATCTCTCATATAAAACTATCACATAAACAAAATGAAGCATTAGATTTTTTACAAAGGCATAAAGTATCGCTTTTGTTCGGAGATACAGGTAGTGGTAAGACAGAGGTATATATGAAGTATTTCGAAAGAATTTTGCGTGAGGGTAAACGTGCAATTTTTTTAATGCCAGAAATCTCTTTAACACCACAGATGTCAAGCAGACTCCAAGAACATTTTAAAGATGCTTTTGTAATGTGGCATTCAAAATTAACACCTCTTGAGAGAAAAAAGGCCTTAAGTAAGATCGAGAGTGGTGAAGCAAAAATTATTGCCGGGGCTAGATCAGCCCTCTTTTTACCCATAGATGATTTGGGATTGATAGTTGTGGATGAAGAACATGATGACAGTTATAAGTCATCTTCCCGACCACGCTATAATGCTCGTGATATTGCAATATATATGGGAAAACTCTATAATATTACTGTTGTACTTGGAAGTGCAACTCCATCACTTTCATCATATGTAAAATTTCCTCACGCAAGATTACGAGGAGGGCATTTTATCTCCAAAAAAGATTTTATTTATGAACATGCTCCTGAATCTCTTACCCCACTTATACAAAATAATCTAAAAGAGACTTTTCAAAAGAGAGAACAGTCTATTGTCTTTATTCCTACAAGGGCAAACTTCAAGTATCTTATTTGTGGTGATTGTGGTTACACATTCCGATGTGCATTTTGTTCGGTTGGAATGAGTTTACATCAACACTCACGCGCATTAAAATGTCACTATTGTAATTTTACACAGGCAATTGCCCAAGTCTGTCCAAAATGCCAATCATCACATTTGGTCAGTTCAAGGCTTGGTACAGCAGAGGCAGTTGATCTGATTTTGGAATTTTTGCCAGAAGCAAAGATAGAACAGTTTGACAGAGACACTATTACAACGGCTTCAAAACTTAAAAAAGCACTCAAGCGTTTTAATGATAAAGAGAGCGATATCTTAGTTGGCACACAGATGCTCTCTAAAGGACATGATTATCATGATGTCACTTTGGCTGTTATCTTAGGGATGGATAATCTTTTAAATATGCCGGATTATCGCTCACGTGAAAAGGCGCTTTCTGCTTTAATTCAGGTATCTGGTCGTAGTGGTAGAGCAAAAGATGCAAAAGTGATAGTACAGACCTTTAATGAAGATTTCTTTAAACGTTACATTGAAAATTATGAAGAATTTCTAGAAGATGAAAAGCTATTTAGAAAAGAACTTTATCCTCCATTTAAAAAACTTTGTCGTATTCTTTTTTCCCATAAAAATTGGGCGAAAGCACAAGAAGCAATGCGTGAGATGGAAGCAAAATTGAGAAGTTTTCATAATGTGGAGATAGTAGGAGCAAAAAAGTGTGCCATTGAAAAGGTGGCAAACAAGTACAGATATGAAATACTGTTACGTGCTGAGAGAAGTACAGACATCATCAAAGCAGTACGTGGGGCTCTGGTTCCTTTGGCTGAAGTGGATATGGATCCTATAGAGTTTGGATAAGCTCTTTAAGCCATATAAATCTTAAGTTTTAGAAAACTTCTTGTTTTTTGGTATCAAAGAACCAGTAGAAGGCTAAAGATACACCCGTTGTTTTTTGATATTGCTCGTCAAACATAAATGTTTTTGCCTCTTGACGTGGAATAAAAATAACTTCTATCTCTTCGTCGTGAATACCACCACCTTCATTTATCTTCATACTCTCATCAATTTCAGCATAGTAGAGTGTTTGATGAGTTCCTGAAATACCAACAGATGTATAAAATGAAGATATTTTTTCTATCTTTTCAAGTGCAACATCATAGCCACACTCTTCTAATATCTCTTCTTTTGCGATCTGTTTGTTTGAACACACTTTATCCACTATACCGGCACAAAGCTCATACATATATCCATTACTCGGATTTTTATTCCAAACTGTTACACGCAGTTGCTTTACTAAAACAAAGGCATCTTTTTCTTTGTGATAGAGTAAAATTGCTACACTGTCATGTGAGAGTACCGCTTCCCAGCGTTTTTTTGTCCCATTTTGTATATAGTTTATCTCTATGGGTTTTATAAATTTGGTCTCTTTTAGCTCTTTTATGGAATCTATTCTATCCATCTTGCTTCCCTAAAAGATGAATATATGAAATGTCTTCAAAAGGTTGGATTTTTTTAAAAGCTGTATGGTTGTTAAGATGGAGTTCTATACTTTGATCATAATTTTTCTTAAGGCGTAAGAATGCTCTTTTATCTTTCCCTTTGAGTTTCTTTGTCGTTACTTGTACTACATGTAAAGGATTAATTGCACGTCCATGTTTGCGAAGTTCAAAGTGTAGGTGTGGACCGGTTGATCTTCCTGTTGTTCCGACATAGGCAATTACCTGTCCTTTTTTAACATGTTTTCCTCTATGTATGCCTCTACGAAAAGATTTTAAGTGTGCATAACGTGTCTCATAACCATCTGCATGACGAATTTTTATAAGATTTCCGTAACTGCCCATTCTGGCACAGTAGATAATTGTTCCATTACCGGCAGCATGTACAGGTGTACCCCGTCGTGCTGCATAATCGACGCCTAAATGGGCCTTCCATTTATGAAGTACCGGATGCCAACGTCTTTTTGTAAAGTAAGATGATATGCGTGCGCCACGCACAGGACGAGCCAGCAAAAAACCTTCAACTTCATGGCCTTTCTCGTCATAATATCGTCCATCATCATTTAGATATATAAAGTGACGTTTTTTTCGCATTTCTATCATAGCAGCCTTGAGTGTTGGCATAGAAAAAGGGTGTCCAAGACGATATTTTTGGTCATATATCATAACCAGTTTATCACCCTTTCTGATATCATTTTTGAAATTTAGTGAGTTTTTGAAGCTTGCGACAAAGATTTGAGCTAGTTTTTTACTACCTGTTTCTTTTAAAATATTGTACATTGGTGAGCTGGTAATTGTAGTACTGAATGCCTCTGTTCTTGTTTCACTGATAATAGGGATGGCCTCAAACTTATAGTGATCTTTATCTTTATAAATGTGAATTTGCAATTCATCATTAAGTGGTAATAAGATTTGTTCTATTTCACCTTTATTAGCGTATAAGATCTGATAGTGAACACCTGCTCTCATCTCTTCGGTTAGTCTTTGATCATCTTTATCTAAATTATAATAGAGCTCTTTAAGTGGCAGTTTATGGTTTTGTAAAAATATAAGATAGGTCTCACCACTTTTCCATCTGTATCTATCAACAGTTGAAGAAAAAAGCGAGGTTACCAATAAAAAAAGTATGAAAAATCGTATCATAAATATTCGTCCAAAAAAATAATTGGCAAAGATTAGCAAATTTTTGCTTAGTCTGAGGTTTGTTTGATATAATCGCACTATATAAAAAGAAAGAAGTGTTATGAAATATACGATTTTACTCATGTTAATAATCTCTGAGATATTTGCATCTGTTATTAAAGCTCCTATAGTCAGTGTAGATAATAAAAAAGAAGTAGCCCAGATAGAGATAGGGCATATAGATGTAGGTGTCAGCGGTTTTGTAGTGCATCATATAACACCGGAACATGGTGCGATTATAAAGAATGCAACAGTCATAGCATTTGATAAAGATAAAAAGCAAGCAACCATAGCATTGAGTGAATTTAATGCTTTACGAAATAACTCTTTACCATGTGGAACATGGAAACCGCAAGTTGGTGATACAGTAGAGCTTGCTTTTGGATATTCACGTGCATTGCTTCTTGCACCAAATGAGAGTATATATCATAGAATTTCAAAGAGTGTACGTATTCAGTGGGTTCATCCCGATCTTTTTGCAACAGTGCTATCTTTTGCCGGTCATCCGACACCTTTAAAGTCTGATTTTACAAATTTTGCAAATGCTGCAAGCGTAGGTTTGCTTTTTATCTATTTGGATCAAAAGGTATATACTGTTGATATTAAAAGTTTTAAGATTTTAAGCATTACAGATGCACCGTTTAAAGCTGCAAAAGAACAAAAACCCTTTTATACACGTGTAGAAAATATAGATGCGGCATGGTGGGGTAGAGGGAGTAATGAAATGCAACAGTATGCACCACATTATTATGAACTTTTAGTGAACAATAATCCAAAAAACAGACAGCTCTATGAAATAGTAAAAGCTCATAAAGAGTTAGAAGATTTACTTGATGAATTTGAGATAGGAAATAATTAGATGATTGATACAAAACATTTAGAACATTTTAAAACTATTGTTGGTGAAGAGAATATCTATAGTGATAAAGCGCATTTAATTGCATACTCTTATGATGCAACGCGTGAGCATTTTGAACCAGATGCTGTTGTTTTTCCTCGCAATGAAGAAGATGTTAGTAATATTTTGAAATATTGTAATAAACATCGTATTGTTATAGTTCCTCGTGGTGCTGGAAGTGGATTTACCGGTGGAGCATTGCCTAGCAGTGGTGGTATTGTGCTTGCGATGGAAAAACATATGAATAAAATTTTAGAAATAGATATGAAGAATATGGTTGCAGTTGTTCAGCCTGGTGTTATTAATATGGATCTGCAACGTGCGGTTGAAGAAGTAGGTCTTTTTTATCCACCAGATCCTGCAAGTCAAGATTATTCGACAATCGGCGGGAATGTAAGTGAAAATGCAGGTGGTATGCGTGCTGCCAAGTATGGAATCACAAAAGATTATGTGATGGCAACGCGTGCTGTACTTCCAAATGGTGATACAATCAAGGCAGGAAAACGTACAATCAAGGATGTTGCAGGATATAATATTTCTGGAATTTTAATCGCTTCTGAAGGTACTTTGGCAGTTTTAACAGAGATAACACTTAAGCTTATTCCAAAGCCAAAGCTTACAAAAACGGCTATGGGGATTTTTCCTACAGTAAATGATGCAATGGAGGCTGTTTATAAAACGATGGCAAGTGGTATAACACCAGTTGCCATGGAGTTTTTAGATAATCTTACTATTCGTGCAGTAGAGCAGACATTTCATAAAGGGCTTCCTGTTGAAGCTGGAGCTTTACTTGTAACTGATGTTGATGGAAATCTTGAAGATGATTTGAATTTCCAGCTCAATCAGATAGAAAAAGTCTTTAAAGAGAATGGTTGTAGTGAGTTTCGTCGAGCACAGGATGAAAAAGAAGCAGCAGATATCTGGTTTGCTCGTCGTAATGCTTCACCGGCACTATCAGTATATGGGAGTAAGAAGTTAAATGAAGATGTAACTGTACCACGTGCTGTATTACCGGAATTATTAGAAAAATTTTATGCGATTGCAGATAAGTATGATGTGAAAATTCCATGTTTTGGGCATACCGGTGATGGGAATGTTCATACTAATGTGATGGTTGACGGAAGTGATCCAGAGCAGGTAAAAATTGCATATCAGGCGATAGAGGAAGTTTTTCAGGCAACAGTTGATCTTGGTGGAACACTTTCTGGTGAGCATGGTATAGGTTTGGCTAAAGCACCTTATATGAGAATGGCTTTTTCTGATGCAGAAATGGAACTGTTTAAATCAATTAAAAAAGCATTTGATCCGAACAATATTTTAAATCCTGCAAAAATGGGATTAAAATAACAAAATGAAATCTTTAGCTTCTAAAGTCTACAAAGAGACAAAACAGTTTGTTTTGGCTTTTGTAGATAAAGAGCTGACACTTTTTGCTGCAAGTTTGAGTTTTTATACTATCTTTACAATAATTCCTCTTCTACTTATAGTTTTAACTCTTATAACATCAATGCCAAGTTTTTCAGATAATTATGAAAGAATTAAAACGTTTATTTTTTCAAATTTAATGCCTGTTCAATCTGAACTGATTATGACAAATATTGATAGTTTTGTTGCAAACTCTGCAAAGATGGGAGCTTTTGGTTTGGCTATGATACTTATTGCCTCTTTATTGTTTTTTAAGAACTTTGAATATATTGCCAATAAGATCTTTCATGCGAAAGCTCGTTCTTTATGGGAAAGTATCACTACTTATTGGACGATGCTCACGCTTACTCCTATTGGGCTTGGAATCTCTTTTTACATTACAGGTTATATTGCCACTTTGATGGCATCTAATGAACTGACATCAGGTTTTAATATTTTGCCTCTTGTCCCCTATGTTATTATTTGGGCACTTTTTTTTCTTATATTTCAAATTGCACCAAACGCAAAAATCAATCCAAAAGCATCGGCACTGAGCTCTTTTTTAATTGCTGTTGTGTTTAGTGCAAGTAAAAATGCTTTTATTTATTATGTTTTCTTAAATAAATCATATACAACGATGTATGGCTCGTTTGCTATTGTAATGTTCTTATTTTTATGGATATATGTTTCGTGGATAATTTTCATATATGGTTTGAAATTATGCTACATAATAAATAGCATATATAAAACAAGAGAAGCAGTAGAACAGAAGTAAGTAAAGTGCTTCTTTTTTAAAAACAGCTAGAAGTGATAAGATAATTTCTCCATATAATAGACTATGCTCAAGTTGAATTTTTACTGCGTGAGTATCGATTTGTATTAAGGCTTTGAGTGCATTGTCAAAAAGAGTTGCAAAACCAACAAGATGTAAAAAGATAGAGAGTGGATAGAAAAGTGTAAACAAAGAGGTCCAAAGAATTGAAAATGGATGATAGAGGCTGAAATTTCCAAAAATAACCAAAGAGTAAGGCAACATCATTAAGTAAACCCAAAAAGGTAAAATTATAAATTGCCAGAGTTTACTTTTGTTTTGAAAGTAGATTAAAAATAAAAAGATATAAAAAACACCACTGAAACTTAAGAAGAAGCCAATACTAAATAGAAGTCTTGGAAAGAGTGCAAGTAATAGTAATGTACTTATGGCGAGTGTCTGCATTGAAATAATTTTAATACCGCTGTCATAGAGAACAAATCCAATAATTAGCATAGTAAAAGATCTCAGGAGTGAGGGTGGAGTTTCCAAAAAGATCATATAAATTAGCAGTAGGGTGCTTATGATGAAGAAAGTATCTCGTTTTAGATCTCTATAAGGAAAATATCTGTTTTGTAAAAATCTATAAGGGTATTTTATAAGAAAAAAAAGGAGTGTAGAGAGTACACCTAAATGAAAGCCGCTGATAGCTATAAGGTGAGATATTCCAAGATTAGAAAAAATTTTTTGAAGATTGTAGGGTAGAGGTTTTGCTAGGAAAAGTGCCTGATAGATAGATGCAATCTCTTTGTTTGTGTGAACCTTCATGATTGCTGTGTTTAGTCTGTTTTTGAGTGGAGGTGAATCAATAGTTTTTATAATTTTACTAAAAGCGAAAAAGTTTTTAAAGTAGGCTAAAAAAGTGATTTTTCCTGCCCAGATTTCTATTAAAATATTTTTATCTTTATAGTTTTGCAGTTTATTTGAAGCAGTAGTATAAAATGTAAACCCCTTATTGCTTTTAAGTTTTAAGACCTGATAGCTTTTTTGTCCATCTTCTTCGAGTGCTCTTATTTTTGTGTACTGTTTAAGGACTTTTGCTTGAACTAACTGAGAGTCGAATTTTGTAAGTTGTTTATAGTTATAATATTCGTTAGATAAAGAAAAAAGAAGAAGTATAATAAAGAAAGAAAAGAGATATAGATAATCTCTCCTTGAGCTAAGAAGCACAACTCTCTCTAGTTTTAGCATAACTAGATCGGAGGCATCTCAACATTTGGCATATCAACTTGAGCTGATCTTGTATCGACATTTTCATAGACTGTTTCAATTGCGTGAGTAAAGCTTGGTGCATCGACAAAGCGGGTAAGCTTTTTTTGGAAGATCAGTTTTACATGACCCGTTGGACCGTTACGTTGTTTTCCAATGATAATCTCAGCCTCTTCCTCTTCCTTTTCAATATAGGTTGAGGTGAACTCTTTTCCTTCTGCTTTGGCCGCTTTTTCACGTTCTTTTTCCTCTTTATAGAGATAGACATCATCCCGATAAACAAAAAGTATAATATCAGCATCCTGCTCAATCGAACCAGATTCACGAATATCACTAAGCATTGGGCGTTTGTCATTTCTGGATTCTAGCCCACGATTGAGCTGTGAAAGAGCAACAATAGGCATTTCAAGCTCACGTGCTAGCATCTTAAGCCCTCGTGAGATCTCACTGACTTGAAGGTGTCTGTCCTGATTCCCGATTCCTGACATAATCTGAAGGTAGTCAATGACAGCTATTTCAATTTCAGGATGTTGATTCTTGAGTTTTCTGAGTTTACTTCTGAGTTGGTTGATATTAACACTTCCCTGGTCATCAACAAAGAGCTTTGCAGAATTCATCTTATCAATTGCCCCATTTAAAGAGCTCCATTGGTCATCACTCATATCTCCGACACGTAGTTTTTGCAGAGGAATGGAGGTCTGAATAGAGAGCAGACGCAGCATTAATTGTTCAGCTGGCATTTCCAGTGAGAAAAAGGCAACACCTTTGTCTTGAAGTATCAGGGAGTTGACAGTATTTAAAATAAAACTCGTTTTACCCATTGCTGGTCTTGCTGCAATGATGACAAGGTCGCCTTTGCCAAAACCTGTTGTCATTTTATTGAGTTCTTTAAAGCCTGTATCTACCCCGACAAGTACAGAATTACCGCGAGCTTTCATCTCTTTTATGTACTCCATCGTATCAAAAGTCATTTTAGGAGAGTCCTTAAAGTCACTTGTTTGATTATCCTGTGTGATTTCATAGAGCTTTTTTTCTACGATATCAACAACTTCAGCTGAGGGAAGTTCTTCTTCAACTGTTACGCGTTTTATCTCAGTTGTGAGGGTTAAGAGATGGCGTTTTAGTGATTTGTCTTTGATCTCATCAACATAGGCTTTTGTATTTGAAATAGGATTTGCGGAGAGAATTTCAAGCATTACCTGTTCATCGAATTTTTTTGCCTTAATAAGCTCTTTTTTAATGAACTCCTCATCGATTGGCTGGTCTTTTTGTAAAAGGGTGAGCATTGCTTGAAATATATCTTGATGTGTTGGAAGATAAAAATCATCTTTATTAAGAATTACACTCAGTTCATCAAACTGGCTAGGTTCAAAAATGATAGAGCTTAAAATACTTCTTTCAAAAGCCAAGTTATAGAGATTATCTTGCATCTTTATTCTCCTGCCATTTTCTCAACTTCACTTACAAATCTGTCAACAAGTTTATCTTCTTCAAGGTTAGCTACTACCTCACCTTTGACCATAACAAGTCCTTTACCTTTGCCATAGGCAATAGCCACATCTGCGTGAGCAGCTTCTCCAATAGCATTAACCACACATCCCATAACACTAACATTGAGTGGTGCTGTTATATGTTTCGTACGTCTTTCAATTTCAGCAACAGCACTTACCAAATCAGCTTCAATACGTCCACATGTTGGGCAAGATATGATGTTAAGACCATCTGGCATTGCGCCACTGTCTTTGAGGATTGCACGGCCTACATTTATCTCCTCTTCAAGTTCTCCTGTAATGCTTACACGCATCGTATCACCAATACCATCAAGTAGAAGTGTTCCCAGACCTATGGAACTTTTAACAGTTGCATGAAAAATAGTTCCTGCCTCTGTAACACCCAGATGAAATGGATAGTTGTTTTTAGGGCGTAGCATTCGGTAGGCATCGACCGTTCTTTGGACATCACTTGCTTTGAGACTGATTTTAATATCATCAAATCCAAGATCTTCCAAAAATTTGATATTATACTCTGCACTTGCTACCATGGCTTCAGCAGTTGGTCCATATTTATTGTCAAACTCTTTTTCTAAACTCCCTGCATTAACACCAATACGTACAGGAAGGTTCCTCTCTTGACACGCTTTTACTATCTCTTTGATTCTGCTTTTGTCACCGATGTTGCCGGGGTTAAAGCGGATACAATCAACAGATTCTGCAGCAATAAGTGCGAGTTTATAGTTAAAGTGAATATCTGCAACAAGTGGCAGCGAAATCTGTTCTTTTATGCTTTTAAGAGCAAGTGCATCTTCCATGTCTGGAACAGCTACACGGACAATGTCACAACCTGCAAAGTGTAAGCGGTTAATCTGTGCAACTGTTGCAGTAACATCATGTGTATTAGAGTAGGTCATTGACTGAACACTTATGGGCGCATCACCACCGACAGCTACATTGCCGACATATATTTTTTTAGTTGGGTATCTGTTTATCATGAAATGATTTTATCTTTTTTTAGATAATATAGTCCTGATATTAGGATAATTTGCAGTGAAGAAGCCTCCTTAAGGGCTGTTTATTTCCAGGGAAAAACCTGGAAATAGAAGAAGTGGATTTAGAATTTAAAATCTAAATTTGTATAAACATAACGCCCAGGTTCATTAAGAAGCATAGCTTGCGTTGCTCCTGTTGAAACCAATGTAAGATCTACATAAGTGTTACTTTGAGCATATGTTTTGTTAAGAATATTATTAACTCCTATTGTAAAATCAAATTTTTTGTTAACAGCATGTTTGATCTTTGCATTTATAACTGCCCAGCCTGCCAAAATTTGTTCACCATTATCATCATCTATTTTATCCCATCTATCACTTGCTTGGATTTCCAGTGTTGCAAGAGAATTGTTTGCATACTCATAGTTACATGCAATATTTCCACGTAACGGTGCCATGTCTGCCAAGTTTGTATTGGTTTGACCTACAAGTGCATTTTCTTTTGTACCACGTTTATAAGAGGCTCCCATATCAATTGTCATATCATCAGTAGCATATATGGAAGCAGAGATTTCTCCTCCATAGACTGTTGCATCAATGTTTTGAAATATATTTGTTGCTTTGTTGGAATTTATGTAAATATAGTTGTGTAATTGTGAATAAAATACTTTTATCTTTAATTGAAAGTTATCATTATCTGTTTCATAACCAAAATCAATTTCTCTATTTCTAGTTTGGTCAAGAGTAGGTGTTCCTTTAAGCCCACCTTTCATAAAGTAAAGTTCTCTCGCATCTGGAACACGATAGGCCTGTCCAAGACCAAGAAAAAGTCTGTTTTGCTTGTTGATTGCATAATTTGTGAAGATATTTGCACCGAGTCCATTATAAGAGTTTGATTGGTGATTGATATTGTCATCTTCAACACTCGAGTGGTCATACCTTGCCCCGATCTTAAGACTGAAAGCTCCATACGCTTTTTCAAGTTTTGCGAATACAGCTGCATTTTTTGTAAGTGCATGATCAATACTATCTCCAAGAATGGCTTGTGATATGTTATTAACATACTCTCCTCTCCAAGTTCTTTTGCTGCCATCAAGTCCCACTAAAATTTTGTATTCACTAAAAATAAGATCATTCTTAAGTTTAATGCCTTCCATTGTTGAATACATATGATTTGTTTTATTCATCATTGGATTGTTTGAAGCATTTCTATACTCGGTACTCATAGGATGATCTACATCGGAGTAGTAATATTCAAGATTTATGTTTTTATAAAAATCTGAGATGTTATCTATATTATAAGCAACACTGTATATATTTGAATCATCATATATAGCATCCATAGGTGTATTTGGATAGAGAACATTATCACTTCTGTTAGCTGTTGCACTTAAGCGAAGCTCTTGGTCTTTGAATGTTGTAATAAAGGCTTTTGCTTTGATAGACTCTTTTAAATATGCCTGCATATCTTTGTATTGTGGTTTATATTGGTTTGCAATTGGTGCTTTATGGTCAACCTGTTGGGAGAGAGAGTTACTCTCACCATCATGATACTGATCACTTGATTCTCTTGAAGCGGCAACCAAAACTCTGATGAGATCATTTCCCCCACTGACACTTGCTCCAAATTTTTTATAGTTCCACGCTCCAAATCCGAGATTTAGTTGTGCTTTGAAATCTTTCGTTGGTGCTTTTGTTGTAATTTTTAATCCACCACTAAGATTACCATAGGTCGTAACATCGTAAGGACCTTCAACAACCTCAATAGAGTCTATTTGATTTGCTAGTACATGTGAGACTGGTGGATCCATTCTGTTAGGACAGGCCCCGTAAACTTTTGTTCCATCGACTTCAACAGAGATATTATCTCGTTTTTGACCACGGATAAAAACATCATTGGCAATGCCACTTCTGCGTGACATATCGATACTTGGAACGCTGCTGCTGAGTGCAGCGGCCACATCAGCTGAAGTTTGAGCATTTTGCGCTACTTCAGTAATGGTTGTTGATTCTACATCAATAGGTGCAAGTTCAATATCTGCACTGTAAAGCGCAGATACCGCAAGGAGTGAAAGTGTTAAGCCTTTTTTCATTCTGTTTTCCCTTTTTTTAAACTTAAATCTTTAAAATAATATTTCTTTGTCAATAATAATAAAAGAAGTGTTACAAAAGTGTTAATAGCAGATTTTTTTTTGCTAGAATTACATTATGAGTAAAATAGAAAAGATAAAAAAGACCATTTTAATAGCAATCGGTTTTGCATTGGCAACATATCTTATTATGAATGCGATGGCAATTTTGGATCAAGAATCAGCAGTTAAGACCGATAAAAGCAGCAAAGTTCATACTCACGCAGTGAAGTGAACCATGTTGACGAATTAAAACAGAAGAATCGACACCAATAATTGCTCTGTCACGAAAAGTTTTTTGAAAGATTTTAAGTGCTGCATTATCTTGAGCAACACCATATAGAGGTACTAAAACAGCACCATTTACAAAAATAAAATTTGCATAGGTTGCAGGAAGACGCTCGTGTTTATAGTAAATAGCATCAGGCAATGGAAGGGGAATAAGTTTAAGTCCTCTCTCTTTTGCTATCATGTGTAACTCTTCTTTCATAAGCTGAAGTTGATGATAATGTTCATCTTCTGTATTCTCACATGCCACATACATAATTGTCTCTTTATTGATAAAGCGTGCAAGTGTATCTATATGTGAATCAGTATCATCTCCTGCTAAATAACCGTGATTAAGATAGAGTATATGTTTGGCTCCAAAAAAATCTTTGAGATTTTGGGTAATTTGAATGATATTAAGATCGGGATTTCTATTTGGATTGAGCAGACAGTTTGTTGTAGTCAAAATTGTATCATCTCCGTTGCTTTCAATCGCACCACCTTCTAGAACAAAGTTTATCTTCTGCATAGATGCCTTATAGCACTTTTTGATTGTATTGGAAAGAAGATTGTCTTTTTTGGCTTCAAACTTATTACCCCATGCATTAAAGGTAAAATCGAGTAGTTTGGTAGTTTTATTTTCGCTCACGCAAAGTGCAGAACAGTCTCTAGCCCATGTGTCATCGGTCTTATATTCTACAAAAAAGAGATTTTTGTGAGGGGTGAAATGTTGTTGTACACTCTTCTTATCGTAGCAGATAACAAGACATTTCTGAAACTCTTTGATTGTGTTGATAATATTGATAAAACAGAGCTCTGCCTCACGCAGATAGGGCAGCCAGTCTGTAGCTGCGTGAGGAAAGATAATCTGTGTAAAACTTTGTTCTTCAAACTCTGCGATTAATCGTTTATGGCTAAACATATTGTATAATTTCCTATGGCTTACATAACTCTCAATAAAAAACATTTTTTTAACAACTTAGATATTATTGCACAACGAAGCAAAGGCAAAGATAAAATAGCATTGGTTTTAAAAGATAACGCGTATGGACATGGTATTTTAGAAATAGCAAAAATGGCATCTGAATATGGCATAAGCAAAGCTGTGGTGCGCTCTTTTGATGAAGCCAAATGTATTGCATCATATTTTGATTATATTTTGATCTTGGCAGATCAGGCAAAAGAGAAAAACAATAAATTTCATTATACGATCAATGAATTGAATGCAATTGAAAATTTTGAAGCTGGTACAAAAGTAGAACTTAAAGTCAATACGGGCATGAACCGAAATGGTATTGAGCCAAGTGAGTTGCGTGAGGCCTTTACTTTGATAATGAAGCAAGGTTTAGAATTATCAGCTGTTTTTACTCATCATAGCTCAGCAGATGAGAACAAAGATACTTTTAGTGTACAAAATGAACTTTTTGCAAAGGTAAAGGAAGAAGCAAGGCTATTAGCTCTTGAATTTTCTTGTAAAGAGCTCTATTTTCACTCTTGCAACTCTGCAGCACTCTTTGAAACAGAAAATTTTGATGAAGATATGGCTCGTATAGGAATTGCTGCATATGGCTGTATGGAACTTCCTAATAATACTTATGCACAGGCTCTTGAGCCTATTTTATCACTTTATGCAATGAAAAACTCAGTACGAAAGCTTTATAGTGGAGAAACAGTTGGATATGGAGCGAGCTATAGAGCCAAAAAAGATTGTATTGTAGGAAATTATGATTTTGGTTATGGTGATGGATTTTTGCGTGCCTGCTCCAATAATTATAAAACTCCTGAAGGTATAAAACTTCTTGGGCGTATTTCAATGGATAACAGTTCATTTTTAAGTGATAAAGAAGAGCTGTTAATATTTAATGATGCTCGTGTTGTTGCACAAGTCGCGCAAACGATCAGTTATGAAATACTTACATCCTTAAAAGCATATTTAAAACGAATTGTCTTGGAGTAGTTGAGGCGCTGGTTTACCAATATAGTAGCCTTGTATAAAATCTACGCCAAGTTCAGCTAAGAGCTCCAAGGATTGTTTATCCTCAACATATTCGGCAATTGTTCTCAATCCAATATTCTGAGCAAAAATAACAATAGTTTGCGTGATCTTTTTTGTATTTTCGTCTGTCGTTATATTCTTAACTAAAGAGGCATCGATTTTTAAATAATCAACATTGAGTTCCAAAACGTGAGAAAAGTTTGAATAACCACTTCCAAAATCATCAATAGCTATTTTTGTGTTGTATCTTTTAATTTTTTTGATAAATTCTTTTATATTTTCATAGTTCTCTATCTCATTACTTTCAAGTATTTCAAAAACAACTCGTTGTGGTGAATTAAATGCAGCAAGCTTTTGTAAAATAAAGTTCACTGTTTTTTCATTTAGTATATCATCAATAGAAAGATTAATTGAAAATTCATATTCCTGTTTATCCTCAAAAAATGCAAAAGTTTTTTCTATCATTTGATGTGTAATGTGATGATAAAGTTTTGATTTGGCAGCAATATCTAAAAAGAGATATGGTACTATGACATCTCCATTATTGTTTATTATACGTACAAGTGATTCATATTTTTCGATTTTTTTTGTATGAAGATTGTATATAGGTTGAAAATATGGGGTGATCTTATCATTGGCAATGGCATCTTTTAAAAGGGCTATGCCTTGAATGTTCTTATTTACATTTTCAGTTGAGTCAACCAAACTATCATAAATTACAAGATCTGTTTTTGAATTTTTTGCAAGTTGCAGAGCCATATCGGCTTTAATGATAAGTTGATTTTCATTTGATGCTATACCACAACTGACAGTTATGAAAATTGTGTAGTTTTGAATATGATACTCATGTTTTTGAATAGATATAAGAAGTTTTGTTATGTTTTTTTGAAATTTTTCGGCTGTGATGTTTTCTGAGGTAAATACCGCATACTCATCACTTGGAAGTTTGTAGACAAGAGTTCCTTTATGAATACAAAATGTATCTATCTTTTGTGCCAGTTGTATTAAGAGTTGGTCTCCTATGCCATGGCCATAAAAATCATTTATATCTTTAAAATTGTCTATATTTATCAGTGCGAGATGACGATCTGTTTTCTCTTTTGAATTTTGAATATCTTCCAAAAATTTCAGTCTGTTTGGTAAACCTGTAAGACGTTCTCTCTCAAATGAATCTTTGAGTTTCTTTGTCTGAATCTGTACCGTTTTTCGAAGATAATTGTTTATATCTTTTGATTTTTGAGCAATAGTATAGATGATGAGAAATAGCGTGATAAAAGCAAAAGTATCATATATAAGTGATGAAGTGAAATGTTTAAAAAAGTACTCATGAAGTTTTTCTTTTGGTATTTTAATACTAAGGATACCTCTGAGCTCTCCAATTTCGTAGTTGTATGCTTTATCATATTTTTTTTGGATAAAAAGTGGAGCTTTCTCTTTTGCTGCATGACATTTTAAACATTTTTCTTCTATTTTCAGTGCTGAAGCGTATTGATAATATTGCATATTTTGATCGCTGAAATATTCGTTCTTTTGTGGATGTTCTTTAAAATATTCTATCGCTTTCAATTCCTCGGTATCTGCTTGATTTTTGGGGTCTCGCGCACGATCTGAAACAGTTTGTAAACTAATACTAAAGGGATTGTTTTGTGAAAATTCTTGATTGATATAAAAAGAGCTGTATGCAGGAAGGCCTTTGAAGGTCGATTCATTGAGAGGGATGGTATTGTCAAAGTATAAATGTTGATAGTAGTATCTATGTGCTAATGCATGAGACTTTAAAACCTGAGCCTCTTTTTGTGCAAATTCACGCATTTGTTCCTGCGTATCATTATAGCTATAAACAATTCTAAAAATTAAAACCAGTAGAAAAATCACCGGGATAATATAGAGTATTTTTCTATTTAAATATTTTTCCATTATTGCAGCCTTAATGGATTATAGCAAATTTTTATGAATTGACCTTTATGATGGCTTCTGGAAAGAGGATTCCGTCAATGCCAAGAAGTGCCATCTCTTCGATCATATTTTCATCGTTTATATGAACTAGGATTTTGGCATCAAAAAGATACTCCTGTGCTATACTTTGTGCTGTTTTTGCAAGTTTTGTATCTACTGTTATATAATTGGCACCCAGTGCTGATGCATAAATAAGTTCAGTGATATTTTCAACATTAAGTGCAAAAGGAATTTTATTTAATGTTAAGTGTTCAATTATATCAAGGTTTTTTTCATCAAATGTGAGATAGATCTTTGATGCGGGTGGTGTTTTTTGGATACTCTCTATGTCAAATATATGAAAAAAATTATTATTTTTTATAAATTTGTGTCCAAAAAGCAACATAATTATTTTGCCTCTTTAAGACATTCATCTGAGCAGTAGTATTTACCATTACTTAAAATTGCTTCTGAAATCTCTACATAAACACTACAGTTTGCACACTCAACCATTTCGTTTGTCGGAGCAGATTGTCCTTTTTTATTTTCGTTTGTTCTCCTTGTCCCTTGTACAGCTTTTTGTTTAAAAAACATAATATAAACGATGTATATCACAACGCCTACAAGTAGTGCTTTTAATATCATAATTTCTCTCCTAGTAGTAAATAGTGTCTTTTTTGTTTTTCAATTATTTTATATTGCATTCCACGTGTATCTTCAACTTCATCAAAGACACGCTCTCCTTTGTAAAAGAGGAATTTTGTATCAGAATTACTGAGGTTTTTACTTAAGTCTAAAAGCATCTTTGTATCTGTAACAGCGCGTGAGGTAATGAGCTCAAAAACTTCAGGTTCCATCTCTTCAACTCTTTTTTTAACAATAGTAACGTTCTTGAGCGCCAAATCAGCTTTGATAAACTGTAAAAAACTTGCACGTTTTGTTAAGGGCTCGACAAGAGTTACTTGTGTATCTGGAAGTCCAAAAGCTAAAACCATACCTGGAAATCCAGCCCCTGTTCCAATATCTAAAAGGGAGTTCACTTTTGGTAGAAAACTAATTGGATAGAGTGCATCAAAGATGAAATTATCCACTGTCTGTTCATCTCTTGCCCCTGTTAGGTTGTGAATTTTATTCCATTTGAAGAGGTGCTCTTTATACTTTTGAACATTATGAAAAAAGTTTTCTGGTAGTTCAATCTTCTCTTTTTGAATGCGTGTTTGTAAATACAATAATCAATCCTTCTAAAAAAGTATTTTATCTAATTTTTGTGAATAGAGCTCTATTTATATCTGAACTTAAATTTTTCTAGATATAATTAAAAGAAACTTTGAAATATATTGCGTGAGGAATAAGGATATAATTGAAAAATAGTATTATCTTGGCTTTTGATTTTGCAAAAAGAGATTTTAAAGAGCGGTATGTAGGTACCGGTCTTGGACAAATGTGGTATATACTTTCTCCGTTAATTACAATTTTTATATATACTGTGATTTTTTCTGATTTTATGAAAATGAAATTGAATATTATTGATAACAGCTATGCATATAGTATCTATTTGATTCCTGGACTCTTAGCATGGAATGCAATGAGTACAATTCTTTTAAGAATGGATAACGTTATCTTTGAAAAAGTCAATTTAATTAAAAAGATCAGTGTTCCTGTCTATACCTTTTATTTAAGTGTAATTATTACAGAAACAGCACTTTTTTTCTTATCGCTTTCCTTTGGTGTTATCTTCTTATTGTTAGTTGATCAAACTGTTAACTTTGTTTTTTTATGGTTAATTCCTTTGATTCTTATCCAGTCTGTTTTTATATTGGGACTAGGTGTTATAGTCTCTTTGTTTAGTGCATTTTTTAGAGATTTAAAAGAGGCTCTTCCAATTGTATTGCAATTACTTTTTTGGATGACTCCTATCATCTATATGAAGGAGATGATAAGTGATAAATACCCTTTTTTGGTTACTTATAATCCTTTTTATTATTTTATAAAACTCTATCAAAATATCTTTGTCTATACGCAAGCTCCCACTTGTGAAGACCTATGTATTATTATCGCTATTGCATTTGTAACACTTTTTCTTGCTATGTTCTTATATAAAAAGATGATTAGTACAATTAAGGATATTATTTGATGCAGAAACTTCTGGAAGTAAAAGAGATAACGAAAATTTATAAAATTTATAGAAGTAATTTTGATCGTCTGAAAGAAGTTTTTACAGAAAAAAGATATCACAAAGCATTTGTAGCAAATGAATCTATAAGTTTTGACCTTTTTGAAGGTGAAACACTTGGAATAATCGGGGTGAATGGTGCTGGTAAATCTACAATCTTGAAAATTATTGCAGGTGTTATTGATCCAACACAAGGGGAAGTCCTTGCACATGGACGGGTAACTGCTCTTTTAGAACTGGGAACAGGCTTTAATCCACAATTAAGTGGTTATGACAATATCTATCTCAATGGAACTTTGATTGGCATGACAAAGAAAGAGATCGATGAAAATATAACAAAGATTATAGAATTTAGTGAACTTAATGAGTTTATTTATGAAGAGTTGTCAACATACTCTTCAGGTATGAGTATGCGTTTGGCCTTTTCCATTGCACTCTTTTCAAGACCACAGATTTTAATTGTTGATGAGGCACTCTCTGTAGGAGATGCTCATTTTGCAGCAAAATGTACTGAAGCATTAAAAGAGCGTAAAAAAGAGAATATGAGTATTATTTATGTTTCACATGATTTAAACTCTTTAAAGATTTTATGTGACAGAGTAATGCTGCTAAACAAAGGGAAAATGGTAGAGGTTGGAGAGCCTGAAAGTGTTATAAATCACTATAATTATTTGATAGCAAAGTTAGATAAAGGTGAATCCACGCAGATACAAAAAACTGCGAATGCTTTTGGTACATTTGATCTTGAAATTGAAAAAGTCTCTTTAAAAGGTTTGGAGTCTAAAAGTAATTTAGTGAGTTCGGGAGAAGATGTTAGTATAGAGATTGTAATTCAAAGTAAAAAATCGATGACCAATATGACTGTAGGTATTTTAATAAGAGATAAATATGGACAGGATATCTTTGGTACAAATACATATCATCATAATCTAGA
>Ga0256828_1000868_pt1 | contig 19638 bp, 13 predicted proteins | sample CV88metaG_FD_185993 | JGI IMG/M metagenome (GOLD analysis project Ga0256828, IMG submission 185993) | Hydrothermal vent microbial communities from East Pacific Rise, Pacific Ocean - CV88 | ecosystem: Environmental > Aquatic > Marine > Hydrothermal vents | place: Pacific Ocean: East Pacific Rise...
TCTGGTCTGGTTGTAGCTGTTGCTCTTGTTCCTGAAGCCATTGCGTTTAGTTTTATCGCTGGTGTGAGTCCTATCGTCGGGCTCTACACTGCGTTTATCCTTGGGCTTATCACAGCGCTTATCGGTGGAAAACCGGGGATGATAAGTGGAGCAACAGGAAGTGTGGCAGTTGTCATCGTCGGACTTGTACTTGAAGCAAATGCAAAGCTTACAGCTTTGGGAATGAGCGGTGATGAACTCTACGTTCATATGCTCAACTACGTTTTACTTGCGACCATTCTTGCAGGTACTATTCAAGTTTTGTTCGGTGTGCTCAGACTTGGAAAGTTCATCCGTCTTGTGCCGCAGCCTGCTCTTTACGGCTTTGTGAACGGTCTTGCCATTGTCATTGCCATGGCGCAGTTCAAGTTCTTCGAGGGTCAAGGAATGAGCATGTATATCATCGTTTTTATCACGATGCTCATCATGTACTTTCTTCCAAAATACACAAAAGCGATTCCCTCTGGGCTTGTAGCCATCGTTCTACTTACGCTTGTTGTCTATTTTACAGGCTTGGACACACTTACGGTCGGCTCACTTGCGAACCTCTCAGAGTTTCAAGGACAGCTTCCACACCTTATCATTCCAGATACTCTTTTTAGTTTTGATGCTTTTGTCATGGTACTTCCTTATGCCATCATCATGGCACTTGTCGGACTTATCGAGTCACTTTTGACACTTGCTGTGCTTGACGAGATGAGCGGAACACGCGGAAGCGGAAACCAAGAGTGTATCGCCCTTGGATGTGGAAATATCGCTTCAGGTTTCTTTGGAGGAATGGCCGGATGTGCGATGATAGGTCAGTCCATCATCAACTACACCTCTGGTGGTCTTGGACGTCTCTCATCGTTTACTGCAGCAGTTGGTCTGCTTATCTTGGTTATCTCGCTCACAGACGTGCTAAACGCGATCCCTGTTGGTGTTTTGGTAGGTATCATGTTCATGGTGAGTATCGGAACATTTGAGTGGTCGAGCTTCTCACACCTTAAGCATATGCCTCGTGCAGATGTGTTTGTCATGGTCGTTGTAACGCTCATCACTGTTGTAGAGGATTTAGCAGTTGCAGTTATTGCAGGTGTTATCATCTCTGCACTTGTATTTGCATGGAAACACGCTCGTATCTGGTCAAAGACCTACACAGAAGCAGACGGCACAAAGGTCTATGAACTCGAAGGTCCTCTCTTCTTTGGTAGTGCTACGACATTTTCAGACAACTTCGAGATCCAAAGCGATCCTCCAAAAGTTGTCATCGACTTTAAAAATGCAAGGGTTTTAGACTTTTCAGGAGTTGAAGCTATCGATGCACTGGTCAAAAAATATGAAAAAGAGGGCAAACATCTTCTCCTTCGTCACTTAAGCAACGACTGTAAAAAGATCCTCAAAAAAGCAGGCCCTCACTGTAGTTACGAAGAGGATGATCCTACTTACAAAGTAGCCATAGACTACTAAGCGTTTATCGCAGATAGATAAAGTTTTCAGGTATTATTGACCTGTACTTCGGCATGCTCTCGCCTACATTTGCATTGATGTAGGTCGGGTCTGCCACCACATACCTTCTCCCTTTTACTTTGACACTGTCACCTTGAAGCGGAATGTAGAGTGCTGTAGCGATATGGTTGCTGTACTTCACACCGACTACACTGATGCCAAAGAGTTTTTTGATAAGAACAGCATAGAGCGTGGCCCTGTCTTCACAGTCCGATTTATCATAGTAGAGAGTCTCCTGTGCAAACATCACCTTCTCTTTGCCAAACTGCTCTTGATCTCGCTCATATCCAAACGCAGTCTGCACAAAACGCAGTATGAAGTTGATACCAAAGTTCATCTTCTTTCCATCAAGATAAGGTTTTATATCCAATGCAATATCTCTGTATGTCTGCTCCTGCAGAGGCGCATTAAAATATACCTCATAACTGACCTGTGGATATGTTCTCATAAAGTCTATAAGATTTTTATTGTAGTGGTAAGAGATGGAATATTGTTTTCCTAAAAAAGAGAATCTTCTTGTTTTACTCTCATCTCTTTGTGCCAGCATCGGCAATTTACGTAAGCTAAAGTCCAGTGCCTTCACTGCGTTTGGATAGTTTTTGGAGTAGGTGTAGATACTCCCTTTTTGTCTATTTGCTGACAAAAGATAGTATGGTTTACTGTTTATAGTATATTTTGAACTTGCATAGATGAGCTGTTTTGTACGGCTTAAAAGTAAAATGTGCTCATCTTTTATCCCTACTTTTGTATCATAACCGAGTTTGTTGAGCAAAAACCAGCTAAAAAGCTTTCTGTCATCCAGATCATTAAATGTTTTGTTGGCGATCTTCTGCACAAGCAGATACAAACCCCAGTCATTTAAGCCCAGTTCTTTACAGACATTCTTTATCTCATACAAAAGTGCATCAGAGTCACTTGAAGCAAAAATAGAAAAAGCGTTGATGATGCCATCTCTGTTTTGGGGATAGAAACGTGCATTTTTTATCTTCATATCCACACTAAAGTGTAAAGACGAACCAAAATACTCGACCAAAGTACCCTTTTTTGTCACGACAAGAGGGACTCTGCTCTGCTCTTTTGGAGATTTGGCGATATTTAAAAAAATGTTCGGTCCACGAGAGAGAACTTCTCTTTTGCTTGCCGGCAGTATGACCTTTGGTTTTGGTTCTTTATAGAGTGCAGGTGAAGTAAAAGCCTTGTATTCGCTCCATTGTGATTTTAGGTATGATTCAAACGCAGTATCTTTTTTATCTTTATACTCACTAAATGCAGCGTTCTGCACACGTTTGAAATCTGCAAAATCACCTGCGTTTGCAGAGCTAAACGCAGTAAGAATTAAAAGACTAAAAAGGCCAGACTGATTGAATGATTTTTGTTCCCCATCCTTGTTCTGTAGCACGGTCCATATCTCCCTCGGTTTTATATAATATCTTTGCATCACTTATCTGTGAAGAGTTGATGTTGTTGTTCTGATCAATATCATAAGGTCGGATAACACCGCTTATCTGTACGATCTGCTTTTGATCATCGATGAGTATCTCTCTTTTACCTGAGATAAAATAGTTGCCGTTTTTCAGTACTTTTACAACTCTTGCAGATACTGTTGTCGTAAAACTCGCATCTTTTACAGCACTTCCGCTTCCTTTGAAGCTACTTGTTGAATCAGCATTAAATCCTATGTTGGTATAACCATTGAGTCCGCCCATCTGTGCTTGTACTCCCGAGTTCGCTGTTCCTGTGTTGGAGAAGAGTCCGCCACCAAGTTTTGAAGAGTCTGTTTTTGAGAGCTGTTTTGAGCCGGTATTTGAACTTTTAGCCTTTTCAGAGATGATAACGGTAACGATATCGTTGACATGCATCGCTTTGTGGTCTGAAAAGAGAGGATTTTCTCCCTGTCCAAAGATACTGCCCGTAGAAGTAAAATCCTGTCTCTCTTCTTGTGCAGGCATCTGTTCCACATATACCGGTGGTTCGAAATTTATTTCAGGGTCGGTCAGTTTTGCAGCACATCCGCTAAAGAGCATAGTACCAAAAAGCATTATAAAAGTGTAAGAGAGAAACTTATTCATATATATCCAATTAAGTAGGCTTATTTTGATATAATACTAGCAAAATTAGTTCCATTAAATTTTATATATAAGGATACAAGAGATGTCATTAAGAGAAACAATTAACCAAGATGTAAAAAATGCTATGAAAGCAAAAGATTCTAAAAAAAGAGATGCACTGCGTTTACTTACAAGCGCTTTTAAACAGATAGAAGTAGATGAGAGAAAAGAGCTTACGGACGAGGATGTCATTAAGATCATCCAAACGCAGGTCAAACGCAGAAACGATGCAGCTTCTCAATACAAAGATGCTGGTCGTGATGACCTGATGCAGCAAGAGCTTGATGAGATAGCATACTATGAGGTCTATCTTCCAAAGCAACTTACAGATGAAGAGCTTACAGCAGAGCTTAAAGCTATCATCGAAAAAGTAGGAGCGACAACGCCAAAAGACATGGGTAAAGTCATGGGTGCAGCTTCAAAAGAGCTTGCAGGCCGTGCTGATGGCAAACGCATAAGCACTTGTGTAAAGTCTCTACTGGCTTAAGACCTACCAGTCATCCAAGACGAAGCCTTTTGGCTCGTCATCTTCCACTTTTTTCACTTCAATATTTTCATTTATCTCAGGCTCTTGCACTTTTTGTACTTCAGGTTTACGCATCTGCTCTTCAAACTGCAGCTCCAAACCTTTACTTGTCATAATAAATCCGTTCACATGGAGTTTTCCATCATGGATCTGCATATGGTGTTCCTTGCAAAGCGGTACAAGGTTGTGTTTGTTGTCTTTGTGGAAGTGACCGATAAAGCCCGCAGAGTCAGCCAGAGATTTTTGCGAAATATGATGCACATCCTCCGCAACCGCTCCACAAATTATACACTTGGTTACATAGAGTTCTTTGTTGTATTTTGATTTTTTCTTTTTGACCAAAAGCTCAAGCTCATCATAATCATTTGCGAGTCTTTTTCGTATTGCATTCGCACGCTCTAAAAACTCACTGTCCATATGCAGCGATTTTGCGAACTCAAGTCCATAGATACTGCTTCCACTTCCCTGCTGCAAGACACGATTAAAGATAAGCTTGTCACTCTCCTCATCATACTCGACGCTGAGATGCAGATTTACAACATTATCAAGCTGTGTGATCTCAGGCATCGTTGAGAGTTGATGCAGGTGTGTCGCAAACAGAAAAAGACAACGTGTATCTGAGAGCTTTTGAATGGCTGAAGCCACGATCGCCACACCGGAAAGTGTCTCTGTTCCGTGGCTTATCTCATCACCCAAGACCAAAGAGCGTGTTGTGGAACGATTAAATATATTTTTAAGCTCCAACATCTCCACGGCAAAAGTAGAGAGCCCTTTTGCAAGATTGTCTTTAGATACTATACGCGTAAAGATAGAGTCAAAGATACTAAACTTCATCACAGCCGCAGAGACAAAGAATCCAGACTGCGCCATAAGTACCGCGATACCAATGCTTTTCATTAAAGAGGACTTTCCACTTGAGTTGATACCATATAAAAGCACACCGTTGATCTCGTGTCCGTCATGTACGCTTACATCAAGCATAACCGTTTTGGGGTGAGGTAGATCCATATAGTCACGATTTCCCATCACTATATCATTTGGAACATAGAGCCCTCCTCTCTCCTGTACTTCGATCAGAGGGTGACGAAGCTGCATGATCTGCATAAAGTTCTCATCTTTTTGTGCTTCTACTATCATCGGACGTGAGTGTTTGTACTCTTGAGCCACTTTTGAAGAGCTGACCCCAACATCTAAATCAGCCACATAATTAATAACACGACCAAAAAGCAGCGCATAGCGTCTCTCAAAAAGTGCCTGAAGTTGAATGTAACGCTCTTTTACAAGTGTCACTATCTTGCGACGGTTCTTCATAATGTTATCAGAGAGCTTATCTGTAAACGCAGAGGTTATCTTGACATTGTTCGTCAGTTTTTTGACACTAAAGTCAGCAAAATATTCACTCTTTTTAAATGCACTCTCTATCAAAGAGTAGCGGTTTTTACTGATGGAGATATAGTAACCCTCTTTCTCCAACAGCCCAAGTGTGACGACCTTTGTACTACTCGCTGCGTTTGCCTCTTTTAGCAGTGCCTCGATCTTGCTTACAATGTCATCAAATGCAAGAAGCATAACACTGTTCTCTTTGACAAGAGTATCTATGGTCTCATCTACACCGCTCATAAGGAAGTTCTCATCGACCGTTGCATTTGTAAATCTTCGTGATATATCTAAATCTATCGTCTTGGCAATATCTCGCAAGAACTCTTCTACTTCACTCTCATGAAAAGGGGTCTTTTGAATTTTATACTTTTTGACATAGAGCATCAGCTCTTTGACGCTCACCATAGAGTCATACATATGGTTCATCTCAAAAGGGTGCAGTCGTCCGAGGTTCAAACGTCGTGCAAGCCTCTCAAGGTCATAGACACCACGCATCATCTCATCAAGATATCTTACATGAGAGGAAACGCGTTCTATAAGATTGTATCGACGTTCCAACTCCTCGGCTTCCATTATCGGATTTAAAAGACGCTCTTTTAACAGACGTCGTCCTATTGCCGTTGCACTCTTATCAAGCATCTTCAAAAGTGTAAACTCTTTTCTGTCCTTTGAGATGATACCCATCTGCTCTAGGGCATTGTTACCAAGATACATAAAACGACGATTGTCGATAATGCGCGGCATTGCCATCTTTTGAATAATGTGATAATCATGTTCTATGACAAAGTTGATAAGAATCGCCAAAGACTCTGTTATCATAGGACTGCGTTCAAGATCCAGATGCTCTATTGGAGAGAGCAGTGACTGTATCTGATAGACCTCTTTGAAGAGTTCGTTTTGAAAGTCTATCTTTACACGTTTGTTATTCACTGCATAATGGTAATGTTCAGGTATCTCAAGATACTGCATCACATGACGCTGTTCATCTATGCCATCCAAAAATGTCACTACAACCTCACTGGTTCTGTTTACATTTAAAAGGTTAAAAACCTCATCAAGAGCATAGGATGGATCTTCACTTGTTCCATGTGTTTCATAGAGCCATGTTTTACCTGTAGTGACATCAATAGCTGAATAACCTACCGTGTAAATCTCCTTAAATTTATCAATTAAAAGTGAAACGATGTAGTTGTCATCATTGTCGATGATATGTTCGAAGTTCGTTCCGGGTGAGACTATCTGAGAGATATAACGACTTATCTTTGGAGGATTGCCTTTTTGTTTTACCACGATGACCGTATATTTTTGCTCTGCAATAAGACGACTGAGATAACGCTCAAAAGAGACAGCAGGAACACCTGCAAGCAGAGGATTTTTTTCTGAATTTTCTATGATCTTTTTATTTTTCTTAGTGAGCTGAATATTTAAGAGTTCTGCTATCTCTTTTGCCTTACCTACCTGCTCATCATCATTGTTGACCTCATAGACCTCAAAAAACGTTCCAATCTCCATAAAGACTACAGTATCATTTCCATATTTTGCTTCAAAATGCTTCTGTAAATCAAAATAGATCTGCGTTAAAAGTTTATCTTTGTTATTTAATATTTTCTCTACATCTGATGATAACATACTACTCTTTTATAATCTTTATTATTTATAAGATTATAACATAAGATTTCCATGCAAAGAGCCTATTTTGTATAAGAAATAGGCATATAACTAATGCAAATCTAAAAAATATTAGTTATAATATTTCATTAAACTCATCTATTATGAAGGTTCTTATGAAAAAATTATTATTTTTATCCTTATCACTTTTTGTATCACTAAACGCAGAAACTTTAAAAAGTTCGTTAGAAGAAGTGTTAGCAACCAACCCTATTATTAAAGAAAGACTACAAAACTATAATGCCATTAAAGAAGATATTTCAAGTGCAGAATCTGGATACTATCCAAAACTGGATCTAAATCTTGGCGCAGGATATGAAAAAACAGACCGTTCTAACAATATTGGAACAGATACGAATAACTACAATGTGTATCAAAACTCTTTAAAATATACACAAAATCTTTTCAATGGTCTTTCAACAACCTATCTTGTAAAAGAACAAGAGTACAAAACACTTGCAGCAGCGTACAGTTATGTCGAAAAAGTGAACAATACCTCTTATAATTTTGTAAATGCTTATTTAGAAGTTATTAAAAACCGTAAGCTTTTAGAAACAGCTCAAGAAAATGTTCAAATCAATGAAGATGTACTCGCTAAGGTAAACAAACTTTACAAATCTGGTTTTACAACACTCTCTGAAGTAAACAAAATAAAATCTTCACTTGCACTTGCAAAGTCAAATCTCGTTGTTCAAGAAAACACTTTACTTGACAAAGAGTATGCACTAGAGCGAATAGTGGGACACAAAATAGATGTTGACAATCTTCAAGAATCAACAATCAAAGTCAAATTGCCAAATACCAAAGAAGAAGTTGCACAATATGCTCTCAAACATAACCCTTCTTTACTTATCAGTGAATTTAACAAAAAAAGCGCACAGGCAACGAACAGAGAGAAAAAAGCGAACTACTACCCAAAAATAGATATTGAAATCTCTCAATCAATGAATCATAATCTTAGTGGGATAGAGGGTGATAATGACACTTTCAGAGCGATGGCATATCTCTCATACAATCTCTTTAACGGTTTCAGCGACAAACACGCGATAGCAAAAAGTTTCGCACAGATAGGACAAGAGAACCAAAACCAATACAATATCAGAAGACAGATCATGCAGACGATCAACAGCTCATGGAGTTCACGTAAAAAACTCCAAGAACAACTAACGCATCTAGAGGAATATAATCTTTTTTCAGCAAAAACACTCACACTTTATAGAAAAGAGTATGCACTCGGTCAACGTTCTCTATTGGACCTGCTCGCTTCACAAAATGATCTTATCAAATCAAAAGAACAGATCATAAATACTAATTTTAGTATCTTGTATGCGAACTATAGACTCTTGGATTCTATGAGTCTGCTCGTATCATCTGTACTGGATAAAAACAATATCTACACAGATGTTGACATAGAGAATTAAGGAGAACTATTATATGTTTTTAACAAATGTCGAAAACCTCAGAATGGATTCTCTTTTAGATTGTCTCGTTCTTTTTACCAAGCTCTATCACAAACCATTCTCTGCAGAGGCTTTGATCGATGGGCTACCTATTGAACCTGGTGTAGAGTCCCCCGAACTCTTTTCCATAAATAATGCAAAAGGACTCTTTTCACGTGCAGCAGCCAGAGCGGGACTAAAATCTTCTATCATAAGAAGACCACTCTCTCAGATCTCACCGCTACAGCTTCCAATGATAATCCTATTATCAAATCAAAATGCCTGTATTTTGGACCGCTTTAGCGAAGATAAAAAACAAGCTAAGATCATAATGCCTGCAGAAGAGCCAATTGAGCAATGGGTTGATATTGAAGATCTTGAAGATGAGTATATCGGCTACGGTTTTATGATAAAAAAAGCGTTTGAGTACAGTGATGAGAATCAAAGAACACTACACCTCAAACAAAAACACTGGTTTTGGAGCACACTCAAGCTCTCTTCTGGAATCTACAAAGATGTTCTGTACGCTTCACTACTAATCAACATCTTTGTTCTGGCAACACCGCTCTTTACGATGAACGTCTATGACAGAGTTATTCCTAACAATGCCATTGAAACATTGTGGGTCTTCGCCATTGGTGTAATCATTGTCTATCTTATTGATGCTTTTGCAAAACACTCAAGAAACTTTCTCTTAGAGACTGCAGCAAAAAAGAGCGACATCATTATGTCTTCCATCATCTTTGAAAAAGTGCTCTCGTTAAAAATGGCGAACATTCCTCAGTCCGTAGGTTCATTTGCAAGTAACATCAAAGATTTTGATAATATTCGCGGATTTTTGACAAACGCAACGATGGCGGTTCTCATTGACCTTCCATTTTCAATAATCTTTTTACTCACCATTGCATATCTTGGCGGTATCATCGCTGTTATTCCGCTTATTACGACACTTTTTATCGTCGGATACTCGGTCTTTATCACTCGACCTTTGCGTGAAAGCATAGAATCAACGCATGAAGCAAGCGCGAAAAAAAGTTCTATACTTATCGAAGCACTAAACAACATAGAAACACTCAAAACACTTGGCGTTTTAAATCACATCCAATGGAAATGGGAAGAGTCAACTGGTGAAATAGCTAACAAAAGCCTCAAATCCCGTCTGATGTCAGCATCTATTCCTACAATCACTCAACTGCTCATCCAACTAAACACTGTTATCATCGTCGTAGTCGGTGTCTATAGGATAGAAGCATTTGAGCTCTCTATGGGGGGATTAATCGCCATTGTCATCTTAACAGGAAGAGCTCTTGCACCACTTGGACAGATCGCTTCACTTATCACTAATTTTGAAGATGCAAAAACATCATATGAGACCATCAACGGTATTATCGCACAGCCTAGTGAAAGACCTGAAGGTAAACAGTTTGTACAAACTCCTGACTTTACAGGAAAAATCGAGTTTATCGATGTTACTTTTACCTATCCCGAAGCGGATGTTCCAGCTCTTAAAAATGTCTCATTTACTATTAACAGTGGTGAGCACATAGCCATTATCGGGCGTATTGGTTCTGGGAAAAGTACCATCCAAAAGCTCATACTTGGTCTGTATGAGCCAGATGCAGGACAGATCCTCATCGATGGTATCGACATCAACCAAATCGATCCGGGAGATCTGAGAAAACATATGAGCTATGTTTCTCAAGACATTATGCTTTTCCGTGGAACAGTAAGGGAGAACATCACATTTAGAGCCTCTCATGCGACAGATGGTGCGATGATACGTGCAGCACAGATCAGTACAGCCGATGAGTTCATCAAAAAGCATCCTAAAGGGTATGAGATGCCTGTCGGTGAACGTGGTCAAGGAATGTCAGGAGGGCAAAGACAAAGTATCGGGATCGCTCGTGCTATGCTTATAGAGACTCCTATTGTAATGATGGATGAACCAAGTAATGCTATGGATCAAATAACAGAAGCAAAACTTTTGGCAAACCTTGAAAAAGCGCTCAGAGGTAAAACCTCTATCATCGTTACTCAAAAAATGAACCTGCTCAAGATCGCAGACAGGGTCATGGTCATAAATGAAGGAAAAGTCATTATCGATGCACCAAAAGAAGAAGCCATTCTAAAATTACAAGCGGGAGGTTCTTCAAATGAAAACAAATAAACCCGTAAAGTATAATGAAAAAGATTATGAATTTATGAACTCTCTCAGCGCTGCCTTACTGCAACAGTCTTCATCTCGTATGAGCCTGATCTTAAAGATATGGCTTGTTACGATAATCGCGTTTATTTTATGGGCATCTTTTGCAGAGATAGATGAAGTAACAAGAGGAACAGGAAAGGTTATCCCTTTTGGACAAAATCAGGTCATTCAAAACCTTGAAGGAGGAATAGTCGAGTCTATCCTTGTTCGAGAGGGTGATAAGGTCAAAAAAGGTCAGATTTTACTCAAAATCAATAATGCAAAATCACTCTCAAGCAGTCAAACGAACAAGATGAAATATACTGAGCTCTATGCTAAACGACTGCGTTTGTATGCAGAAGCGAATGGGCTGCCTTTTCCTGAAACCACAATAGCAAATGAAGAGTTGAAAAAACAGATATCATTAGCAAGAAAACTCTACGAATCCGATAAAAAAGAGATGCTTGCAAAAGATGCAACCATCGTCAATCAGATTGAGCAGAGAAAACAGGAGCTCAAAGAGGCAGAAGCTAAGATAAAATCACTGCAAAAATCTTTGGAGTTCGTTACAGAAGAGATATCTATGATGGCACCAATGGTAAAAGAGGGTGTCAAATCAAAAGTTGATTTTCTAAAACTAAAACGTGAAGCAAATGGCATCCAAAATGACATAGAAGCAGCACAGCTCTCTATTCCACGTCTGCATTCTGCCATCAAAGAGTACAGAAATAAACGCATCGAGGCAAAACAAGAGTATATCAACAAGAACAAAAAAGAGCTTAATGAAGTAACGGCAGAGCTTGAGCGTATAAAAACGCAGCAGATAGAGTACACAGACCAGGTCAATAGAACCATGGTGAAATCTCCAGTTGATGGAATCGTACAGAAACTCTTTGTAAATACTGTCGGTGGTGTTGTAAAACCAGGGCAAGACCTTATTGAGATAGTACCGACAAATGAAAAGCTCTATGTTGAGATCAAGATCAAACCTAGTGATATTGCGTTTATCCATCCGGGAGCAGAGGCAATGATAAAGATATCTGCTTATGATTTTGCTATTCACGGTGGACTAAAAGGAAAGGTTGTAGACATCTCTCCAGATACGATCACCGACAAAAAAGACAATACTTACTATCTTATCCATGTAGAAACACAGAAGAACTACCTTGGTACAAAAGAGCATCCGCTCAAGATCATTCCAGGTATGACAGCAAGTGCAGATATTGTTACTGGTAAGAAAACGATTATGCAGTATATTTTAAAACCTATACTCAAATCAAAACAGTATGTATTTTCAGAGCGATAATATGAAAACAATATTTTTTAGCACAGATGTAAATATTATCAACGAATGGAAGTCACGCCATGATGAAGAAGATGTAGTCGAAATCATCGATTACGAAACTCTACTTAAAGAGGTTCACGTTTTAGATGAGTATGTTATTGTGAGCGATTATGACTCTGTTTCACACAGTATCAACAAGATGCTCTCATCAAATACACTTCCTGATAATTTTATCGTTTTAGAGAGGGTTCCTGAGATCATTACCGGTAAGATGCTTATCTCAAAAGGCATAAAAGCATACGGAAATGCAAGAATGTTAAAACTACACTACAGACAAATGCTCTCAACCGTGCAAAAGGGAAAAATATGGACCTACCCCGAACTAACACTCTCTCTTGCAAAAGAGGCTAAACGCAGTAATATTTCTGATGAAGCTGAAGAGTTGATAGAACACCGATTAACAGAGAAAGAAAAAGAGGTAGTATATGCAATCCTTGAAGGATTGACCAATGAAGCTATCTCTAACGAACTAGAGATCACACAACGCACAGTAAAAGCGCATATCAGTTCCATATTTTCAAAACTTCACGTAAATGACAGAGTCTCTCTCATATTACTTTTAAAATAGTAATATAATTGGGCACAATATGGGCACAGTAGCTAAATTATTAAGATAAAAAATCATGTTTTTGGGGTTTTAAGAAGTGTGGCTCCGGATACTGGATTCGAACCAGTGACCAAGTGATTAACAGTCACCTACTCTACCGCTGAGCTAATCCGGAATGTGTAGCGAAATTTTATCTAAAAAGTATTAAATTAATATAAAAAAAACACTTTTTTTCTTAATTTGGTTGATGATTGAACTCAGGAACGATTTCTTTAAGTTTTGCCAGCTTATTATCCGTACTTATCAACTCTTCAATATCTCTGTTTAGCTTATCGATCTCATACTTTGTTGGTTGTGCGACAGTGATAGATTCATACTGCGTTTGTGCATCACTCTCATCTATCAGCAGCTCTTCATAAAGCTTTTCACCAGGACGTAATCCTGTAAACTCAATCTCTATATCCTCTCTACCGCTAAGTTCTATCATCTTTTTAGCCAAATCCACGATTTTAATAGGTTCACCCATATCAAGAATGAAGATCTCTCCTCCACTTCCTATAGCTCCAGCTTGCAGTACAAGTTCACAGGCTTCAGGAATAAGCATAAAGTATCGTGTAATGTCAGGATGTGTAACGGTAATATTTTCACCTTTATCTATTTGTGATTTAAACTTAGGGATAACACTTCCACTTGAACCAAGTACGTTACCAAATCGCACAGCAACGATGTCTGTACCCTTTCCGTTGGAGTTTTGAGCATAGAGCTCACAGATACGCTTTGTAGTACCCATAACGTTGGTTGGACGTACAGCTTTATCTGTTGATATCATTACAAACTTATCTACATTATGTTTTATTGCAGTATCGATGACATTTTTCGTTCCTACAACATTGTTAAGTATCGCTTCTGTCATATTTGCTTCAACGAGAGGTACATGTTTATACGCTGCTGCATGAATAACTATCTCAGGCTGATGTTTTTCAAAAGTTTTGTCTATAAGATCTAGATCACGTATATTTTCCATAACAGCAACGGTAGGAACAGCTTTTATCTCCTGCTCTATACTGTAAAGATTAAACTCACTATGATCAAGCAGCACAAGTTTTTTTACACCGTATTTTTCACACTGTCTGCATATCTCACTTCCTATACTTCCACCTGCACCTGTTACCAGAACAGTTTTATCTTTTATAAAATCTCTAATAGTTTGCTTATCCAGATCTTTAGGATGACGTGCGAGTAGATCTTCAACAGAGATATCAACTAAAACATCTTTTTCATAATCACTGATGGGATTAAAGACTTTAATGTCATGGATACCAAGTGCTTTGATATCATCATACAGATCTTTTACTTCATACTCATTTGAGACAATGACAGTTTCTATGCCTTCGTAAAATATTTTAATATCATTAAAGCTCTTTACTTCTACACCATTGATCTTCAAGCCTGCTGCATCATCGTTCCAGATTGCTACAGGCCAGTTTTCCTGATGATTGTTGATTAGTTTTCTTGTAATTTCTTCTGCTCTTTGAGGTGAAGCAATAATGAGTGTAGGTTTACCAAGGGAATGTTTACTGTAAACTTCTAAGAAGAATCTTTTGCTGACCCGAGAAGAGAGAATAAATAAAAATGTAAGCATAAATTCAATAGGTATCACTGAACGTGGGTATCCAGCAAAAAAACTTCCACGAAAAAGATAGACTAAAATTGTAAAGAGTATGGTAGAACTGATCAAGATATAAGTAATCTGTACTTGATCTTTGAAACTAAAATAACGCCACGATACCTTATAAATATCCAAAAAATAAAAAAGGAGAATACGCAGTGCACCTAAGATGAAAAAACTTTTATATATATCGGGAATGTATTGAGAGGGAATAGCAAAATCAAAACGCAGTAAAAAAGCGATATAGGTAGATGCTGCAATAGCAAAAAGGTCTAAAACAGTAAAAAAGAATGTCCGTTTAAGATTGGTCGGTGTAAATATATTCAATTAGATTACCTTCAACGTTTTTAATATCAATTTTATATCATTCAAAAATGTAATATCATCAATGTAATTATAGTAAAGTTTTATCTTTTTTGGGAGTATTATATCTAGATAGGCTTTCTCTTTATCTTCATACTGATTCATTATCGTCTCCTCATCCCGAAATTCTATTGCTGCATTATCTGTAATACCCGGTCTGACACTCAAAACTTTTTTGTACTCGTCTCGTTTTTTTTCTACAAATTTCATCACTTCAGGACGAGGTCCGACCAAAGACATATCTCCTTTGAGAACATTTAAGAGTTGAGGAAGTTCATCTATCTTTGTTTTACGGATAAATTTTCCTACCTCTGTAATGCGAGGGTCATCTCCGCTTGTTACACTCGGACCTATCTTATCTGCATCGACCACCATTGAACGGAATTTATAAATATCAAACTCTTTAAACTCCTTTCCAACTCTTTTTTGAGAATAAAAAAGTGGACCTTTTGAGCTAAATTTAATCCACAAAGAGATAACAAGTAAAATCGGGGAAAGCAGAACCAACCCGATAAAAGCAGCGATAAGATCAAAAACTCTTTTAAAATATAATCGATACATTATTTTACGATGTCACTCACTTGTTCTATGACATACTCTATCTCTGTATCGCTCATATCAGGATAGATAGGTAGAGAAAGTGAACGGTCAAATACACTGTTAGCCACAGGATAATCCTCATTTACATAGTTGTAACGCTCTTTATAGTAAGGATGCTTGTGAATAGGGATAAAATGGACACTACACCCTACTCCACGCCCTTTTAGCTCTTCTATCACCTCATCTCTGTTTGCAATTTTGATGACATACAGATGCCAAGATGTTTCTCTGTCATCTTTTACGAAAGGTATTGTAATATTTGGATTCTCTCTAAACGCAGCAGTGTACTTTTGAGCGATATAGTCACGTTTTTGACGTAGTTCGTCCTGCTTTTTCAGCTGAACCATACCAATAGCTGCGTTTATATCGGTCGTGTTATATTTGCATCCATTATCTACTATCTCGTAGTACCAAGCACCTTTTGTGGTGTATCTATCCCACGCATCACGACTGATACCGTGGAGTCTGTTAATACGCATATTTTTTGCATACTCGGCACTGTTAGTCGTAGCCATACCACCCTCACCCGTCGAGAGTGTTTTTGTAGCATAAAAACTAAAACAGGTCACATCACTATTTGCAAGATTTCCTATCTTTACACCTTTGTAACTACTTGGAATCGCATGTGCAGCATCTTCTATAACCTTTAAATCATGCTTTTTGGCAATAGCATAGATCTCATCCATATCACAAGGCTGACCAGCAAAATGTACAGGAATGATGGCTTTTGTTTTAGGTGTAATGAGTGCTTCTATCTTAGAGATGTCCATATTATGCGTATCTTCTTCGATATCACACAGCACCGGCACTGCATCAAAGTAGGTCACAACCTCAGCAGTAGCAACAAAAGTATTTGTCGGTACTATCACTTCATCATCACGCTTAAGTCCAACTGCTTTTAAAGCAAGATGCAGTGCAGCGGTCGCACTGTTCACACTGACAGCTTCATCTGAGCCAATGTAGGCTTTGAACTCTTTTTCAAACGCAACTGTTTTTGGACCCATGGTAAGCCAGCCTGAACGCATCGCTTCAGTTGCTGCGTTTATCTCTTCATCTGTAGTATGTGTTTTGTGAAATGGTATCTGCATATCTATCTCTTTAATTTATATATTTTTACAAGTGGATTTAAAATAACTGGTTCAAATAACTCTCTGTCATAGTTTTCAAAGACAAAAAGCTGAATAAAAACGGAATTATACATCTTATCATCTAAGACCAAGATTGTATTGTAGTTTTTCATATATATCATATTGAGTCGTGAGCTATAATCAAGAATCTGATCCTGCTTATGCAATTTTCCTCTTTTATCATACTCAACAACTGAGAAGTGTTTTATCTTCACTTTTTGACGTCCTAGTTCCAACTCTCCTGTATTGTTCAAAAAACTCACACCGTTTCCTAAAAGAAGTTTGTTTCCAACTTGTTTAAAGTTCCTTGATACAAAAAAGAATGGAGCAGCTCCCTTTTTCCCTGTATTTAAATTCAGATTTGAAAAGACAGTAACGGTTGGGAAGATATTTAACATTCTATTAGGCAGGTAAAGATAGATATCGCGTGTCTTTTTAGGAAGTTTGTAATCACTCAGCTCCATCTCATCTAATAAACTATTTACATCTAAAGGTGTCGATGCATTGTTTTCAAATATATAATCAGCAATAGGATCTTCTTTAAGCTGTTTTTTGACATATTTTTCGACTGACAGACGTGCTAAATTCGCTGCTTGCATTTGAGAATCAGTAGTTAAGATCTGAGATACTATAAAGTTGTCATGACGATGTTTTCCACCATCTATTAAAGTATTTGTATCACTATAGTACCATATTGGATAACCATAATCCCACCATGTAATGGTATAATCTTTGGATGTAGAGATATTTTTTAGCTTATTTAAGACCTTTACCTCTTCTGCATTAAAGACAGTTGGTACTTTGTATGAAATAATATGCATAATATTTGGATACAGAAATAATAATGTGATCATAAATAATAAGCCATTTTTTACTTTATTTTGCAAAGAGAACTGATTCATAATAAAATAGATCAAATATACTAGACCTAGTGACATCGCAGGTATAGCATAAACAGTAAATCTAAGTCCGCCAATATAAGCAAAAAAGCCAATTCCGATCAAAGGAATGAACAGTAGAAACTCTTTTTTCTTATAAGCAAGAAAAACATACCCTATACAAGCTATAACAAAAGAAAAAATTGCTCCCGATATTCGATTGGCAAAGGTATCAAAAGGAATTTTGCCAGCCTCACGAATAGTTTGAAATACCTTATAAAAATGTAGTCTGTTACCAGTATCTTCACCTGTAACAGTATATGTAAAGACCTTATAATAGATCAAACTAAAAACATTGTTAAAGTAAGCAAATAAAAGAATAGCAAATATTGTAAGATAGAGTAAATATTTCTCTTCTTTTATTAAACCCTTAATAAAGACAAAATAAAGAACAAAAAGTGCTGAGAACCTTAAGTACCACTCAATATTTAAACTTCCGATTGCAACAAGGATTATGAAAGGGTATAAACTCTTTTTATCCATCTTACGCTTAATTGTCACCATATATAAAATAAAAGTTATCGCTATTGCATAAATAACTGAAGGGGAAGCATCGTATGCATAAAAATAGGTAGATATAAATAAAGATGCTATGAAAATACTAAACAAGCTCTCTTGCTTTATTCCTTTTATAAGAAAATAGATTATGAACACAGGAAAAGTCAATGCAAACAGATCTGTATCATAATAACCCGTCATCGTTCTGTTGTAGTAACTCCATGTAATTGAGCTCAAAAGTGCTGCTAGAAAACCAAGATATGTTTTGTTGTAAAGCTTCATTATTAATATTATTGGAATCACTATCAAACTTGATATGATTGTTGGTAAATATAAAATGATGGTATCTAAAGAAAATGGAAGAATCTTGGCTAGAAAATAGGTAAAAGATACTAATCCGAACTCTGTTCCTGGTACTCGTAAGTTATTTACCAAAGAGTGATCTATTAGATTTTTTGCGCCACTTGCAAAAAAGTAACCGTCATTTGTGTTTATCATTAATTGAGAATTCCAGTAAAATGGAGCATAATCATGAAATTGATATACCCAAATCAATCTCATCAATAAACTAAAACAATACGCTAAACCTATATATACATAAACATCATATTTTTTAAAGTTCTTTATTTCCATCATTCATTTCTACCTTGATATCTTAATTTTATTGGAATTTTTCTTCATGTGTTTTTTTAGAATCATAAAATCAACAATTCCCATTAAATACCCCAGACCATAAGAGAGATGTATTAAAAAGAAAGTATACATCAAGTATGGAATTAACATGAGATTCTTTTGATTTTTAGCTATCAAAAATGAGACGATCATATTTACAGTAAAATAAAAAACTAAACCTGCACCAAAAATGTAAGATGCACCCGAAACAAATAGAGATAAAAGAGCACCTAATAATAGAAAAAGAACAAAAACAACTGGAACAAATTGTCTTAGCGTTGCCGGTTTCAATAATTTCATATTTACCAAAGGCTTGAAATAACCATACTGATAAAACATTTTAAACATTTTTGAAAATTTATCTCTAGCAAAGTATTTGATTTTTAAACTTGGTATTAAAAATATTTTACCATTGTTTTGAAGTAATCTTGCATTGAGTTCATCATCTTGATTACGTGTCAAGTCTGTATCATATAGTCCTATTTTTTCAAATACTTCTTTTTTATAACATCCAAAAGGGACAGTATCTACTTCATACGGTTCTACTTTATTACTAATTCTATATTGGGCATTTCCTATTCCAAATGGATGAGAACTTGCATAGGCTATTGCCTGCGCTTCTAAAGAACTATTTGCAGGCATAGTATCCCATACACCTCCCACATTATCAGCATCCAGTTTATTGAGATATTTTACAAGTTCTGCAATATAATTTTTTGGATAAATCGAATGAGCATCCAATCGAACAATCGTATTCCCTTTTGCAGCCTCAATACCATAGTTCATCGCATAAGGTACAGTCTGCTGTGGATTATTTATTATATGAATTTGAGAATACTTTTGCATATATTTTTGTAGAATTTCCTGAGTATTGTCATCACTCATTCCATCAACTACAAAAACTTCCAAGTTTTCAAATGGAAAATCACCTTCAATGATAGAATCTAAAGTATTAGCAATATAATTTTCTTCATTTTTACATGGAATAATTATAGAAATAAGTTCATTAGACATTCAAATTTCCTCTATTTATACTACGTAATTCT
>Ga0256828_1000869_pt1 | contig 19638 bp, 31 predicted proteins | sample CV88metaG_FD_185993 | JGI IMG/M metagenome (GOLD analysis project Ga0256828, IMG submission 185993) | Hydrothermal vent microbial communities from East Pacific Rise, Pacific Ocean - CV88 | ecosystem: Environmental > Aquatic > Marine > Hydrothermal vents | place: Pacific Ocean: East Pacific Rise...
TATTACCAAAATCAAAGTCTGTTTCATCTGAATTTTTAAATATTCCATAACCAAGTGCAAATAGTTTAGTCATTTCTTCAGTTGTTGATTTAGTAGCCGAACCGGTCATAGCTGCTAATCTTGTAAATTTTGCTACACCCTCATCACTTAGACTTGCTATACCACTTTTAATATCGTATGAAGCCTTTATAAAATCCGGTGCAGTAGTTCCAGCAAACTCATTACTAAATCGTATTGCTGAATTTGTAATAGCATTTATACCCTCATCACCAATACCAAGTGAAGCTAAATCACCTTGTGCTTGTGCTACATCATTAAAACTTGTAAGTGCTGCACCAAGTGGAGCTGCTAAAGCAGTACCTAAACCAAGAGAAACAGTACCAAGTTTTGTTAAACTAGCACCAAGAGCTTTTACTTTACCCTCAAACTTGTTTAGGTTTTTACCAGCTTTATTAAATGCTGGGGATAACATATCAGTAGCACTTAGTACCACTCCTAAAGCTAACATCTTTTCCATATCAAAGCCCCTTTTGTATATTTATGCTAAAATATACCTATGAAAGAATTTAACTACTATCTAAAATCTTTAATAGGTTTACTTTTGCTATCTTCTATAACTGGTATCTTTATAGGCACTATCTTTGAAAGTAGTACCTATGCAGTTTTTACAGCTATTGCTATTATGTCACTTGGTATCATTAACCTTGTTTCTCAACTATTTCATTTGCATAATCCACAAAATCCATAAACACACTTATATCCATTTCTAACATTTCGCTATAACTAAAATGCAAGGTAGAACCTATAAGTGCCATACCTCGCATAGTATCGTTATAGCTTATGATAAAAAATTTGTAAGCTCTTTTTGCAATAAAGCATAATCTTTTAAAGATAGTTCATCTATCTCATCAGCTGTTAAACCAGTAAGATTACCGATAAGATTTAACTCTTTTTCAACTTCATCTTTGTAAGTAGATACAATTCTCATATCTCTTACAACCGGTTCTCTCATATCAACTTCTACACCAGTACTAAGTTTTACTTTTGCCATCTAATACCCCTTATGCAATATGAGTTCTAAGGTCTGATAACATATCAACACCATCAACAATAGCTATCATGTTTGTAGTGTCAAATAAACAACCTTGCTTACCATCAATTTCCATAACATACAAGTTTGGCTTCATTGAGATTTTTCTCTCAACAGCTTTGTTTGCTTCCATATCGCCATCATCAATATCTATACTACCTTGAAGAGTACAAAGGATAGATGTTCTTTTTCCATCTTGAAAGAATGAACCTTTGATAGTGATATTTGTACCAAGACCAGTAGCATTACCAGCTGCTAAAGCTGCATAAACAATAGGACTGTATTCACTAAGTACAAATTCAGCTGATAACTCTTTAAAGATACCAGTATCTACACTTCTTTCAAACCCACCAGCTGTTTGTGTTTCTCTGATTTGTTCAATCTTAGGTAAAGTAACTTTCTTACTTGTACCTAAATGACCTATACCATCTACAAAGATATTAATATCCGTAAGTGTTTGAGGTAATTTCATTTTATACTCCCTTATCCGTTAATGTAATTGATTAAAGTTTCGCCCCATGTATCGGAGTAAACAAGTTCTATATTAAGTTCACGAATACTTGGCATATCTTGTACTAAGATAGTTAAGTAGAACTTACCAGCTGTTACAGTTGCAGCAGTATTTTTTTCAGGGTCAAAGAACACATCAAAACCGATAACTACATTGTTACCTTTAAGTTCATTCATAAACTCAACAACTGATTTTTTAACCCAAATAAGTTGGTCTGCTTCTCTATCTCTAGCCCACTTACTAGCTTCAAGTATTGCAGCAAGTAAACGGTGAAAAGTACGAACACGGTCAAGTGATTGCCAAATAGGGTCAATATCAGTCGTTTCAAAACCGTAAGTTCTCCAACCAACATCTTTAACAATCATAGATATAGAGTTTTGTCTAAGTCTTCTTGCTTCACAATCTTGACCATCTAAGTACTCAATAACTCTTTCAGTACCAGCTACACCTTTTGCAACTCTATTAGAGTGGTTTTTAGCCCAACCAAAAGCAGTATTTCCATCATGGTATGCAATAAGCCCAGCCATAAGTGGACTAAATGGAATTTGTTTACCATCTGCACTATATATACCAGTTCCAAGTAATAAGTACTTACTTCCAAAGTTAGCAGCAAAAGCAGTTACACCAGCTTCATCTGCACTAAAATCATCAGTAATACCAGTACACCAAAGAGCAGTACAAATACTATCCATCTTTGCAGCTACTGTTAAATCAGCTGAATACTCTGGCACAATCACTAAACCATTTTTTAAGTCAATACCAGTAACTGGGTCTGATTGTTTAAGCATATCAAGACCATCTAAAACATTTGTAATATTATTTGCCGGTGTTGCAGTATCTAGTGTTGATACATGAACAACAAGAGGACAATTAACACCTTGTAAAGAGATACCAGTAAGTGCTATCTCCAAAGTACCATCTGTTATAAGGTTATCAGTTACATACTGCAAACCCTCATCTGCATTATTGAACTTCATAAGTCCAGTTGCACCATTATCAGCAGTACAAACTATCCCAATAGGTGTAGAGCTGCTAATCGTAATAGGTCTTGCTGCTTCAACACCAAAACTTCCATTAATTCCGAAATTTAAATCCATCTTTCTATTCTCCTTTGCTTTTAATGCAATGCTTCGCTTCTATAAGTCTTAGCAACTTACAAAGCTTTTTATCAAACCAAGTAGCTTCATTGTTTTCAATTCTTCTACCTATATGGCTACTGATCGTTTCATCTTGGCTACCGTTCCAAAGCAGTACATTAAACATTTGGTCTAATACCAAAAGAAACCTCATAGTGCGGCTTCTTTTATTCATATCATTCTCAAATTTTTCAATATACTGTTCTTGTTTCATAACATCTACCTACACATAAACCGGAAGCTCAGCAAGAACTTCATCAACTGTAGGCATAACTCTTACACCACTTTGCACATCAGCTTCAATTTGTCCAGCAACTTTCCAACAAGAACTAGCCCAAGCACCAAGTTTTTCAGCTTCAGCCCTAAAATCATTCTCATAACCAACATATTTACCAATAGCATTTATATTGTCATACCTAAGACTTTGTGCAGTTGTATCTAAGTGGTTTTGAATTGCATTGTTTATATCTTTAGCTTGTTTCAGCAATAACTCTTCAGCAGTTCTAAAATCTTTTACAGATAAAGTTTTAGTGGTTGTATCAATAAAGTTAGCATTTGCATTTATTGCTATTTTCCAATCTTCATCACTTACTTCAATGTTTGGTGTAGGTATTACATAGTGAATATCCTTATCATACCATCCTAAAAGTTTTCCATTTACTTCGTCATAATGTACATATTTCATATTTTTACCTTAATATCCTATTGCTAACCATGAGGCATCTACTGAACTATTTGCTCCAGATGAGGCATCAATAGTTGTGATTGTTAATCCAGTTGTACTTCTATTTGTGATAGCTGAAGCATCATTATCATTATAAGTCGTAGAAAATGCTTGTAAAATTTCATTTGGAAAAGCCAAAGGGAAAGTGATCGAACTATCTGCACCTGGCATCATGCCCCATTGAATAATTAATCCATTACTTAGTTTTGTATATCCGTTTGTTAATAAAGATGTCCCATCATTTGATAGTACATCACCAAGTGCTGATATACTGCTATCTAATTGCCCTTTATTAACAACATCATCACTAGCTACACCAGCAGCTGCTTTAAAGATTTGAGTAGCACTACCACCAACTAAAGCTTTTAAAGCAAGTTGTGCTTTTAACCAAACCGTTCTATTTGCAAGAGCCTTGTGAGGAACATTGTCTATTCCATCTACTCCACCTTGTACTGGGTCTGTTGTTTCAAGTTGATAAACCCCAGTATCCCAAGTTTCACTTTCTACAATATTTGCCATATCAGTCCTTTATCTAATGTGTGTAACTACTGTCATAAACAATAGCACCATCTCTTTGTTTTAACTCACTTACAAAACCATTTAGTACACATCTAACTGGTGCATACTTGTTTATAAGTTCTTTAGCTTTAATCACTTGACTTTCACTAATAGGAACTTTTATCAGTACTGCATATTCAGCCCAATTTTCAAGCCTAAAGTCATATATAAAAAGACCGTGATTGTGCTTTACTGAACCATCATAAGAGTTTGTACCATCTCTTTGAACATCATACTTATAGTCATCTCTGTCTTTATACTCAACTATTACAGCTTCATAGTTTGGTACACTTAAACCAACTGCTTTAAGCACTTCATATATAGCCCATCTAGTACCTTTAAGTTGATGTAGTTTCAAACTAGCTTTTATCAAAGCTCTTTTTTCTACTTCGCTTAACTGATCATCCCAAAAATCTACTTTAAAAGCATAAGCCAAAAAAGATAGATATTTTGCTTCACAATTATCAGCACTAGCTAAGTTCTTAAAAGTTTGTATTTCGCTAGTTAATGTATCAACTACATTAGCAGCTACAACATCAGAGCTATGAAGCTCTTTAGTTTCAAATAACGGTATAAGTGATTGTGTTTCCACTATTTACCCCTATCTCACTATCTGCTACAACTACATTAGCAGCTGGTGAAGTTATAACAACTTCTTTAACACCATCAACTTTTAAAAAGTCATTGATTTCACTAAGTGTTATATCTGTACCTATCTGTTTAAGTGCAGCTAATCCAGTTGTTAAACTCTCAATAGCATTACTATAAACAGTTGCAGTTTCTTGATTTTGTAGTATCTTTATTTCAGCAACTACACTAAAAGGTATTTCAGTAGCTTTTGCAACTACTGGAACATCACTAAGAGGTCTTACCTCTTCTTTGTTCAACATATCTTCTATTCTAGTTTGCATGATAGTATCAGCTAGTGGTGAGTAGTAAAAAACATTCACTACACCAGCACCACCATTTAACACAGCAACATCTTCTATTCTTTCATCAGCACTATATGTAAATGACTTGTAAGTTTCTTCACTACCAGCTGTTGATTTATCAGCCATACTTAAAAGTATTCTAGCTCTAAACTCTTCATCACTTTCTACATCAGAACCATTATTAAATGCTTCAGTTGCTTTTGCTTCAACTATAAAAGGCAAAGGTGTTGTTATGATTTCAGTTTTTACATCACTTGACTTGGTATCAAGTTGAAGTTCAACTGTTCCAGTCGCTTTAATTTCGCCGGCGAAAATTGTTACAGTATCTAAAAGTTTCCCTTGATACTCACTATTTTCATCCGTTAAAATTAAGTTGGCTGGTATCACTACATCTTGTGTTAATACTTCAGCTAAACTAAACTCATAAGCTGCATAAGGCTTTGAACCTTGCAGCCTTTCAGCACCATAAAAAACAGCATAGTTGTCAAGGTCATTAGCAGTTGATGTTGATAAGAAAAAAGCATTTGCCAAGTTGTTAAACTCGGCTCTTAAATGCAACTCTCTATAAGCAAAAGCTTCAAGTATAAGTTTGAACTCATCACTTTCTAAAGGTATCCAGTCCGGCACTAAAGTTTTAAAGTTTTCTATGTTTTGATTTAAAATCGTTTCATAGTCTAAAACTTGCAGCACATCCGGTCTAGTTAAACTATCTATATTAATCATTTGTTACCTCTACTACTTCACCGTTAGCTAAAGTGATTGATAAAACAACAACCCCACTAACTGGTTTCACTTTAAAATTGACTTGTTCAATCTTCACTCTTGGCTCAAATCTACTTATTGCTTCATAGGTGTATCTAGTAGCTTTTAACTTGTATTCATCATCAAAGTTTCTATCTCTAAGTGTATAAAGTAAGCTTCCAAACTCTGGTCGCTGCACTCTTGTATTTAGAGGTGTTTTTAAAATTCTGTTGATACTATCAGCTATACTAATTTGATACATCTAATCTACCTTGGAAGTGCAGTTGCACCATCAGTTGTACTATGTTGGTGAGCTGTTAAATCTCCAACACTATCACTAATGCTTCCACTTGAACTTACATCACCACTAACAGTTAAATTCCCATTGATAGTTACATCACCATTATTTGTAGTAGTTGCAGTTATATCAACTGTATCAGCTGTTACAGTTGCAGCTTTACAAATAATAGTTATTTTGTCACTAGCATTGATTTTCAACTCTTTAGCTTGTGTATCATAAGTGATTACAGTTCCATCTTCATATTCCATAACTTCAGTATGCTCATTTGCCAAACTTGGCTCTTTTGCACTCTTGTTAAAAATACTTCTTAAAACAAAACCACCACTTGCTTCACCAAAAGGACTAATCACAACAACTTGTTCACCAACTCTTACTGGGATAAAATGCTTTTTAAAGCTGTTTGATACAGATACAACTGGTAAAAAGTCGCTTTCTCTATCCATAATCTTAACCCTTACCAATGCTTTACCATCAGCTGATTTTGTTTGCGATACAGTTCCAAAAGAAACTAAGTTGTTGATAAGTCTTTTAAGTTCAGCTAACACTTACTGCTCCCATCTTCCAGTATGATATTTGACTAAAAACTCTAATCGAACACCACCATAAACACTATCTTTATGATCTACTAAAAAATCACTACCTAAGTACTTACACTCATAACTCAAAACTTCTTCAATATTTCCAAAAGCTTTAAGAACATCACTTGTAACTTCTCGCATATCCCAAGTAGTTAAAGCTTTGTTGCTTACTGCTATATCAACTTCAATTTTAAGAGTGTGCTGTAACACTTGACTATCTTCAGTATTATCTGATACATCCCTTACAATGATTGCTGGGTACTCATCTTTATCAAGTGGTTTATCTAGCCACTCAAAAACACTTTTACCAGCTTCACTATAAAAGCCATTTGCACTTCTGATAAGTTGCATTTGTTCAACGATAGTAGTTATGATTTTTTGTCGCTTCATTACTGTCTATCCAAATACACTTTAGTAGTGCCATCATTTTGTTTATGCACTTCAATAACACCATAGGTTAAACCACCAATGGTAAAAAGGGATTTATGATTGATATTAGTTGCTACTTCAGTTGATATTTGCAAAGATGGTACAACGGTTTCAATACCGGCATACTCACCCTTATCAAGAATAACATCAGTCGTTTCATCAAATATGATGTTTAGTTTTTCAGAACTATCTACACCAAAATAGTGTGTAACCTCTTCACCAAACTCATAGATGTTAAAACAAGCAGCTAAGTCTTTATCTATCATCCCTTGTAAACTCATTAGTCGTTTTCACCATCTTCTTCATCAAGTACTTCATTGATAAGTACAATGATTTCATCTTTATTGGCTTTACTTGGAACATCAATACCAAGTGAAGCTGCATACTCAACCAAATCATTCTTTTTCATATCTTCAATAGCTACTGTTGTATCTTCTTGTATTTCTACTTCAGTTTCATCAGTTGCTACACCACGGTTGATAAGTTCTTGTGCTTCTCTTTCGTTCACTTCAACTTCTTCACCCTCTTTAAACATTTTACCTCTCACAAAGAGAGATGTAAGCATTGTGATAGTTACTAATTTAGACATTTTTTACCCCTTATTGGTCAATATTTGTAGTCGCTGAAAATGCTGCTGCATGGCGAACACCAACATCAACACTTTGGAAAGCACGGATAACAATTCCACCAGTATCTGCATTAGAGTATGGGTCAATCATAATGTCTAAACCACCCCATAAACCAGTTATCATTTGGCTAAAGTCACCAAATAGCATAGTGTTTGCAGCTACTTGATTAGTTCTAGTAAATCCATAACCATTTACTTCACCTTTTTCAAGTAAGAAACGAGCAGTACCACTAGCAATCTCTTTAGTTTTAAGCTTACCAGCTACACCAGCACCAGCGATATAGTTCATGTTTTCTACATCAGCATTACCATCAGCAATTTTTGTTTCAAGTTCAACAACTTTAGCCCATGATAATCCACCAGCTGCTGAACTTGTATCAACTGCACCAATTCCAGTAGTGTTTAAGATACCAGTAGGTTTACCAGCAAGTCCATCACCACTAATTGCAGCTTGGTCAATAGCAAGTGCGATATTTGTTGCTAAGTCATTCATAACTAAAGCTTCAATATCAGGATTACCTTGAAGTAACATTTGTCTTGTGTAACCAGTTTTTGCACTTACTGTTTTAGGTTTAAGCTCAATTAGTCCAAGTGCTAAATCACTTGCAGTTGTTGCAGCACCCTCATCAATCCAGTATGCAGTTGCACTACCAGTTTGTTTTGGAATAGCTACATTACCTTGAAGACCACTAAGCACTTGACCACCAAGCTTAGAAATAACAAGTTTATTTCTTAAAATGTCAATAAAGTTAGCACCACCAGTTGTTGTATCAATAGTTGCAGCACCAGTTGTAGTTGTAAGCTCTCTTTGAAGAACTTGGTGAGGAACATAAAAACCACGACTATCTTTACCAAGCATTTTAGCTACTGCTTCACTTGCTTCTTTTTCTAAACCAGCTTTTGACCAGTCACCGGTAATAGCTGCTGTTAAAGCTCTACTAAAAGAGTAGTTTTCAATTTGCTTTTCACTCATGCCAATGTCGTTAGCTTTGCTATCAACTGGCTTAACAGTTCCAAGTTTTTCAAGTACCATAGTTCTAAACTCATCAGCACTTGTACCATTTTCAATAGCTTTAGCGGCTAGATCATCTTGTTTAAATTTAGCACCGATTGCACTAATATCTCTTACTCTTGTTCTTTCAGCAGTTCTTGCTTCAGCTTGAACAGCTGCTACATCTACATTTTCTTTTTCTTTAGGCACGATAGCCTCCTTTTTTTGATTTAAAATTTTTACTGGACACTCTTCCAAGTCTTCAGTACTACGACCAACACCCACCGTATTATCAGCTGGTATTGAAACTATTGATATTTCAAACGGTTGCCATCCAGTTACTCGGTAGGTTTCCACACCATCCTTTTCACTTTCAAGTTTCATTTCATCTATCTGGTATCCCACAGATACATTTTTCATAATTCCATCAACCACATCACTAAATACTTCTTTGGCTTTTGCACTATTTCCAAATCTAACGACTGCTATACCTCGTTTATCTTCAATCTTTGCAAACTCCACAACACCAATAACATCATTACGATTATGATTAAATAGCAATGGTGCAGCATTATTAAGTCGCTCCATATTTACTGATGTAGTTGAATGGTCTAAAATCTCAATACCCCAATATCTTTCATAAGGGTCTTCACTACTAAATGATAGTTCTACTGTTCTCTTCTCCTCATCAAAACTTTTATATTCAAAGTTTCTAAATTGTGGTTTTAAGTTCATTGTCTTTGGCATTGTCTATTCCTCTGTTTGATTTTCTTCAACTACTGTCGCAGCTATAAGTTGCATAAGTTCAGCTTCACTCATAGTTGTAATTCCATACTTAGCTCTAAGCTCTTTTTCTTTTGCTAACTGTTGATACAGTTCTTCTATGTCTTGACCCATTTCACTAGCTATTTGTGTGTGAGTTTTTAAACCCTCTTTTGAAGCTAAGATATTTGACTGCATATCTTTAAGTGGGTCTACCCATGCAAAACCACGAGGTAACCAAGTAGGGCTATTAAATTTGTCATACTTAAAAAATGGTAGAGGTACTGTTTTTGTTAGTAGTGCCATATCTAACCAATCAGCAAATACATCATCAAGTAAGTGTTCAGCTAACCACTTTTGTAAATCTTTCCAAACTTCTCTTTCTTCAAGCACTCCACTTCTAAGACTTGAATAATTTACACCCTCTAAATCATTTGCTAAAGTGTTGTAACTTACATCAAGCCCACTAGATATACCTCTTAAAACAACTTTCATAAAGTCTTTAAATGCAGTTGATGGATGTTGTGGGTCATAAGATTTAAAATCCCACCCCTCCGGCAATATTTCAAACTCCCCCGGTGTAACTTCATTTACTGGTGTGCCACCTACAACCGTATCACCACCATATTCACCATCAGCTTGATTTCGTGTATAAAAACCAGCTTTACTTGCACCAAGTCTAGCCCCTACAAGTTCAGCTTCTTCATAACCATTTACCATCTTCATTCTAGTCATAGCCGTGTGCATCCACGGAACTCCACGAGTAGCACTAATTCTAAGTGGTAAAAATAAGTGATTTATTTCATCAGCTGGTATTCTCTCTCTTTGTACATCTCTATTTGATAAAGTTAAATTTCCGGGGTGTGTTTTGTGAAGATGGTATGCAACTGGTTTATTCCATTTGTCATACTCAATACCCATTAAGATATTTCTATCTTTATCGTTATATTGTTCATCTAAGTGATCAGCTTCTAAAAGTTGAAGTGCAAAGCCAAATTCATTATCAAAACCTTTAACTTTTCGTATAAGTACTTCACCATCTTCAGCAAGTGTACCCATAACCATTTTCATAATATCTATAAATGAGTATTTACCAGTAACATCACAATTACCTTTTTTACACCATTTTTTCCAAGCTGTTTCAATAATGTCATTTGCTTTTTTATCAAGATTACCGTTTGTATCTTTTGCTTGATTTTGAAGTTTAATACCTTGACTACCAACTACATTAGATTTAATCATTCTTTTAAATTTTTTCGCATAATCATCATTTCGCATAAGCTCACGACTTCTATTACGAATACTTTTTAAATCTTTTTTTATATCAATATCAGCAGTATTGTTTGATGGTATCCATGAAGCATACAAATTGCTAGTACTTGCAGCATTAAAGTTTCTCTTTTGCTTTTGTGGTGTAGCTTTTTTAAGTTCAAATCCAAATAATTTCACATTAAAACCTAGTCAATACTTTACGACTTGGATTACCAAGACCGGCTTCTAAATCAGCAGCTACTTGTTCAGCTTTCACTTCACCTTTGTATTGTCTTCTTAGTTTTTGAAGCTCTGCAAAAGAGTATTTTTCCAAAGACCTACCAGCGATTTCATATTTAGCTACATCATTATCAGCTTTGCCAAGTAGCATAGCTTCTATTTTGGTAAGCATTTGTTGAGCAAATGTATCAGCCAAATTAAACCCCTAGTTTTTATCTTGGCTGTATTATTTCAAAATAGGTAGATAATTTAAAAGGGACAAAAATTATAACTTTAGAAGATTTTTATATTTTTCCATTTCATTTTCTAGTATTGTTTGCACAAAAGAACTCTTAGGTATTCCAAGTTCTTCAGCTATAACTTCAATATCAATGATAGTAGATGTTTTAAGTCTAATATCTAGCTTCATTTTCGGATTTTCGCTTTTAGGTCTTCCAACACTCTTTTTTTCTTTTATTACTTCCATGAGTTCGCCCATCCCTTTTTATGTGGTCTAGTTACCTTTTGTTTCAACTGCACTTCCTTTTTAACTGGCTGAATACTCTCTTTGATTTTTTTATAATTTGGATTGAGTATTGCAAGAGCTGCTAAATTATAAACCGTATAATCAAGTGCTTCATTTCGTGGTCGTGTTGGTTTCCATACACGAACTGGTCTACCTTTTTTAAAAGTTGTAACAAGTTTTTCACTTGTAAGCATTTTAAAGTACTCTTCATCAAAGTTTTTATTGAAGTGCATATATCCCTCTCCAAACTCTTCAAGCTGAAGCCTACTAAAAATAAGTTCTTTTGCAGTATCAGTTCCAACTGTAAACAACTTCACTTTTAACTTGTTTGATGTAGTCGGTCTTGATACAATAGGTTTACCAGCTATACTTGACCCTTTAACTGCAAACACTCTTTTCACTTCTCTTTTTTTACAAAATTTATACACCTCATCAGTAAAGTGTCCACCACTATCAATACAAGTACAAGATATTCTTAGTTCTACACCATCAGCTCTTTTGTAAGTATCGTTTATAATATTGTCTAAATCTTCCCATACTTGCTTTTGACTTGGTTTACCCTCAATTCTAAAAGGAAATACACCCCAGCTTTCATTACCATCACCCCAAGCTTTAACTTCACCCTCTAATCTATCATCTTGTGTATCAACCCCACAAGTAAGAACAACTACATCATTTGGCAAAACCGTATAATCTTCACGATTAGCCATAAGCTTATTATCTTCTATCTGTTCGCCTTGGTCATCTTCCCATGTTTCACCAAGTGAAGTATTCACAAAAGTTTTAAGTGTGTGTTGGCTCTTTTTTGCTTCTAAAAAAGCTTTAGCCATATCTGATAATTTAACCCAAGGGCTATAAATCTCATTTAACCAAAATCCAGCTACTCCATTTGCTGGTGCTTCAGCTATCCACTCACCTTTACTTACTGCTCTCCATCTACTGCTATCATCCCAAGCAGTTCCACAATGTTCACAAAAGTACTTAGCAGTTTCCGGCTTTCCATCATCCCAAGAAACATTAGCCCATTTAAGCACTTGTAATTTTGAACATTCAGGACACGGTACATTAAACTTTCTTTTGTCGCTATCTTCATAAGCTGCTTCAATTCTACTAACATCTTTAATTGTTGGTGTTGATGTAAGCATTCGCTTCTTATTCCAAAAAGTAGTACTTCTTTTAAATGCAAGGTTTACTGGGTCACCCTCTGCACCAGCACTTGGTGGGTATCTATCAACTTCATCACACAAAACAACTCTTACAGGTCTTGAAGCAAGTGAAGCCGGACTGTTTGCACCAGCCATTGTTATATGACCACCAGCAAAGCTTTTATGTAAGATTGTATTTCCACTATCTTTAGCTTTGCTATCTTTGATTTTATGAGTTAAAACTTTTGTATCTCGTGTCATTGGTGCTAGTCTATCTTTACTAAATGCTTGGGCCATATCTAAAGTTGGTTGCAGCAACAACATAGGGCTAGGGTCTTGGTCTACAAAATAACCAATGATATTTAGTAGTGCTTCAGTCTTGCCAACTTGTGCTGAAGACATCCAAACAACTGTATGTATATTTGGGTCACTAAAGGCATTCATAATTCCTCTTTGATATTCTGCTCTACTGGTTCGCCACTTACCACTTTCAGCACTTGCTTCACTTGATAGTTGTCTATACTCATCAGCCCACTCTGATACTGTTAGCTTTTTTGGTGGTTTAACAACCTTTACACATTGAGATACAATCATTCTATATCTTCCAAGTTGCTAAGTTCTTCTAGTAGTTCGTACATATAACTCTCAACAACTACTGCGACATCTTTTTTTTCAGTAAGTCCAACTAGATCACTTGAAATTTTAGTAGGTAGTGCCAAAGCTTTATCTCTAAAAGCTTTTAGTATTCGCTGCACATCTTTTACAATCTGTTCTTTTGGTATTAAAAGCTTTTCGCCCTCTAAATACTTTTGCTGATTAATTTTACCAGTCCAAAAGTCTTTTATGATTTGTACTTTTTGGTTTCCAGTACTGGCACTTAACAACAAATCTTTTAACTCATCTAAATTATCTTGGTTGTATAAATCACTATCTTTAATATTTTTGCTAGTAGCTTTTTCAATTTCAGGTATTACAACTTCAGGTTCTTTTTTAATTCTAGCTTTTCTAGCAGTTGTTTTTTTCGCCGGCGAAATTTTAGAACTTCTGTTTGCTGCTCTTTGACTATCTCGTGTTGGGTCTTTTATATCTAAGTAAGTTTTTAAAGCACAATCTCTTTTTAACTTAGTTCCATCAAGGCACTTATTAAACACACCTTTTTTTACTAGCTTAGATATATATGCAGCACTTACACCGTTTGCTTTTGCCAAATCTGTTTTTGTAATGTATTTTGTATCCATTTCTTAACCTCTAAACTTAAAACTTGCTAAAACTTAACCAAGTTGCAAAGTGGTTAAAAAACCACTCCAAACAACTACTACAAGGTACTTAGCACTATGTGAAGATATACTGCAAAACTTAACCAAGTTAAAAATTACTATGTCTAGCACTTTTTCGCACTCGCTAGTACCCTTATTGGCAACATTCTATATAGTACCTTTGAAAGCCCACAATATAGGGGTTTAATACTCAACTCACACAACTCACTACCCCTCTTTATATATTCCACATAGTTACATTTATTTAACCAACTACTTAACCAACTAAAAAACTCGGTGTAAAAATACTTCACTAAAGATTTAACTATTAGTAAGAGTGATAATATTTCTAACCTATTTCTATACATAAGTTCAACCACCTTTTTACACCTTTCCTATGTAGAAATTAAAGTTGTCTTGTAGCTTCTTACCGAACTCATTTCGTGCCATATCATCAGCACCTTTTAAAATCTTATCATTGAACATTTGAGGGATAGAGATTGTTGCAACTGCTCTAATCTTTTGTGATCCTTTTTCTCTTTGGAGTACTGCTTTACCACTCTTAGATAAGAAAGCTCTCTTTAATACTTTCCTACCGTTATCCTTTTTAATCCTCACACTCACATTACCTCTCTTCTTTAATGCTTTTGCACCAAAGCGAATAGCATTAAGTGGGCTACTTCTTATTTGCATTTGATACTTCATATCTTCATATCTTGACCGTTTTACTTGCATGAACTGTTTTATATCTTTTGCTTTGATGTTGTATGTTCTTCTAACTTCTTTAGTGGTGTAGGTCTTCATCTTTGCCCCAATATTATTAACAGTTCTATTAAGTGCCTTTCTGTAAACTCTTGGATTTAATGTTGCTAAAACCTTATCCAGTCCATCAAACTCTACTTTCATTTCAGCCATTACTTACTTCCTTATATAAATTTTGTGCAAACTCACGACCACTATCCGGCATTAGTTTTGCATACTTCAATGTTTGTTTAATGTCTTTATGGTTCATAAGCTTTTGTATCTCTTGGATTGATACACCATTGATTGCTAAGTGTGAAGCGAATGTGTGTCTAAGTGTGTGTATTACAACACGGTTAGCTCTATCATCTTTTGCTAACTCATCATTGAACTGGTTAAATATCTTTGTGAGGTCTAAATATATTCTTTGGTATTTTGTAGCAGCTCCATCTTCAGACACTACAAAACTATTAGCACCAAAGTTTTTAATATGCTCTTCTAACATTTCAAAAGTATCTTCATCTAAGTAACCCAAGTAAGTATCATTTCTTTTGAAATCTTTTAAAGTGATCGTTCTAGTTTCCAAGTTAATATCTTTTTTTTGAATAGATAAAATACTGTTGGCTCTTGCACCAGTTCCAAGTGCTATCTTCACAAATATCTTTAGAACTTTGTTATTCTGTACTGCTTCATTTAATTTTGCTATCTCTGAAGTACTTAGGTATCTTAGTCTAGTGTTGTTCACTCTAAACAGCTTTATGTTTCTAAATGGGCTATAACTAATAATTCCTTTTGCTATTCCAAAACCAATTATTCTTTTGATAAGTTTTATTATTATGTTGATTGTACTTGCACTCTTACCATCAGCTTTTTTAAGTGCTTGAAGTTCATATATCAAACTATCATCAAGCTTTGCAATAGTTACATCACCAAAGCTTGGCTGTATATGATTTTGATACATTTGCTGGTACTTCTTATTGCTTTTATTGTGAGCTTCATTACTCACAAAGTAAGTTTCAGCCAATTTATCAAAAGTTAGATGTTTAAAACTCTTTTGGCTCAAATCAATACCGTGTCTTTGTTCACTTAGTATTTGGTTTCTTAACTCTATTGCTTTTCTTTCAGTAATACCCTCACTTTTACGACCAACCTTTTTATATTGAGTTTTACCAGCTATTTTATAAACAATGTAGTAAGTTATATCTCCATCTTTTAAGTGATTAAGTTGCACTTTTGAGCCATATCTTTTACTACTTTTCATTTAAAATACCTCTGTTTGGATTTCCATACATCATATATTGAACTGCTTTTAGTCTAAGTCCCTTTGGTATAGTTTCAACAACTTGTGTAGCAAAATACTCTTCTAACTTAGAGTTATAATAAGCAGCTGCTTCAGCTCTTTCCATTCTTGGCTTATGAGGTGGTAAGCTTGTAACATCTTCAAGTTTATTTCCATCTTGGTAAGTTCTCATTTTAGCTTCAAACCAAGCTTCACCGTATGTAAGCATATTAAAACCACAACATTCTAATAACATCAAAAAATACATACCATGAAGCAAGACTTACAAACCAGTAATTCAAATTATTTGTATATACTTTTTTTGGCTTAACACACCAATCAATAAATCTACCAATCATTTCAGCCATTCCTTTTTAATTTTTCTTCTATCGTAAATAAAACCAAGCTTTGTACATTCAGCATATTTATCAATACCTTTTTTGACTATTCGCAAATTTCGCCGGCGAAAATTTTGTCTACTAACTTCGTTGCTTGTTCCCATGTCTTCACATAAGCTTTTGCACCGTCCCATCTGTCTAGTGTTTTGTTTTTCGTTAGCCAAAACTTCATCCCATTTTTGAGTTTATAGATGTAGTAAAGCTTATCTTTACCAGTTCTATCAATCTCAACACATACATCAAAATCAACAGCCATCTATGCACTAACTTTCACTTTATCAACTAAGTTTCCCATCATTGATGATATATTTTCACTAATTGGCTCATCTTTTGTAAGTTCTACAAGTCCAGCTGCTTGAGAGTTTTCAAGTTGCTTTACATCATCAGGGTTATAGTAAGGCACATATTCAACTACACCTATTTTATGTTGGTTAGCTAAACACCATTGATAAATAGCACCAGTTTCAACATTGTTTAGTTTTTTATATGTACCGTGTTCATTCTGTACATATTTGTTTATAAGCTCACCATCTTTATCCATAGCTATAACAACAAAGTCATAATAGTTACCAGCACCGTTTGCTATTTCTTTGCCTTTGTAATAAGTTTGTAGGTACTCTTTAACATCATCAGTAGTTTTAAAAAGCTTCACACCACTTCTTAATTGCATTTCAGTCATTTTTTTTCTAAAATCAAAAAGAGCAGTTTTTGTAATGAGTTCCTTACTCATCATTGGTTGTACATAGTTCATTCTAAAAATCAAAAACTCTTTTATTCTGCTGTCCGGTATATCACTAATTAGATCGTTTAATAAATCAGCTTGAACTTCATTTATCTCTAAAGCTTGTTGTAGGTATTGAACTCTATTCATGTGTAGCTCCTATATGAATTTGTGGTGTTACATCAACATCAATTACACTTCCTATTGCAAAGTGGTCTTTAGGTATCGAACCAAACTTACTAAAATCAGTTTGTGCAGCTGGTGCAGCTACATCTGTATATTTTCCCTCTAAAACTTTTATGAAGTTTGTATCATTTGCAATTAACCAATCAAAATCAACTTTCCAGTTACGATTGTTTTTACCTTGAAGAAAATTACTTTGTTTGATGTTTTCTAAAGCTGCTTTAAAATCTTCTAAAAAGTTTTTATTCTCTTTTAGTCTAGTAATGAGTTTAGATTTTCTCTTAGATGTGATTTTAGATATTTTATTTAGATTTAGTTCTTTTGATAAATTATTCCAAAGTTCTAAAATTGTTGGAATTTCTTTTTTATCTTTTTCTTTATCTGACGGTTCTATTGACGGTTCATATATGGTGGTTAATATAGCTAGTTCACATTCTGAACTAGGGGCTAGTTCACATTCTGAACTAGGGTAGTTCAGTTTCTGAACTGTGGTAGGTAGTTCAGTTTCTGAACTGTGGTTGTCTTTTTTTGCATTTAAAGACTTTCTATAAGTTGTATAATCATCAATATTTACATCAATAATATTGATAATATATTCATTAGATGTATTGCTTCCATCTTCTCTTTTTCTGATTTTTCTTTCTAAAATTCCAAAGTGTTCAAATGATTTTAATATGTAACTTAGTGTAGCTTTACTAACTTTAGTTTTTTTCATTATTGTCTTCCAAGATGGAAAACAGTACCCCTCATCACTAGCATTATCAGCAAGAGATATAAGCACTAAAAGGTCATTACCTTTAAAGTTTGTTTCCCAAGCCTTTGTTATTAGTTTTAAACTCATGCTGAATACCTACTATCTTCAGTATATTCATAAGTAGTTTCTTGTGCTTTTATCTTTTGAACTCCAAGAACACCACTAAAAATATATGTATTTGGCTGTATATCTTTGTTAAAACAATCATCTATCAAACTATCAATAGCTTCTTTTTTGTTTAGATCACAAAACTTTCTTTGTAAATTAGATAATGTATCACTTGAAAACAATCGCATATATGAAGATGGTAAGTGTTTTGAAGTCCTATTTTTATATATTTTTATCTCATGTAAGTTAGTTGTGGAGTGAGTTACAGCCATAACTCTACTTATGCAGTTGTAAGCAACTCTAAATGTTTCCTCATCTTTTTTTGTTAAATTTCTACTCATAATTTTCCTAGTTCCATCTAAATATGAACCCTCTTATTGAAGAGCCAGTAGGAACTGGATATAATTACTGGCTCATATTTAGATATTAAATGTGTGTGAAAACTATAAGGGGGCGAATTTCCAGTTCTTGACCCCTTATAGCCTCAATAAAACCTATCTTTAAATAGGCTCTATGAAGCTATTTATCACTTATTGCAGTATGCAGCACCAAGTCTTTTAGTTCAGCATTAGCTTTTTGTGCTTCGTTTATCTCTTTTAGTATTGCTTCTCTTTCTTCCGGTGTTATTACACCATCAGCCATAGCTCTTTTAACAACACTAAACACATCATTGTTTTCCATACTAGCCATATCAACAAGTAAGTTAATATCACTTATTTTGGCTTCAGCTTGCTTTTTTGCTACTAAAACCATTCCAAATTTATCTGCTATATAATCAAGTGCAGCATAATCACCTGTAAGTTCCAAAAAGTGTATAAACTCTGTAATGCTCAAATCATTAGTAGCCATTGATGGCTTTAGCTTATTGCTAAGTGTTCCTTGGTTTAGTCCAAGTTCAAAAGCAACATCTTCAAACTCTAAACCCAACTCTTTTCTATTAACCGTAATAGTTTTACGAATTAATTTACAAAGGCTTGGGTCTTTTGGCTGTTTGTTATGCACAAAGTCATTCATATTTTCATACCTTTTTTAATTTTAAGTAGTAGTGTTACTACTCTTTTGTTTTGTATCATTCTCTTTAGAAGTGATAAACAACCGTATATTTTCCCAAGCAGTACATGGGATACTATGCTTTTGTTCCAGTTCAATAGCTTTTAGTAATGATGGTCTAGTTTTAACTGTTAAAATCTTTTTAACAGTATCTAAGCTGTAACCATAATCTAAAAGTATTTTTTTAAGTTTTTTATATTCCATGTTGAAAGTGTAGTGTAATAACACTTTGATAAATCTTAAAAGTGTTACGACACAACACTCTGAATATGGTATTATTACTACACTTATTTTAAGGATTAAAATTGTTTGACTATAAAAAATTATCAAAAGTTCTAAAGTCAAAAAAAATCACATCACAGCAATTACTAGATGAGTTGGAAAATCGTGGACTTCAATTAACAATAGATGGTATTAAACAATACAGAAGTGGTAAAATTAAAAATCCTAAATATGAAATACTTGAAGAAATAGCTGATATATGTGATGTTAGTTTGATTGAATTTTTTAGTGATAGTGAAGCTCAAAAGAAAAAGATTGTAAGTGATGAACTATCTGATAACTTAGAAAATTATAGATCACTATTACCTCAAAATGAATTACCAGTATTTGTAAAATCTGTATCA
>Ga0256828_1000870_pt1 | contig 19605 bp, 22 predicted proteins | sample CV88metaG_FD_185993 | JGI IMG/M metagenome (GOLD analysis project Ga0256828, IMG submission 185993) | Hydrothermal vent microbial communities from East Pacific Rise, Pacific Ocean - CV88 | ecosystem: Environmental > Aquatic > Marine > Hydrothermal vents | place: Pacific Ocean: East Pacific Rise...
GTTCGTGCCAAAAGTTCAAACTCCACGCCAATTAGGGTTAAACCAGAACAAGTTTTGGTTTCCAAGAGTGGAAGCGCGAACTTGTTCGTGCCAAAAGCTCAAACTTCACAGCAAAATTTTTAGAGAAAATTAAGCTTTAACTGCTAATTTTTGGCAGCTCTTTTTTACTTTTTCCACTAAGTTTTCCAATTTTTTCTATTTTGCTATGCAAACTACCACTACCTGTATGTAGCCTATTTTTTGCGCTTATAAATGAGGTTTGAGCTTGGTGTAGGCGATTTTCTATTTGTAAGAAATCTTCTAAGAATAGGGCAAATTTATCATGCAAAGCTCCTGCTTCTTGGGCAATAGTTTGCATATTTTTATCATGATTTGCCAAACGCCAAAGTGTAGATACAGTTTTTAGTGTAGTATAGAGTGTAGTTGGTGTAACTACTGCTACATTTCTCTCAAAAGCATACTCATAAAGAGAGTTATCAATCTCTAAAGCCATTAAATAAGCTGCCTCAATAGGTATAAACATAAGTGTAAATTCTGGTGATTTAAGGCTATTTAACATATGATACTGCTTTGAAGCTAGTGTATCAATATGTCTTTTTATGCTAATTATATGATTATTTTTTGCAACTCTCTTCTCCTCTTCATTTTGGGCTTTTAATATTTGAGTATAACTATTTAGTGAAACTTTTGAATCTATTACTATATGTTTATTCTCAGGCAAATAAAGCACTACATCAGCTCTTAATGTGCCATTTTCATCCTTGAACACCTGTTCTCTTTTATACTCTATGCCCTCTCTAAGTCCCGTAGCTTCTAGCGCTCTTTCTAAAATAAGCTCTCCCCAGTTACCCTGAAGTTTATTATCCCCCTTTAATGCTCTTGCTAACTCTTTTGCCTCATTTGAGAGTGTTTTATTTAACTCTTTTATCTGCAAAAGCTCACCTCTTAGCATAGAAACAGATTGACTCTGCTCTTGATTTAACTTCTCTAAACGCTCTTTAAAGCCTTTTATATCTTTATCAAAAGGCTCTAAAAGTTGCTTTATACTTTCGCTATTCTCTTTTTTAAGAGTATCTCTTTTTTGCTCTAAAAGCTCATTTGTTAAATTTTTAAACTCTTTGCCCATATCCTCTTTAAGTTTTGCTACAAGCTCCTCTTTCTCTTTTAGTGCCTCTTGCAAACTCTTAGTTCTCTCTTGAATTGCCTTCATCTCTAAAAGTTGCATTGTGCTTTTATCAACTACTTCTCTTAAATCCTCAAGTTCATTAACAGTAGCTTGGTGTTTACCTAAAAGTGTATTATAGCTATTTTCAATCTCTTTAAATTTTTCAAGTTTTTTTTGATACTCTTCTAAGTTTTTGCTTAAATTCTCTTTCTCTTGCTCTGTTTTAATAAGTTTTGACTTTAGTGTATTATTATGCTCTTGAAATAAGGAGTTTACTTTTTGCGCCCTTTCATTTTCGCGATACAACCGTATAATGAGTATTCCTAATGTAAAAAGAACTACTAAAACTATTAAAAACTCTAAAATTTTTACACTCATCTATATTTTTCCCCTTTTTTTACCACTATTTTAGCTATAATTGTTTAAATTTATTCTTAGGAGTTATAAAATGGGTTTTTCAAATATAGTTTTACTTATCTTAATAATTGCAGCTATCTATATGGTAATGGCATATAATAATTTAGTAGGTATGAAGCAAAGAGTTTTATCAGCTTGGAGTGATATTGAGGTGCAACTTAAAAAGCGCTATAACTTAATTCCAGCACTTGTTGATACAGTTAAGGGTTATGCAAAGCACGAAAGCCAAACACTAGAGAATGTAATTAAAGCTAGAAATATGGCTTTAAGCGCTCATAATGCAGGTGAGGCTAGTAAAGCTGAAGCTATGTATAAAAGTGCAGTAAGTGGGCTTTTTGGTTTAAGCGAGGCTTACCCAGAATTAAAAGCAAATGAAAATTTTATAAATTTACAAAACCAGCTTCAAGCACTAGAGAGTGATATTGAGAGTGCTAGACGCTACTACAATGCAACTGTAAGAGATTATAATGCAAAAATAGACTCTTTTCCAGAAGTTTATATCTCTAAACAATTTAACTTTACACCATATGAGTATTTTGAGGTTGATGAAGCTATAGAAAAAGATGTTTACTCAATGCCAAAAGTGGATCTATAAAAAGCTATGAAGCTACTACTACTTTTAAGCTTTTTTACACTATCTCTATTTGGATATAGTAGAGAGTATATAGAAAACTATACAACAAAATTGCTTATTACAAATGATGGCAAAGCTAAAGTTACAGAGGAGATACTCTATAATTTTGGCTATGATAGAAGACATGGAATATATAGAGATATTCCAAAAAATGATACGAAAATTTCAAACCTAAAGGTCTTTAAAAATGGCTATTCTACCAATTATGAGCTATACACAAAAGATAACTTTTGGCGTATAAAAATAGGTAGTGCTAATAGCTATGTATCAGGTAGGGTAGGTTATACAATTAAATATAATTTAGAGGGTAGAATTGTTCGAAATAGAGGCAATAAAAATTATATTATTTTTGATATTATAGGCACAGCATGGAAAAAACCAATAATGTATGCCAAAGGTGTTATATATCTTCCTAAAAAACTACAAAATAGAGTTACTGCTAAGGCATTTAGAGGTAAATTTGGCTCTACTAAAAGTGTGCCAGTTAAAAACTTAGGTTCACGCCTAGAGCTAGAAACTACAAATTTAGCTCCACATGAAGGTTTAACAATATCTATTGCTTTTAATCCATCTTTAATGAAAGTAGGTCAAAAGCCCTCATATGCTTACTATAAAAAGCCAATCTATCTGCTATTTATAGCACCTATTTTAGCACTATTTTGGTTTTTTGGCAAAAAACTTAATATCTTTGGTGATGTAGGTTCAATTGCACCAAAATATCGTCCACCAAAAGAGTTAACTGTAATGGAATCTGGGCTATTAAAAGATAATTTTGTAGATTTCAAAGAGTTAAAAGCTGCTATCTTAGAGTTGGCTAACTTAGGTTTTATAAAATTTCAAGAGGATGAAAACGGCACATATTTAAAAAAATTAAAAGATGCAGATAATTCTCTAACGCCAAATCAAGTTAAAATATTAAATGAACTCTTTGGTGATGAAACTTTTTTGCCAAGCACATTAGTTAAATTTAGAAGCACTTGGTTTGAAGATTTAAAAGCCTCTTTGCATGATAGATTGGTTCAAAAAGGTTATTATGGCTCTTCAGTTAAGAGTGCTAGGCAAAGTTTTATATTTGCTGCTGTTGGTATAGGTATTTTAACTTTGGGTGCATTTTTGTATTATATCTCAAAAGATACAGGTGCAGATATGATAATTCCAGTAGTTGTAGCTATTGGCTTTTTAACAGTTGGACTATTTAACCTATTGAGTGCCTTTAAAAGTGCTGATGCTGGAGGTATCTTATTCTCAATTCTTTGGATTCTATTTTCTGGCTTTTTCTTATATAGCTCCTTAAATTCAGAAGATATTGCCCTATCTTTGCTATTTATGGTTTTAATTATTGCTATTGGAAGTTACTTAATTTATAAAAAGGCAAATACCCTTACTTTTAAAGGAATTTTAGCAAAACGGCATCTGCTAGGTTTAAGAGAGTTTATAGATAAAGCCGATAAAGATAAAATAAAATTTTTCTTGCAAGAAGATAAAAACTATCTTGATAAAGTGTTGCCATATGCAGTTCTTTTTGGCTTAAATAAGCATTGGTTAAATTTATATAAAGAGTTAGAAACGCCAATTCCTGATTGGTATGATGGAAGTTTTGATAGCTTTAATAGCTTTGATTTTGAGCCAACTAGTTATTCAGAAAGCTCAACAGGGGGATTTAGTGATGGAATAGGCTCTGCTCCATCTATTGATACAGGTGATTTTGGAGGATTTGGAGACTTTAGTGGTGGAGGCTTTGGAGGGGGTGGTGGTGATAGCTGGTAGAGCTGTTACTGCAATATTAAAAACTACTATTTTTTTTACCACTTTTTATTAATAGACTTCTTTTATGTTATAATATAATTATTCTTTATAAAAGGAGTCTAAAATGAGATATTTAATTTTTATATTAACAGTTATAACATCAATTTTTGCAAATGAAAATATTATTAAAGAGGGCAAAGAGCTATACCTAAAAGCAAACTGTCAAAAGTGCCACTTACAAGATGAAAAGTTTGACCCAAACTCTATTAAAAAAGAGGGTTTAAAATCTAAAATTAAAGATAAAAAGGGTATTCACAAGTGGGTAGTTGATTGTGATAGCTACTTTAATATTGGATGGTTTCCGCAGGAGCAAGATTTAGTTACAGAGTATCTAAATAGAGTATATTATAAATTTTCTACTCAAAATAACTCAAAAAAGTAATATTACTTTTTTGGTTTTACTTTTTTAATATAAAAATCATAGTATAATATTAGCAAAAATATAAGGAGTAATTGTGATTAAAAAAGTTATTTTAATTTTTGCTATTGTTTTTTCTACAAATACACTATTTGCTGAAAATAATTCAACTAAAGCAACTGAAACAAATGCTACAAAAACTACTGCTTCTAAAGATGACTCAATTTCTGCAGCATATAATCTATTAAAAGAGATGAACTTAAAAAAAATCTATGATAATGCAGTAGAGGCTTCAACTAAAAGATTAGTTGTAGCAAATAGTAATTTTAAATCTGTTGAGGGTAAAATTAGAGATTTTTATAAAAAGTATATTGGTTGGGATTCTGTAAAAAATGATTTAGCAAAGCTTTATTCTAAATATTATACAAAACAAGAGCTTGAAGATATAACTAACTTTTATAAATCAAAAACTGGACAAAAGGTTTTAGCTACTATGGGTCAATTATCTTATGAGGGACAAATGATGACTCAAAAAAGATTAAAACCACATCTTCAAGAGCTTAAAGCTATTTTAGATAATGCTATGAAAAAAGCTGAAGCTCCTACTAAAAAAGATACAAAAGATAGCTCTAAAAAAGAGAGTAAGAAGTAAATAAAACTTCTTCTCTAACTTCTAAAAAACCAACCTTTTCTTATTAAATTTTTGCTATACTCTAAATAAAAATAGGGTAATTAAATGGACTACTTTGCTAAGCGCATAATTCCTTGTTTAGATGTTGATAATGGTCGTGTTGTTAAGGGTGTAAATTTTGTTGGGCTTCGTGATGCTGGAGATCCTGTTGAGGTTGCAAAGCGTTATAACCAAGAGGGAGCTGATGAGATTACTTTTTTAGATATTACAGCAACTCACCAAAAGAGAAAAACAATTGTAGATATTGTCCAAGAGGTAGCTCGTGAAGTTTTTATTCCTTTAACAGTTGGAGGTGGAATTAGAGAGCTTAGTGATATATATAATCTACTAAATGCTGGTTGTGATAAGGTTAGTATAAATTCAGCTGCAATTAAACGCCCAGAGTTTATAAATGAGGGTGCTAAACGCTTTGGAAGCCAGTGTATAGTAGTTGCAATTGATGCAAAAAGGGTAGCTAAGGGTAGATGGAATATCTTTACTCATGGTGGAAGAAGAGATACAGGTATTGATGCAATCTCTTGGGCAAAAGAGGCATATGATAGAGGAGCAGGGGAGTTACTAGTAACTTCTATGGATAGTGATGGCACCAAAGCTGGTTATGATAATGAGCTAAATTGTGCAATCTCTAAAGTTGCTCCAATTCCACTAATTGCTAGTGGGGGTGCTGGAAATATGGAGCATATAAAAGAGGCTTTGCAAAACGGTTGCGCAGATGCTGCTTTGGCAGCTTCAATTTTTCACTTTAGAGAGATTGATATTATGGATTTAAAGCGCTACTTAAAAGAGAATGCTATTCCTGTAAGGATATAAAATGATAGTTTGCGCAGGAGATATAGAACAGTTTAGTTTTGCAACACCAATTGGTATTGGTTTGGTAAATAGTGCTATAAATTTAACTAGGCTTTGTATTATGAATCCACCAGAGTTTATTCTTTTTGTTGGAAGTGCAGGAAGCTATGGCAAACATAATATCTTTGATATTGTATATAGCAGGGCTGCTAGTAATATTGAACACTCATTCATACACAATCAAGGATATACACCTTTAGATAATTTGATTGTAGCAGATGATGTTGCTCCAACTAAAAGTGGAGCTATTTTAAATAGTGTAATTCAGAGTGTTTCACATGAAACAATTGTTAATAGTTCAAACTATATTACAGCATCAAAAGAGGCTTCAGAGATATATTTAAAAATTGGTTTATCACTAGAGAGTATGGAGTTTTTTTCAGTTTTGAGTGTTGCAAAAGAGTTTAATATTCCTGTTGGTGGTGTATTTGTTGTTACTAACTACTGCAATAAAAATGCACATAAAGATTTTATAAAAAATCATAAAGAGGCTATGGAAAAACTTGAATTACATTTAAGACACAAGGGAATAGGGTGAAAGATTATATTTTAAATTACACAAAAGATGAGTTAGAAGAGTTAGTTAAACCAAAATTTAGAGCAAAACAAATTTACAATTGGCTCTATCATAAAAAAGTTACAAATTTTAAAGATATGAAAAATTTGCCAAAAGATTTAATTGCCTCTTTGGAAGATAATTTTTTTCTTCATACTCTAAAAATTGTATCTAAGCAAGTTAGCAGTGATGGCTCTATAAAATATCTTTTTGAGTTGCAAGATGGGCATACAGTAGAGGCAGTTTTACTTTTAATGCGCGACACTCAATATAATGATGATGGCTCTATAAAACATTTACCAAGATATACAGTTTGTGTTTCAAGCCAAGTTGGATGCAAAGTAGGATGTGCATTTTGCTATACTGCAAAAGGTGGTTTTATTCGCAACTTAAATACAAGCGAAATAGTAGAGCAAATTCTTCAAATATATATTGATAATAATATAGAGAGCAATCGCAGAATTAATATTGTATATATGGGAATGGGTGAACCGCTTGATAACTTAGAAAATTTTGCTAAAGCAGTAAAAGTTTTTAGTGATTTAGATGGTTTAAGTATCTCTCCACAACGACAAACTGTTTCTACTTCTGGACTTAGTAGTAAAATTGAGAAATTAGCTAAGATGGATTTGGGTATAAATTTAGCTATATCTCTACATGCAGTAGATGATGAACTTCGTCAAAAACTTATGCCAATAAATAAAGCATATAATATTGCTTCAATTATGGATGCAGTAAGAAATTTTCCTGTAAATTTAAGAAAAAAAGTTATGTTTGAATATTTAGTTATAAAAGATGTTAATGATGACTTAGCAAGTGCAAAAAAATTGGTAAAGTTACTAAATGGTATCAAATCAAAAGTAAATTTAATCTATTTTAATGACCATGAAGGAAGTGAATTTAAAAGACCAAGCCAAGAGAGGGTAAAAGCATTTCAAGAGTATCTTTTAAGCAAAGGAGTTCTTTGCACAATTAGAGAGAGTAAAGGTTTAGATATTAGTGCTGCTTGTGGTCAGCTAAGAGAACAAAATTTAAAGGATAATAAATGACAAAATTAGATATGGCGCTATATTCAATTATAATAGCAGCTGCAGTTGTGGGAGTATGGGCTATAATTAGAGAAATTAGAAAATAATTTTTAATTTGCTAAAAAGAGCTTAATTTATATAGCCAGAGAGCTAAGAGTTTTAAACACCTACTTTCTAACTCTACATATCTTTGCACTATTTAATTTTAGCATATCTTTAACTCTAATTTTAATTAACGAATATTCGCTCCCTCCACCTGTTATTATATACTCTTTAGTTAATATTTTTTCATCTAGCAAATAGATTGCATCATAAGAGAATGATGGAACACCACCAGCTATAAAGCCTGTTTTTTCTAAAATCTCTTTAGAGTTAGCTAATCTTGGTCTATCAATACCTAAAGCCTTGGCAACTCTTTTAGTGCTAGATCTATCATCTCCAGATACAATAGTTACAATTAAGTTACCACTCTTATCTATCATACAGATATTTTTAACAAAGTTATCTTTGCTTTCATTAATTGCAATTGCTGCTTCATTAACAGTGTGGCATAACATATCAAAAACTTCATGCTTATACTCAACTAACTTCTCATCAAGAAATCTCTTGATTTTGCTATGATAAAAATCAATATTTTCCATATCTTGCCCCTTCATATAATTTCTGTTATAAAAACTGAATACTAAACTTTCTATTGTTTCACATGAAACATCTAATCTTTCAATTGCATAACAACACATCAACAAAATTAACTTGACTTTTAATAAAATATTGATTTTTTAATTTAAACTCTAGTGTATTTGCATGTAGCATTAAACGCTTAGCACCTGTAAATTTTACTCTATCCTCTATTGACAACCTCTCTTCTAAATAGGCTTCAGCTACTTCAAAACTTGTGCCATAAAGAGGGTCGCCTAAAATTGGATGTTTCATATGAAACAAATGTATTCTAATTTGGTGTGTTCTGCCTGTGAGTGGCTCTACTTTTAGTAAAGTGGCATCAATATCTTTATTGTAAAGCAATCTTGTAAACTTAGTTTTTGCCTCTTTACCAGCACTATTTATCTCAACTTTATGCTTTGAATTATCATAATTTTGACGAATTTTGATAGGTTTATCTACAATAAACTCCTCTTTTGTTTTACCTTTAGCCCAAGCTAAATAACTCTTTTTTATTAATTTTTTCTCAAACATACCTTTTAATAAAATTTCACTATCTCTATTTAAACTAGCTAATACTAAGCCAGAGGTTTCCATATCAATTCTATGCACACCATTTGCATTTTCTCCACCAAAGGTTCTTATTTCATCTAAAAGAGAGTAGGGTGTTAAAATTTTATTTGGATGAACAAGCACACCGCTAGGTTTATCATAAACCATAAAATCTTTTGTTCTAAAAATAGGTTTTAAACCTTTTGATTTTGGCAAAAATCTAAGAACTTTCATATTGCCAAATATGCGTTCATTTTTGGCAGTAATTGTTCTATTATTGCAAATTAAACGCCCTTTATCTATAATTTTTTGAGCCTCTCTTAACTCAATATTGTATCTATCTATTAAAACTCTAAAAGCAATTGTAGGCTCTTTTACTATAAACTCATCAAAACCAAATGGCATTTAACACCTTTTTTAGTATAATATTACCTAAAAAATAATAAGGATTTGATGCAATGGTAGAGAGATATGCTCGTGAAGAGATGAAAAAATTGTGGACACAAGAGGCAAGATATGCAGCTTGGTTAGAGGTAGAAAAAGCAGCAGTTAAAGCTTGGAATAAATTAGGGCTAATTCCAGATGAAGATTGCGAAAAGATTGTAAAAAATGCTAAATTTAGTGTTCAGAGAATTGAAGAGATTGAAGCAGTTACGAAGCATGATTTAATTGCTTTTAATACTAGTGTTTCTGAAAGTTTAGGGGAAGAGAGCAGATGGTTTCATTATGGAATGACAAGTTCAGATGCTGTTGATACAGGTGTAGCACTTCAAATGAAAGCCTCTTTAGAGATTATTATTGAAGATGTAAAAATGCTTATGGAGAGCGTAAAAAAAAGAGCATTTGAGCATAAATATACACCAATGGTTGGTAGAAGCCATGGAATTCATGGAGAGCCAATTACCTTTGGTTTAACTTTAGCAGTTTGGTATGATGAACTAAAGCGCCATCTAAAAAACTTAGAAGATACTATGGAAGTTATTGCAGTTGGACAAATAAGTGGAGCAATGGGTAACTTTGCACACGCACCTCTTGAGTTAGAAGAGTATGCAATGGCAGAGCTTGGCTTAAAACCAGCACCAGTATCTAACCAAGTAATTCAAAGAGATAGATACGCAAGATTAGCATCTGCTTTAGCACTACTTGCTAGTTCTATTGAAAAATTTGCTGTTCAAGTTCGCCATCTTCAAAGAACAGAAGTTTATGAAGCAGAAGAGTTTTTTGCAAAAGGACAAAAGGGAAGCTCTGCAATGCCTCATAAAAGAAATCCAATTTTAACAGAAAATATAACAGGATTAGCTAGAATTATTAGAGCATATGTAATTCCAGCAATGGAGAATGTTGCACTTTGGCACGAGAGAGATATTAGCCATAGCTCAACAGAGCGCTTTTGGCTACCTGATAGTTTTATAACTAGCGATTTTATGCTTCATAGAATGAATGGTGTAATATCTAAATTAACTGTTATGCCAGAGAATATGATGAAAAACTTAAACCTAACTGGTGGATTAGTTTTCTCTCAACGCGTTCTTTTAGAGCTACCAAAAGCTGGTGTAAGTAGAGAAGATGCTTATAAAATTGTTCAACGAAATGCAATGAAAGTTTGGGAAGAGATACAGCAAGGCAAACCAACAACAAACGAGAAAGGTGAGAGCTTATATTTGCAATATCTATTAAGTGATGAAGAGCTAAGAAGTAAACTTAGCGAAGAGCAAATAAGAGAGTGTTTTAACTTTGACTACTATACAAAAAATGTAGATGCAATATTTAAAAGAGTTTTTGAGGATTAAATTTTAAGCCATCTTTGGTGGCTTAAATGTTTCATGTGAAACAAAAATAAAGAGTCCATAATAAATATGTAAACTGTAAAGTAATACTTTACATAATTTATTTAGTAAATTTTATTTTTTTTAAAAAAAAGAACAAAATAGGCTCTAAAATTCTATATTACTATCTAGCCTAGTTAGGTATTAAAAAAATTAAAAAATACCCTATTTTTTTAGCCAAATAGTAATAAAATATAAAAGGCAAAGTTATGTTTGAAGCCCCAACTTTACTAAAAAATCCACACATTCAAACACTCTATGCAACTCTTTTTAGAAGAGATAAATTAAAAAACCTTGAGTATGAAGAGTTTAAATTAAGTGATGGTGATTTTGTAGAGATAGTATGGATGAATAAAAAGCCAAAAGAGCCAAAAAAGATAGTAGTTCTTTTTCATGGTTTGGCAGGTTCAATTAACTCTCCATATATAGTAGGGCAAATGAATACCCTTCAAAAAGAGGGTTACTCAGCAGTTTTAATGCATTTTAGAGGATGTGGCACTAAAGCGAACTTAAAACCATATGCTTACCATAGTGGCAAAACTGATGATGCAAAAGAGTTTATAGAGTATTTACAAAAAGAGTATCCAAAAAGTGATATTTATGCAATTGGCTACTCTATTGGAGCAAATATGCTTCTTAAGCTCTTGGGTGAGTGGGGCAGTAGTTCGCCTTTAAAAAAAGCAATAGCAATATCGCCACCTCTAAAGCTAAATATTTGTGCAGACACAATAAATAAGGGTTTTGCAAGAGTTTATCAAAGTTATCTACTAAAAGAGTTAAAAAATACTCTATTAAGAAAGTATGAAAAATTTAATATGCAAAAAATTTTAGGTATTGATAAAACAAGAGTTAAGAGAGTAAAAACAATAAGAGAGTTTGACAATCTATATGTTGCAAAAATATTTGGCTTTGGCACGGCAAATAATTACTATAAAAAAGCTTCATCTTGCCAATATCTAAAGCATATAAAGACCCAAACACTAATAATACACGCAAAAGATGACCCATTTATGACGCCAGATGTTTTACCAAAAAGTGATGAACTCTCAAGCAGCATAATGCTAGAACTTAGTGATAATGGAGGGCATATTGGATTTGTAACAGGTAGCTTTATAAAACCAAAATATTGGCTAGAGAGTAGGGTGGGGAGGTTTTTAATTAATTGATAATTGAAAATGGAGAATTTATAATTTATGATTTATTTTGATATAATAAATAAAAAAGGAAGTTTATGAAAATATCAGTTTTAGTTATATTGGCACTCTTTTTAACATCTTGTGTAAATAATCAAAATATCCAAAAAGATAGCGTAGTAGAGGTTAAGAGAAGTTGGTATCTAAATCGCTCACTTATGGATTTTGAAATGAATAATGGCTTTTGTTATGAAACAAAAGATTTAGGCAATGGAGAGAGTGTATGCTACTACCAAAGCGATAGGGTAGGCACTATAATTCAAGATCTATTTGATGAAGATAGCTACCCATACTGCAAAGTTGCGCTATACACAGATAGCAAAAAAATTATTAGAAAAATTGAGATTTTAGAAGATGATATTAAGTGTGCAAGAATTTTAAGGTAATTAATGTATAAAAGTAAAAAAGAGCGCCTTTATATTAAAGATATTTTGCCAAATCCTGCAATTTCATTTCCAGCTTACTATATTTTAAGCCAATCTCTTTTAAAAAATGAGCTATTGCAGCAGAGCTTAATTGATATTCATAGCTTTGAGTTTGACAACTATAACGCACCTAAGAGTTTTGATGAAATTTTTAATTCACTCTCTAGTGGATTATTTCCAATTTATAAAGAGAAGTATGCAGTAGGGCTTTTTGGTGGAAAACTGATGTATTTAGAGAGCCATGGCTGGAGGGCAATGCCATGCACAAAAGATATATTTATGCTTGAAAATTGGCTTATAGCTTAAAAATAAATTGCTATAATATATTTAAAAATAGGGGCTAATGTGTTAAGAGATGTTTTATGTTTAGGTGTTGCTGGAAATTTTGCAAATCATCTTGAACAAGCAGGAGAGAGTAAAGATTTTGTAGGGGTTGAAACCAAAGAAGAAAATGCGCCAAAAGGGATTTTTCCATTTTATATTCCAGGAAGCAACTGTTTTTTGGGTAGATTTCCAATTGCTAAAGAGGAGTTGATTTTACCAGATTATGAAGCAAATGCTCAAGTAGAACCAGAGATTGGAGTGCTTTTTGAAGCAGAGTATCAAGATGGAAAAGTTGTAAAGTTAATTGCTAAAAAGTTTACAGTTTTTAATGATACCACAATTCGTAAAGAGGGTGCCAAAAAAATTAGCCAAAAGAAGAGCTGGAGCGATAAATCAAAAGGTATTGCACACCACTGGGTAAAGATAGATAAGTTTGAAGAGGGTGGTATAATGGATAACTACCACATAAGAAGCTTTCTAATTAGAAATAATATAAAGCACCCATACGGTGCAGATGCTCCACTTTTAGGCTATAGCTATTTTTACAATAAATTGACAACTTGGTTAATAGATAAATTAAATAATCAAAAAGATTTTGGACCACTAGAAGATATTTCACAAATTATAAAAGATTGTGGCTACCCAAAAGAGATTTTTGTATCTATTGGAGCAACTGAATATGAAGAGTTTGGCAAAAATAACTACTTAAAAGTTGGTGATGAAATTATTGTAGAAGCGTATAGCAAAAAAGAGGGTGATAGAACAATTACCCTACATCAAAAGGTAGTGGCATAAAATATGTATGAAGCAGTTTTTCTCTCAGATATTCACTTTGGTATTATGCAAAATGAAGCTTTGATTTTAGAGTTTTTAAGAGAGTTAAAGACAAAAAAGCTTATATTAGCAGGAGATGTTATTAGCTTCTCTGTTAAAGATACAACACCCAATCTTGATACCTTTTTTAATATTATAAAGAGCCAAGATTGGGAGCTAATTTATATACTTGGAAATCACGAAAAAGAGAGTTTAAACTTTGAAAAATTTGCAAACTATTTTAAAGATATAAATATATTAAATGAGTATAGCATAGATATTAATGGCAATAAAATACACATTGAACATGGCGATAACTTTCACTACAAAGACCCAATAAATAAGGCAATAAAGCACTTTATGTTAAAAAGTAAACTAAAAACATATAAAAAAAGCTCAAAAAAATTTAAAAGTAAAAGAAATTTATACTATAAAATAAAGCCATTAATTAAAAAAATTCTTTATAAATCATATATAAACTATATAAAAAAAGAGGCTATTAAAAGAGGTGCAAATATTGCAATTTGTGGACATCTTCACGAACCAGAAATAAAGCAACTCTCAAATGTTAAATATATTAACTGTGGAGATTGGATAAAAAACTGCTCTTATGTAACTCTAAATAGTAATGGGGTATTAGAATTAAAATATTATAAGCAAAAAGGTTAAAGATGAAAAGTATAATTTTTATATGTTTAGGAAATATCTGTCGCTCACCTTTAGCTGAAGGTATTGCTAAAGCAAAGGCAAAAGAGCTTGGTTTAAATATTAAAATTGCTTCTGCTGGACTCTCACACTACCACAATGGCGAAGCTCCATGTATGGTATCGCAAGATTTAGCAAGAGAGCATGGCATAGATATATCAAATTACATCTCTAAACACTTTAGTCAATTTAATTTACATAGCTTTAATTTAATTATTGCAATGGACAGTTCAAACTACAAAGAACTAAAATCTATGGGTTTAAAAAACATTAAACTCCTTGGAGATTATGGTTTTAATAGTAAAGATGTAGCCGACCTTTACTATGAACCTTACAAAAGAGATGAAGTTTATAATATGATAGATATTGCCACAAGTAAAATTTTATCTACTCTTTAAACAATATCCCAAATGATAACTTTTAAAGCTACTACAATCTCTTAAATTGCTAAAATAATTTTTATAATTTAACTTAATATTATACTTTTTTATCACAGGCAGAGCATCTATAGATAGCTCTTGAAGCATCTTTTTATCAAGTTTATTTGGGTTGTTTTTAAATTTTAAGATATTCTCTTTTGCCACAAGAGCATCAATATTAACTGAAGAAATTGCTACAAAAGATATAGTAGCTAAAGCTATTAAAAAATTTAAAAAAGTTGAGTATTTAAACCCTTTAAGAGTAGATAATATAGCAAATAGTAAGATTAAAATTAAAAAATAATCAAACCATTCAACATAATTTCTAAGCACAGTAGCACCCATTAAATTATGATAAAGATAGATTTTTTTAAGTGAAACAATACCAATAATAATAGTTTGAAATAGAAGTAGAGCAAGTAAAAAATTTATCTTTTTGCTGTTGTCATATCTAAAAATAAAAAGAAAAATAGCAGATACAATTGCCATTACAAGCATTAACTCAAAAAATCCCTCTCTTGCAAAATTTGCAATATTAATACTTTTTGGAAGAGAGCCTTCTAGTAAAAATGGTATTTTTAAAGCTACAAAACTTAAAAATAGTAAATTTAAACTCCAAAGTAAAATACCAATAATTAAAGAGTCAATTTTTTTAGAAATACTCAAGCTACTAGAGTTTGTGCTATTTGATAAACCATAAACAAAAATAGAGAGATATAGTGTAAAATAAAGAGGCACACTAAATAGATAAGAAAAACTAAAATTAAAATTATTTGTAAAGATAGTTGATAAAAATTTACTATATAAACTATCTGCACTTGTAAACAAAAGTGTAAAGATTAAAACAAATGGCAAAGTTGCCAAAACACCTAGTATTATACGCTTATAAATAGCTTTATCTTTTTTAAGTGTAAATATATTGTCAATAAAATCCTTTAAATAATTTAGTGTAAATATAGGCATTGAAGTTGACGGTATAAGAGTTTTGTATATATTTTTTATACTATGCATTGAGCTTAAATAAAGAAGTATAATTAAAAGATAAATTGCAATTGGCACAAATATTTGAACAAAACTATTATTATAGTAAAATGTATCAAAAATTAGTATCAAAATAGCAAAAATAAAATATTTTGTAAATCTATTTTTTACTCTTTTTTTTATGCTTAAATAGATAAGAGGCGCTAAAAGTAAAAGATAAGATACTATATGCCAACTGCCAACAAGAAGAGGCATTTTTAAAAAGTTCTCAATTATAGTTAATACAAAAGCTGTTAATAAAATATACCAGCTAAAGCTAGATAGTTTAAAAATAGGTGAAATTTTAGCTATACTCTTTGTTGTTTCTTTCATAGACTCTCCTTTGAAAATTTGTAAACAATAAAACGCCAATTAAATCAGCTAAAAGGTCAAAAAAATCAAATGTTCTGCTATCTATCCAAATTTGGCTAATCTCTTCTATTGAAGCAAAAGTAAAAACTACAACTGCTGCAATTGAAAAAGCAAAAACTCTTTTATATCCTAAGCTATAATTTAGCAAATAGGCTAAAAAGCCATAAAGTAGTGCATGAGCAATTTTATCTCCATAAGCAATATTGCCAACCACCCTAAAAGCAAAGTTATAATTGGCACTATCAGCTAAATAGATAACATAAATAATAAAAGCAAAAAAAGCTAGAGGTAGTGCTATTTTTAATTTCATTTAAAACTCCTCATTAACTCTTTTATATACTCTGTATCAATAGTTGCCTCTAATCTTTCAAAAATTGCATAATACCCAAGCAATGTTCTATCTAAAAAGAGATACTCTTGATTAACTTGATGCACAGAGTGATACTGCTTTTTTTGAACATTTAAAATCTCCTCAAAACCTCTTTTTGAAAAGTTGCAGTTATTGCCAAAGTTATAACTTTTATCCTTTAGAGGCTCAATATATAGCCTATCAAGCGGCTTTATAACCTCTTGATAAAACTTTAACATCTCTTTATGTCCACCTTTTGGAATCATATTTAAGTTGTAGTAGTGTTCTACTAAAACTTCATCATCTGCTCCATTTAACAAGTCTAAATGGAGTTGGTTGTAGCTTTGTAAAAACTCTTTGACAACCTCTTTTACACATCCAAAATCAATAAGTGCAAGTTTTCCACCATTTAAAAACAAGAAATTCCCAGGATTTGGGTCGGCATGAATTTTTTTAAGCCCATAAAGAGTGTAAAAAAAGTTGTCAAAAATTAACTGAGCATAAGTATCTCTCTCCTCTTGACTTGGCTTAGTTTTTAAAAACTCATCTAAACTTAGCCCCTTTATAAACTCTGTTGTTAAAACACGGCTTGTGCTAAGCTCTTTATATACTTTGGGGATTACAATTTGCCTATTTTGCAAATTTTCTCTAAATAGCTCTTGATTTGTTGCCTCTAAAGTATAATCTACCTCTTCAAAAAGTCTCTCCTCAATTTCGCCAACTATATGCTCCACACTCTCACCTTTTGCAAAGCGCTTTAGTGCAAAATGGATTATTGCCATATCGCTTTTAATGCTCTCTTTAATACCTGGATATTGCACCTTAATAGCCAACTCTTTACCATCTAAAGATGCTTTATGCACCTGCCCCAAACTTGCCCCAGCAAAGGCTTGTAGATTAAACTCATCAAAAATATCTTCTGGATATTTGCCAAGCTCAGTTTTTATAATTTTTCTTACAAGCGCTCTATTTAGTGGTGGAATTTGGTTAAAAGATTTGCTAATTTTTTCTAAATACTCTTGCGATAAAAAGGGCATTCCAAGTGCAATTTGTTGAGCAATTTTTACCGAAACGCCACGAAGCTCTTTTAGTGCATCAAAGATAACATCTGCAATCTCTTGAGCATTTTTAGATTTAGAACCACCCTTTAGTAGATGCTTACTCTTTTTAGCACCAATTTTTAAGATTGCTTTACCAACAACCTTTGTGCGAGAGAGTTTGCTTGTTGGTATCTTATTCATTTAAGAGCCTCCCAAGCTTTCTCTTAACCTTTTTTAGGGTGCTTTTTTGGGTTGAAAACTTTTGCAGATAATTTAAAATATGTGTTTTAAATAAAAACATTCCTAAATCTTGCGCTTTACCCAAAATTTCTGAGTTTAAAATAGCCTCCATTAAACCCAAAGAGTGGTCTATAAATTGAGTGGTATTTTCAAAACCCTCAGAGTCATCTTTAACCCAATAGGCTACTACCATAATATAGTAATCCCAAAATAGCTTTGGTAAATGCTCTTTTAATGGAGGTTCAGGTATCTCATCAGCTTCAATTGCCACACTTAACATCTCATCTACTATATCGATAAATAGCTTGTTTGTTTGATAAATCTTATCAAGCTTAATACCATAACTATTAAAAACCATATCTGCAATTTGGATAATAAACTCTCTATCCTCCAAATATAGCTCAAGCTCTGTTTCTATAAGACTCTGCAGTTGCTCTCTTAGAGTAAATGTGTGAAAATCTTTGATATTTTCAATAATATCTATTGCCTCTTTATGCTTTTGCTCTATATAGGCGTATAGAAGCTTCTCTTTAGATGGAAAGTAGTTATAAATTGTAGGGTTGCTAACCCCAGCACACTTTGCCATCTCTCTTAAACTTGCATTTTCATATCCTTTTTGAATAATTAAATCAACTGCACAATTTAATATCTTTATTTTTGTTTTCTCTTTTGCTGATTGTGAAATTTTCATGATAAATCCTTAAAAAATTTAATAAAGTATAATATAAATCTAATAATTTGTCAAGTTATTTTATAGTTTGTTAAAAATTAATTAATTTAAGGGGCGTTTAGATAGACTTTTAATAAAAAGAGATAAAATGAAACTACCAAAGATTTTATACACTATTTCAAAAGCTTTAAAAGATAATGGTGCAAAAGCTATTGTTGTTGGTGGCTCTGTAAGAGATTATTTTTTAAGCTTAGAGTGCAAAGATTATGATGTTGAGGTGTATGGCTTAAATAGCCTAGAGGAGCTAGAGGAGATACTTTTAGAGTTTGGAAAAGTTAATTTAGTTGGTAAAAGTTTTGGAATATTAAAATTTAGCTACCAAAATCAAGAGTATGACTTCTCATTTCCACGAATAGAGCGCAAAATATCAGTTGGACATAAGGGTTTTGATGTAGAAATTGATGGTAGCTTAGAGTATAAAGAGGCATCAATTAGAAGAGATTTTACAATAAATGCAATAGGGTATGATATTGAAGCATATAAGTTTTTAGACCCTTACGGGGGCTTAGATGATATTAAGAGCAAAATTTTAAGACACATAAATAGCAAAACTTTTGTAGAAGACCCTTTGCGTGTTTATAGAGCTGTGCAATTTAGCGCAAGGTTTGAGTATAAACTAGCTCAACAAACTTTTAAGCTTTGTAAAGAGATGGTAAAAAAAAGGATGCTTGATGAGCTTCCAAAAGAGAGAGTTTATGAAGAGTTTAAAAAGCTACTGCTAAAGTCTAAAAAGCCATCTATTGGCTTTGAGCTTATGAGAGAGCTTGGTATTTTAGAGCGATATTTTAGTGAGCTTTATGCAATTATAGATGTGCCACAATCGCCAAAGTGGCACCCAGAAGGTGATGTTTGGGTGCATACAATGATGAGCCTTGATGCAATGGCAAAAGAGTTAAGCGCTAAAGATATTGATAGTAAGCAAAAGTTAAAGTATATGTTTGCCATACTCTGCCACGATTTAGGAAAAGCTAAAACTACTACAATAGAAGAAGATGGCACAATTCGTTCAATTGGGCATGAAAAGGCTGGTGTAGAGCCAACAAAAAGCTTTTTGCAAAAGCTAACAAACGAGCAAGACTTAATAGAGAGCATCTTGCCACTTGTTGAGCATCACCTAAAGCCATCGCAATTTTTTAGTGCTAAATCAAAAGCCTCAGCTATTAGAAGGTTGGCAACTAAGGTAAATATTGAGGAGCTAGTAGTAGTTGCAAAAGCCGACTTTTTAGGACGCACAACAAAAGAGGCTCTAAGTGGCAAATATGAGGCTGGAGAGTGGCTTTTAAAAAGGGCAGAGGAGCTAAATGTAAAAAATAAGCCAATAAAACCACTAATTCAAGGAAGAGATTTAATAGCCCTTGGCTTAAAGCCATCTCCAAAATTTAAAGAGATTTTAAATGAGCTTTATACAATGCAACTTGATGGTAAGTTTAGCA